>JAABUT010001805.1_pt1 | contig 22796 bp, 20 predicted proteins | sample 5559281 | NCBI WGS metagenome assembly JAABUT01 (sample SAMN10711880, study PRJNA513359) | rock metagenome | isolation source: Antarctica rocks | place: Antarctica: Victoria Land, Ricker Hills nord | collected 2016-01-04
TGGTTGCCGGCGTCGGAAACAGCAGTGGCACGACCCAAGCGACGAGGCCAAGTTCGCCCCTCACGGCGTTCGGTGGCGCGGATCGGGCAGCGACGGCTCCCGCTGCTGCCCACATCCGACGGAGTCGCTCGGCATGAACCTGTGTACCTCGGGCCTACGGCGGTGGCGGCGTGATAACCACCGAGACAGCCCAGGCGAGGCAGGAGAATCCCCCAGATTCATCCGTGGGGAGTGTCAAGCGAGAGCACTGTCCGTGCCTGGGTGTCCGGGTTTGCACCGTCCTCGGCCACCACGTGCAGCCCGCCTCACCCAGCGCAGCCAACTGATGGTCGACATGCTCGAGTTCGGGGACCTCGGTGCCGCACCGACAGATGGCTACGGCTTTGGAGTCCTGGGAATCGACTACGTCGACGGCGTGGTTGGTGAGTACATCCTGCGCGGAGCTCCGTGTCGTGTTCATGCCCATCATGTGTCCGGCCGGTACGCCGTCACCCGCTGCGGTCGTTCCGATTCTCGGTGGTGAATCTGGCCCCGGGCTCGAGGGCTTTGGTGATCCGACTGGTCGCCGCGTCGATGTCGTCGTTGGTACCGAACTCTTCCTGTTGCGCCGCGTACAGGAGGGTGCGAATGGCTTCGTCCAAGGTCGGAGCCGTCGGAATTGATTGTGTGGCTTCCTCCCGGTCGGCTTCCCGGCAGAGCAGAACGGCAAGGGCATTCATCCCTTCCCGGACGGTGAAGATCAGCTCCGCGTCGGACTCTTCCTGATCCCAATGGCTGTTGCCTGCGGACAGTCCACCGGGGGTGCGCTGCACCTTCGGAAGCCGCACGGCGACGCCGGGACCGACATCGGCCATCTCGCGAAACGGCAGGATGAGGTCCTCGTTGCCGGCGTCGTGCAGGACGTGCCGGTCCCCGGAGGGATAGGGGGCACCGACGATTTCGGTGTCGTGGTTGACCGTGTTAGCGATGTCCACGCGGACGATGTCGGCGAGGAACTCGTGGGTGTTCATGCCCATCATGTGTTCGGCGGGTGCGGCGTTCCCCGCGTCATCACCAGTGCAGCGGGCCGGCGATCATGCCGCCCACCGATTCGGTGGCCGGAATGTGGCGGGCGTAGGTCGCCCAGATCCCACCCGAGATCGTCCTGGCCATCTCTTAGCGCCCTCAATGACGCCGTAACGGATCACGCCGACACTCCGAGCGCCCCGTCGTTGAATCGGGCGACGATCGCCGGGTCCACCCCCGTCAGCCGCAGCAGTGCGGGGTCCACCCCCACCTCCACCACCGTGTCCGAGACGAGGGGTTCACCGGTGGCGTGGGTGATGAGGTCCGCAAGGTGGTGGGAGCACACCAACTCGCCCTGGTCCAGGCTCGTGAAGGAGGTATCTCCGGGCAGCTCGCACACGTCGTAAGAAACGCTGGCGACGACCGGATCGGGACAGTCGATGGCCCACGCGCACTGAGCGTTGTGCTCCCACGGCTCGCGGTCCAGGTACCACCTGGTTTTCGGGGTGTCCAGCAGGCGGGGCCAGTTCAGGGCGGTGAGGGTGTTCATGACATTACGGCCGTCAACGCTTCGTATCTCCGAACACCAAACAGGATCGCGTGGCAGCAGAGGAGGTAGTGGTGGTCGAAGTCGGTGAGGTTCCACTCAAAGGTGTCTGCGAATCGGAATCTCCCACATGAGAAGGAATCCACTGCCTCCCGCGCCTCGGGTTCGTACTCCTCGGACTCCAGAACACGATCTTCGATCTGCGCCCACACGTGTGCAGGGTTCGCGAGATCATCCTTGGCCTCATCGAAAGCCCGCGTAACTTCCCGACGAAACAGCTCCTGGCTGTAGGACTTGTAGCCGGAATGTGCTACCAACTTCTCGCCCCAGTAGCCGGGGTTGATCTGCGGGGACTGGCCGAAGAAATCAATCATGTCGTGCGCCCGGGCGAAGGTGTACCCCCCAACATCGCCGGTGATGGACAGGTATCCCGGCCAGGTCACGAGGTCGAAGTGCCAGATGCCTGTTTTGGGGCGTTGAAACCGGATGTGCCGGTAGACACCCTCGTCGTGCAGGACCGTCATTTCGTGATCACGTGTCTCGTTGACGAACTGTTCTGCTGACCTCGCGAAGCGATTCACAGCGTCTTGCTCGGTCAGGACGCTCATGACGCCACCTCGACACTGAGGTCGGCGCCCCGGATTTGCTGCACACCGCTCGGGGTGGCGCACAAGACGCGGGCTGGGAGGCAAACCCCTCCTACGGTGTAGCCGATGTCGCACACCTGTCCAGAGTGGATGCCATCGAGGTGCCTACGTGGCAGTGCGGATTCGTGGTAGGTGATCTCGGTGCCCGCGTCGACTGGAAACTTGACCTTAGCGCCGGTCCTCGGGGTGTACACGAGACGAGGGGGAGCGCTCGCGGGTCGGTGAGCTGCGGCGAGTGCGGGGGACGTTCGTGGTGCGTTCATACCAAGGATGTGTCCGGCGGGTGCGCCGTCACCCATGATGGAGTCTTCGCCGGCCTGGAACGGCGCTGATCGTTGCCTGGCGGCGAATCTGCGCATGTTCTCTTCCATGGAACCACTCACCCCCACCCTGGCCGAGGACGTCACCTCCGAGGACACCGAGGTCGTCGACGAACCGGGACTCACCGATGACGACCCGGTGGACGAGCACACCGACAACGGCACTGCTGGCGAGAGCGAGGACACCCGTTCGGGGCAACGTGCCGCCGCCACCCTGAGCAAAGGCCTGGTCCGGCGCATCGTGGTCAAAGCCACCGAGCTGACCGACGCCCCCGCAGCTCAGCGCGCGCTGCTCGCCCACCTGCTGGGCACTGCTGATTCGGTTCCGGAGCTGACGGCGGCGGTGTTCACCGCCGGCCGTTCGTTCACCACGTCCGCGGTGGATCTGCGTTCCATCGGTGACGCCGACCCCATGGAGGCGGGGGTCACCGCCCTGTCTCTGCCGAAGCCCCGGTTGAAAGCGGTGTGGGCGCTGCTGGTGGTGTTGCACCAGGTCAAGGGCACGCCACCGGCCTCCGACGCGAAGGCGGCGTTGGCGGTGGCGAAGGCGGTGCACGCCATGCCGAAGGAGTCTCAGTCGGACTTGGACACTGCACTGGCCTTGGCCCGCCGCACATGATCACGTTGGCCGGTTGGGGCGATGGGAGTGGTGCCCGGTGACCCGCTGCCGTTCGTGGCGCCCGGTCACCGACTCACCGCACCCGTCGGGGCATCTGCCCGGGCATTGCCGCCGGTGTTGGGGTATCTGTCTGCACCCGGTGGCCCCAGGCATGCCGCGATGCAATGAGTGTGAAGTCGCCTTGGCATCCCACCTGGACGCCGCGGTTCGTTCCGCTCTCGCCGAGGAGCCCAGCGTGTCCACGGAGACGTTGACCTTGTTGATCACCGATATGGATGCGGTGGTGGCCACTGCAGCACGGTGGAACCTGGACCACCGTCTACCGCCGGCGCACAGCGAAGACACCGAAACACAATCTGAACTCGCCTCCTCCACCGCGGTGGACTCGAGTCCGTGGGCTGGACGGGGGAACCGGTAGTCATGGCCAAGAAATCAGCACGGGCGCAGCGGAACACCACAGCAACAGGCCATGAGTGGTGGGCTGATGCGGTCGAAGCCCCCCGTTCGGGGTTGGCCGATGCCAACAAGCTCGGTAAACGGCAGCGGATCTACCGGTACTACGTGTGGGGCAGCATGCTGTTGGTGCCGCTGGCAGTGTTCGCGGTGCTCTCCTCCTATGCCCGCGCCGCCCCGATCGCTCCCGCCCCGCCCGCGACGCAGAGTGCGGACGCTGCCTCCCCGGGCCGCTCCGCCGCGCAGACCTCAGTGAACGCCTGGCTCGGCGGTACACCATCACCGCTGCCTGGTGGGTCTGTGCTGTTCTGGGAGGGGTCTCACAAGGTTGCACCGGTGGTTCTGCCTGCTTCGCCCACCGGGTCCCCGGCAGTACCGGAGGTCGTCCCCAACGCCCCTTCCATCGAGGTGGACAGCTTCGTTCTGATCACCACAAGCAACAGGATGTACACCGCCGAGGTGCAGGTCGCCCTGGACCCGCGTGGTGGCGCGAAGACGATCGCCGGCCCATCCCTCATCCCCATCGCCCCCGTACTGGGGGACAGCTGGGCCGCTTCGACGGGTTCCTGGCAGGGGTTGAAATCCGAGTCCCCCAGCGATGTGGTGTCCCAGGCCATCACCGCGTGGGCGCGGGCCTACACCTCCGGTGACTCAGCCCAGATCCGGTTGAACGTCGGGGACCCCACCCCTGGGCACGCCTACATTCCACTGAGCGGGGTGTCCTCGGTGGTTCCGACGGTGACGGGCCAAGCCCAGCCGGGTACCGACCCGAGCAAGGTCATCGCCCGGGTCCAGCTGTCCATCACGTGGGCCGGGCAACCGGCGCCCACCGATGCCGGTGCGGCACGCTCCCAGGACCCGAGTGCCACCTTCGATGTGCTGTTGGACAAGGCGAACACCGCTTCCCCGGTGGTGGTGGCGTGGGGTGGTCCCGGGGAGGGGCCGCGCTTGGCGCCCTATCAGAACGCGGTCGTCGACGGCCCGCGGCAGGTACCCACCACAACCACCGCTGCGCCCACCACAACCACCGCACCGTCCACCACGACTGCCGCCACCCCGGCGCCTCCTGCGGTGGTGGCACCGCCCGCGGCCCCTGCAGTTCCAGCCCCTCCCGCGGCCCCGGCACCTCCTCGGTGAGCCGTCGCCGGGGCAGCGGCAAACAGAGACGAGAACCGCGATGAGCTTCGTCCTTCGGGGTTTCTCGCCTACCGAAGATCGGATTTTGTGATGGCGAAGGACAAGACGACTCGCCCCGACTACCCGACGACCACGATGTCGCGGTTGCCGGACGGGCGCCTGATCGGCACCGACAACTCGGTGTGGGTGGTGCGCGCAGTCCCGATGGCGCCCGTGGTCGACGCCTCCAGCCCGCAGGAGGCGTTGGCCGCGGCAGAACCGATCATCGCGGCCTGCGAGGAGATGGCCGCGATGACCTCGGTTCGCATCGCGCGCCGCTCGACCGCACGCGGGTCCTACCGTCAGATTCATGTGCTGTTGGTGAACATTCCCCGCCGCTACGTGCCACCGGCCGAGCACCCGATCGCCTCCTACCTGGCCGCCTCGTTCCCCAACGTCTCCGTGGACCGGCGTCTGCTGCTGTTCGCGGTGAAGCTGAACGACAAGATCGGCGGCACCGGCGGCCTGCGCCAAGCGGTGGACTCCGTCACCGAAACCCTGGTCTCGGGTACCACACCGCTGTCGGACTACGACAAGGACTTCGCTGCGGTGGACTCCGCCCTGTCCCGCGCAGGTCTCACCACCCCCTCACCGGAGGAGTTCCGGTTGGCGAACTCGTGGTGGAACCACGGCAACTTCCCCGACACCCCCTACCTCGAGCATTCCGATCATCTGCACGTGTTCACCACAGCGGAAGCGGCTCGGGTCGCGTCCGATTCCGGGGCCGCCGACTGCGCCGAGTGGCCGGTGATCGCCGGGCATCACGCCCTGACCTTCGCCGCGGTGCAGGACTTCGACCTGCCCTACATCTCCCCGTCCAGCTCGGGCGCTTGGTGGGTGTCCCAGTTGCTCGCCGCCGGGGCTGCGGTGGTGTCCATCCGCGCGAAGGTGGAACCGGCGAAGGTCACTCGCGCCGAACTCCGCCGCCGGCGCAAGCAGTACATGGACGACATCAACGAGAGGCTGCAGGAAGGGAAGATGGAGCGCTCCGAGCAGGAGGAGACGCTCCAGCAGATCACCGACATCGAAGCGCTGTACGCCGCTGGCGCCACCCCTTCCCTGGTGGACGCCAGCACCCTGGTGGTTTTCGACGGGAAGGTCGGTGAGGTCAACGACGTCACCGGCCAGTCCAATGTGGTGCTGAACTCCATGCTGACGCGTCAACGCGCGGCCATGTACGAGACCATGCTGTGCAGCCCGCTGCGCGCCAACCCGCACCTGCACGACCTGCCCATCCAAACCGTCGCCTGCTCCGGGCTGCCGTCACTGTCTGTGGTGGGGGACCCCACCGGGGCGCTGCTCGGATTCACCGAACGGGACCGCCAACCCGCCTACGTCAGCCCCACCGCAGCAGCCACCGCTGACGGTTTGCCGATGGGACTGGTCGTCGGTCAGACTGGTAGCGGGAAAGCGGGAAAACTTTCAACTACATTGCAAACACCCACTGGCACAACAACTATGGGCGAAATCAAGCTCGGCGATGAGGTCATCGGTCGGGACGGAAAACCGTGCCGGGTGCTGCATGTGTCACCCACGATCGAGCTCCCCGACCTCTACGACATCCACTTCGACGACGGCCAGATCATCACGGCCGACGCCGACCACCAGTGGGTGGTCTCCACCCACTGGGACCGCAACGGGGTGAAGCACCCGAGCCGCATCGACGCTGTGGGGGTGTACGACCGGGTGCAGGAGGTGGTCGCCGGGTTGGGTGTGCTGGCTGATGCCGCAGCACTGGAGGAGACCTCCACGGTGGGTGAGCTGGGGGTGCTCGTGGCCGCGGCGTTCCCCGACCAGCTGTGGGCGAACGCCGACAGCATCCGGGCTATGCTCGAAGCCCTCGACGCCCCGTGGGTGCAAGTTCCACGCCACTACGGGCGGACGTTTACCGCCAAGTCCTTGACCAAGACCGACCCGGTGGTGCTGTACCCGCTGCGAGACCTGCTGCAGGCCAACCTCGATTCGTGGCGGTCCGTGACCGGAACGAACGCGACCCGGTGGCGTACCCAGCTGGACGCCAAGATCGCCGCCGCCACGACCGTGCTGGCCGACTGGGGCGGGACCGGTGAGCCCGGTGAGGGCACCGCCCCCGACCTGGTGAGGTTGCTCGCCGCCGCCGGCTTAGGCCCGGTGAAGCCCGGCAGTCTCCGGGAGATCGGGGCACAGGCCGGAGTCACCCGCCGCAAGGGCCACGCCGTGGTCACCGTCCCGTTGCCAGAAACCGGCTCCGGGGTGCGGATGATGAACGGCTACAACACCGCGGTCGCGTTGAAAACACTCGCCGCGCGGCTCACCCACCGCTACCCGTCGCGGCCGCTGACCGAGACCGGCGAACGGGTGATGACCACCCTGGAAATGCTGTCCGAAGGAATCCGCATCGGCAAGTCCGGCCGGGTTCGGTTCGCTGTCCGCCTCACCGAGCCGTTCGAGCCCACCATCGCCCCTGAGCTTCCACTGGACCCCTATGTCCTCGGTGTGTGGCTCGGCGACGGAAGCAGGCACAACGGGACTATCGCCGAGGGAGTCGGTGAGTCCAGTACCGACGCGTTCGGACTCACCGACCAGGCGCACATGCTCGCCCAACTCACTGAGTTCGAACCGCACATAAGCTCATCGAACGAGCTCGTGATCAGGACCAATGGGTTGCAGAGCAGGCTCCGGAAGATTGGCGTGCTGAGGAACAAGCACATCCCTACCAGCTATGCCCGTGCGTCCTACGCCCAGCGTCTGGCGCTACTGCAGGGGCTAATGGACACCGACGGGCACATCGCCCCCGACGGAGGCTGCGAGCTCTCCCTCTGCCACGAACGCCTCTCCCTGGGGGCGCTGGACCTCATCCGCTCCCTCGGTATCAAAGCGGCCATGAACTCCTCGCCGGCGATGATCACCGAAGCCGACCCTGACCGACCCGGGTTCACCCGCCGCCGGGAAACCTCCACCCGCTACCGGATCCTGTTCACCACCACCACACCGGTGTTCCTGCTGCCCCGCAAAGCACGTCGCCTTCCCACCACGGTGCGGGACACCCAGAATTGGCTCTACATCACCGATGTCGTGCCCACCGAGCCGGCTCCAGCCCGGTGCATCCAGGTGGACTCGTCCGATTCCACCTACCTGGCCGGTGGGTGGATCCCCACCCACAACACGGTGCTGCTGCTGGACCTGGCCGACCAGTTCGCCCGGATCAAGACCGACACCGGTCTGCGGAGCCCGGTGGTCATCATCGACCCGAAGGCCCTGGCACTGGACACCCCGGTGCCCACCCCGGCCGGGTGGTCGACCATCGCCGACATCAACCCCGGCGACCGGGTGTTCGGCCGCGACGGCGCACCGTGCGAGGTGACCGCGGTCAGCCGGCTGTTCACCGACACCGACATGTTCGACGTGGTGTTCAGCGACGGTCAGATGGTGCGGGCCGACGCCCACCACCAGTGGGTGGTCGCCGATGAGGACATCCGCAGCCGCCTCGCCGACCACCACCGTGTCCTCGCGTTGGCTGCGGTCTGCCCGGACACCACTGTCGCCACCCCGGGAGAGCTGCTGGGGACCTTGGCCCGGTATGGGGTGCTTCGGTGGACGTTGCCTGAGCTCGAGGCTGTGTTGGCCCGTGCGGGGGTCGGCTCCGATGGCGGTGTGTTGCCCGCCTCGCTGCTGCTGAAGGCGTGTGCATCCGACCTGGCCGAGCCGGCAGGTGAACGCACCATGACCACCCGTGAGCTCATCACCGCTGGTGTCGCCACCTCCGGTGGCTGCCCGCAGTTCTCGATTCCAGTGGCCCAGTCCTTCGTCATGCCAGTCGCGGTGTTGTCGGAGGATCCGTACGTGGTGGGGCACCGGGTCGACGGTGCGGCGCGCATCCCCGAGGAGTACCTGTGGGCGGCGGTGGGTCAACGCCGCTCACTGCTGCGCGGGATCATGGACTGCGCCGGGACCGGGCACGAAGGGGCCGAGCTCGGCGCCATCGCTGCAGCTGCCGGCTCCGCCCGGGCGAGGATGGTCAATGAGTTCATGACCCAACGTCTCGGGTTGTTCCACCGCTGCGCGGGCGACCTCATCAGCCGCCACGCCGTCGCACCGGATTTCCGCGGGGACATCGAGCAGATCGTTGCCGAGACGGCACTGGAGATGGTGAGCGAGATGGGCACCGCCACCGCGCTGAGGGACGACTGGGAGGATCGGCTGTACACCCGCTCCCAGGGCAAGGCCAAAACTTTCCTCGACTCGCTCGCATACACCCCCACCACCCGGAACAGGCGAGCGAAGCTGTCGACGGATCAACGCCGGGTGCTGCGGCGCGAGGGCATGGACCCTGTCGGGAACACGGAAAGCGTGGGGTTCTCCGTCACGGTTCCCAGCGGGGCACTGGTCGATGACATCCTCCTGCTGATCCGTGGGCTCGGGTTCACCGCGGTAACCCCACCGGCAGAAACCTCCGCCGCGACCACCATCGCGTTCTCCGAGCAGGCCCCCTTCATCACCGACATCCGCCCGGTTCCCTCCCAGTCGGCGAAATGCCTGCGGGTGGATTCCCCGGATCACACCTACCTGGTGCAGCAGTTCGTGCCCACCCACAACACCGGCTCCGACCACAGTGGCGCGGTGCTGTCCTCCGGTGGGCAGGTGGTGTCCCTGGACGACCTGGCCTCCGCTGACGGCGTGTTCGACCCGATCCGCTTCACCAAACGAGCCGAGGTGGGGGTGGAGTTGGCGTCCTCATTGCTGTTGTCCATCAACCCGTGGGGCACCTACAAGCAGGACTACGAAGCCCCACTGATCCGGTCCCTGTCCTTCGGGGTGGAGCATGGTGGCACCTGCATCGGTGAGGCGCTGACCATTGCGTTGAAGCACAATATCGCCCCGGAGAACATGGTGAAGCAGGTGTTGGACCTCGCCGAGTCGAGTGCCATGTTCGCGGCGTGTGTGGGGGTGAACCCAGGTTCCGACGCACTGTCCATCGCCGAGGGCATCACCCTGATCAAGGTGGGTGATGCCCACCTCGATCTGCCCCAGCCCGGGCAGGTCGCCGAGAGCATCGGCCAGCGCACCGCCATGGCGTTGGTCCGCATGATGGTCTTCGGTACCGCCATGGCCCTCACCGGACGTGAGGGGGTGATCCTGATGGACGAGTTCTGGGTGTTTTTGGGTGCGGGACGTTCCGAGGTGGAACGCCTGGGTCGTCTCGCCCGCTCCCAGGGGGTGCTGCCGATCGGGTTCACCCAGCGGGTCACCGACGCCATCGACGCCGGGTTGACCGGGTACATCTCCCGCGGGTGGATCGGCCCCATCGCTGATGAGAAGGAGGCGATGGCCGCATGTGAGCTGTTCAAGATCGAGCCGACCCGGGAGAGGTTGGCTCGGATCACCGCGAAGGCGTCGATCGGTGGCACGGCCAGCGGGTCTGGTGCCGCACCGAACTGGCGGTCGATGCGGGCGCTGATCGACCCGCTGAGCCGCAAGGTGCTCCGCGGCGCCATTTTCATCTACATCGACTTGGACGGTCGTTCGGTGCCGGTGGAGGTAACCATCCCGGAGGAGCTGATGATCAAGGCGTCCACGAACCCGGAGGACATCCGCCGCCGTGTTCGGGCGGCACAGAAGTTGGAGGAGGACGCCCCGGCGGAGGTGCAACCGCTGTTCGACGAGGCGGCGGAGCCTGTTCGCGGTTGATGCGAGCAGGCCGCACACATACTCACCATGACTCTTCCGCACCAGGTAAAGCAGGCCAGCCAGGACCCGATCGACATGAAGGCGCGTGTCATCTCCCAGGCTGGGGTCGATGGTGTCCTCACCGCCAATCAGGCGCGGTGGGAACTGGCCTGCCTGATCGACAACCATCCGGTGTTCGGTGAGGCCGCCGCGGCATATCTGGCGACGACCAAGAGCTACCGCCAGGAGGTGGACGATCTCGCAGAGCGGTTGCGGATTCTCATTGTCTTGAAGCTGACCGGAACCACCAACGGCGGCTATGACCTGCAACGAACCGCGTCCGGAGAAAGCCTCATCGGCTGGGCCCGCAACTTCTCGATTACCGCGGCGCGCAGCGAGCACCGCAACCAGAACGTCTGGAAGAAGAACCAGGGTTCCCCGTACGGCCGGGAAACCGCTGATGGTGCGAACGTCTGGTCCGCGGAAACCCTCGCGGCGAAAGGCAATCTGGTCGGGGCCAGCCGCGACCCGGTCCAGGAGTCCGGAGGGATACCGGGGGAAAGCGACACCATGGTGGCGGCGTGCGTCGCCAGCGAGGTGGCCGAGGTGCACGTCAACCGGGCGAGGGGTTTGCGGGGCATCTCCCGACTGTGTGAGGACGCGAGAGGTCTCACCGAGTTCTACGGGTTGCCCTGCGTGCAGCGTCCGGACAACCCGGCGGACCGTGAGCGGTTGCGGGAGATGGTGGCATCGGATGGGCACGCTGCGTTCCGTTCCGTCCGGGCACTGCTCGAGGCGATGAGTGCCCCGCACGCAGTGCCCGGAACCAGCGCCACCTGGTCGGACTCCCACCCGAACCTGAACACGTCGCCGGATGAAGGTCTGGTGACCTTGTGGTCCGGGTACTGCAGCACCGACCTCGGACAGCTGACGCAGACCACCCCGGGCGTGGCCCATGTGCTCGCCCTCGCGGCGTTGTCACCACGGCCCGCACCACTGCAGAAGGTGGTGTCCGCGTTGGTCACCGACATTGAGGGACGTTCGGATGAACCGGGGTGGCGCACGCTCGCGCAGGAAGCGGTGCGCGCCTGGGCGAGCGCTCGGGCGGAGATGACCTCCGAGTTCTCGTTCAACCACCCTGCAGCCCCGAAGTCCGCCGAGACGTTGCGCACCGACGCACGGGCCTGGAGGGCTGCGGCCCGAGCTGTGGCGTCGTTCACGGGGGCCCCGCTGGGGGCCAGTGTCCGTCAGGTCGAGTCGGTTCTGATTGCCCGCGCGGACACGATCCAGACGGAGATGGCGATGGCGAAGGCCGGTACCCGGCCCGTGCGGTCCGGACGCCGACACGGACTCATCACCACCCCCTGAGCAGGCCGGATCCATTCTCGACAGCCGTTGCGGGGGCAGCGGCAAACAAGACAGCACAACCGAAAAATCGAGGAACGGGCGACCGACCCAACTCCCGTAGGACGACACAGCCTCCCGCACACATGGGTGTTATCGCACCACCGACCCGGCCACGCACCCGTTGAGCGCCGGCGACACCGCAGACGAAAGGTTCTCCCGATGACCACGTTCCTGGATACCCCCATGCCTTTTTCCGGCACCGAGCGGGGCGTCGAGATCAGCCGGATCTACACCACCGAGGGTGTGCACCCCTACGACGAGGTGACCTGGGTACACCGCGACGTGGTGATGACCAACTGGCGCGACGGGACTGTCAACTTCTCCCAGCTCGGTGTGGAGTTCCCGGAAGCCTGGTCGCTGAACGCGGTGAACATCGTCACCAGCAAGTACTTCCGGGGTGCCGCCAGCTCGCCGACCCGTGAGTCCAGCCTGCGTCAACTGCTGGACCGGGTGGTCGACACCTACGCCCGGGCGGGCCTGGAGCACGGGTACTTCGCCAGTGAGGCCGACGCGGGAATCTTCTCCGACGAGCTCACCTGGATGCTGCTGCACCAGGTGTTCAGCTTCAACTCCCCGGTGTGGTTCAACGTCGGTACCGCCTCGAAGGCGCAGGTCAGCGCGTGTTTCATCCTCGCCGTCAACGACACCATGGAGTCCATCCTGAACTGGTACCGGGAGGAAGGACTGATCTTCAAGGGGGGTTCCGGGGCCGGGTTGAACCTCTCCCGGATTCGTTCCTCCAAGGAGCTGCTGTCTTCCGGCGGCACGGCGTCCGGCCCGGTGAGTTTCATGCGTGGCGCGGATGCCTCGGCCGGGACCATCAAGTCGGGCGGGGCAAATCGCAGGGCCGCAAAGATGGTGATTCTCGACGTGGATCACCCCGACATCGCCGAGTTCGTGGGAACGAAGGCGCGTGAGGAGAACAAGATCCGGGCGCTGCGCGACGCCGGCTTCGACATGGACCTCGATGGGGCCGACATCAACAGCGTCCAGTACCAGAACGCCAACAACTCGGTGCGGGTCACCGACGAGTTCATGGCGGCGGTCAAGACCGGAGGCGAGTTCGGGTTGCGGGCCCGCGGCAGTGGCGAGGTCATCGAGACCGTCGACGCCAAAACCCTTTTCCGGTCCATTGCCACCGCGGCGTGGGAATGCGCGGACCCGGGTCTGCAGTACGACGGTACGATCAACGACTGGCACACCTGCCCGGAGTCGGGCCGGATCAGCGCCTCGAACCCGTGTTTCACCGGGGAGACTCTGGTCGCCGTCGCTGATGGTCGTGGTGCGGTTCGCATCGACGAGATCGCTGCGGCCGGGCACGACGTTCCCGTCTATACCACGAACGTCGACGGCGAGATCTCCGTCGGCACCCTGAGCAGGACCCGGGTGACCCGGTTCGACGCCCCCATCGTCAAAATCACCCTGGATGACGGTTCCACCCTGCGCGTCACCCCGGACCACCCGATGCAGCGCCGCGACGGAACCTACATCGAAGCCTCGCAGCTGGCCGCTGGTGAGCAGCTCATGCCGTTCGACTCCGCCGTCGGGTATTACGGCGCACACCCGCGCCGGGCGTCCCGGGCGGGTCAGGGCTGGGAGCTGCAGCACCAGCTCGTCGCCGGCCGCAGAAGGAGTTCCGGCAGCGACGGTCTGCACGTGCATCACCGGGACGGGGACAGTCTCAACGACGCCGCCACCAATCTGGTCCTGCTGCCCAAGGCGGAGCACCACCAGCTGCACGCATCGGGTACGCACCCGCTCGCCACGGACGGGACCCGGGCCAATCGGGACGCCCGGATCGACAAGCTCCGCGTCACCGTGACCGGGGCCGGGAACCCGAACCACAGTCACGGTCTCTTCGATGGGCAGGGGGTCACCACGACCCGCCCCTGCCCACAGTGTGGGGTGGACTTCACGTCCATCGCGCGGCAGTTCACCTGCTCCCTGGTGTGCCGCGACGCGTGGCACGCCGAGCACCCACGCGAGCAGGTCATCGCCTGCTCGGAGTGCGGGGACCCGTTCATCGCGGGCAGTGCGGCCGGCCTGTACTGCGCCGTGTCGTGCCAGGTGCAGGCGCGGGAGCGCCGTCGCCCGGTGTTCACCCGCGAGTGCCCCACCTGCCACGGTCATTTCGACACCACGAACGCCGGCGTTCGGTTCTGCTCCAAAAGCTGCGCCACCACCACCGGCTGGGACCAGCGTGGTCGGGTGTGCCCGGAGTCGAAGCCGTGCGAGTTCTGTGGGTGCGGCTTCGCGCCGGTACGCGGCGAGCAGCGGTACTGCGACTCGACGTGCGCGGCCCGCCACCGGGTTCAGAAGAAGGTGGCGGCACCGTTCGCCAACAACCACCGCGTCGTGTCTGTGGTGGTGGACGGGCGCGAAGACGTCTACGACGGAGAGGTCCCCGGGTCGCACAACTTCGCTGTGGTCACCAGCATGATCGGTGACGACCCGCGTACCGCCACCCTCTCCGGTGTTTTCGCGCGTCAATGTTCGGAGTACCTGCATCTTGACAATTCAAGTTGCAATTTGGCGTCGCTGAACCTGATGAAGTTTCTGCAGCCCGACGGCGGCTTCGACACCGCCAGGTTCGGCAAGGCGGTCGAGCTGATCATCACGGCGATGGACATTTCGATCTGCTTCGCCGACTTCCCGACCGAGCTGATCGGGGACACCACCCGGAGGTTCCGCCAGCTGGGGATCGGCTACGCCAACTTGGGCGCGCTGCTGATCGCCACCGGGCACGCCTATGACTCCGACGGCGGCCGCGCGTTGGCGGCGTCCATCACCTCGCTGATGACGGGCACCGCCTACAAGCGTTCCGCCGAGCTGGCCGGGGTCGTGGGGCCGTATGAGGGTTACGCCCGCAACGCCGAGGCCCACAGCCGTGTCATGCGCAAGCACGCCGCGGCCAACGACCTGGTGGCCACGGTGGCCACCACCGACACCGCGGTGCACGAGGCGGCGACGACGGCCTGGCAGGAGTGCCTGGAGATCGGTGAGCGCAACGGCTGGCGCAACTCCCAGGCCAGCGTGCTCGCCCCGACCGGGACCATCGGTTTCATGATGGACTGCGACACCACCGGGATCGAGCCGGATTTCGCGCTGGTCAAGTTCAAGAAGCTGGTCGGCGGTGGGTCCATGCAAATCGTCAACCAGACAGTGCCCCGCGCGCTGGCCTCGTTGGGGTACGACCCGGCGCAGGTTACTGCGATCGTCGCCCACATCGCCACGAAAGGTCACGTCGTGGACGCCCCGGGTCTGGACCCCGAGCATTACGCGGTGTTCGACTGCGCGATGGGGGAGCGCCCGATCGAGGCGATGGGGCACGTCCGGATGATGGCGGCGGCGCAGCCGTTCCTGTCCGGTGCCATCTCCAAGACGGTGAACATGTCGGAGTCGGCGACCGTGGAGGAGGTCGAGGGCATCTACTTCGACGCCTGGAAGCTGGGCATCAAGGCGCTGGCGATCTACCGGGACAACTGCAAGGTCGGGCAACCACTGTCGTCGGGCTCGGCTGGTTCGGCGAGTTCGAACAAGACGGTGGTCGCCGAGGTAGCTGCCCCGGCCCCGGTGTCGACCCCGACTCGCACCCGGCTACCCCGTGCTCGCAGCGGGCAGACGGTGTCCTTCGCCGTGGGTGGGGCCAAGGGGTATGTCACCTCGGGCTGCTACCCCAACGCTGACCTGGGCGAGATGTTCGTCAAGATGAGCAAGCAGGGTTCCACGCTGGCGGGGGTGATGGACGCGTTTTCCATCGCGGTCTCCATCGCCTTGCAGTACGGGGTGCCGTTGGAGACCTATGTGGCGAAGTTCGTGAACATGCGCTTCGAACCGTCCGGGATGACCGACGACCCGGATGTGCGCATCGCGACCTCGGTGGTCGACTACCTGTTCCGCCGGCTCGCCCTGGATAACCTGCCCCAGAGCAAGCGCGCCGACCTTGGCATTTTCTCCGTCGCGGAGCGGGAGGCCCAGGTCGAGGCCACCGACTACAGCAGCAGCACCCGCAGCAGTGAGGCTGTGGTGGTGGCCCTCGCACCCGACACAGCCACGGCGCCGGTCAGCTTCGCCGTCGACGCCCCGCTGTGCATGACGTGTGGCATCGGGATGCGCAGGGCGGGTAGCTGTTTCGTGTGCGAGGGCTGCGGGTCGACGTCAGGCTGCAGCTGAGGGCAGCGATGCGGGAGAACTCCCTGTGGTCGGCGAGGTCGCAGGCGTTGACCAGTTCGCACCCCCCAGCCGCCGCCACCGGGGTTCACCCCTGCACCGCGCCCACGCCCGGGCGGAGCGCACCGCGGACCGGGTCGCGATGGTCGACCGCATGAAGGCGGCCATCGGCCCGGCCGCCAGCATCCGGTTCCTCACACCCCCCCACGGTGTGAGGCGGCAGGGGCCCAGCCGATTGCCGGGCCCGCGCAAACGGATCCTGTGACCACCGTGAGAGCGCATGTCCCCGAGTTCACCCGGCCCGGCTTTCGGTGGCGGGTCACCCAAGTCGACGAACACCTGTGCGTCGCCATCCAGCACGACGCTGTCCGCGCCGGCCGGCTGCGCTGCTGGGTGGACGGCTGGTCGGCGTCGGTGTGCCTGCACGACCGGGACGACACCGTCGAGGACGTCGTGCAGGTGCAGGGCGAGTTCGACGCGGCGGTGGCCATCCTGTTCGAGACGTGGGCGTCGGCGGCCGCGGACGTCGAGATCAGCCAGGCCGCCCACGAGCTGGCGGCGCTGGACGTCGACCAGCTGCGCGCCGACGTCCTCGAGGTCCCCCACCCCGTGAGGACCGCCCGGCCGGCACCGGGCTGGCCGGGCGCGGGCCCGTGAGGTGGGCCTGGTGCTCGCCACGGCCGCCGTGACCGCACCGCCGGGGGTACACCTGGTCGGTGTCGCGGTGGGGGAGCGCTGCGCCGGCCCATACGCGCGGGCGCTGAACGCGTTGAGCTTCACCGCCACAGGCCTTGCGCTGCGTCGCCGCCGTTGAACGCCGCCGCCAGCCAGCCCCGCCCAACGAAACGAGCCGCGCTCATGCCCACCTTCACCACCCCAGCCACCGACACCCCGTCTGAGATCGGGAAAACTTTCGTCCTGGACACCTCCGTCCTGCTCGCGGCCGGCCCGCGGGCGCTGTGGGCGTTCGACGAGCACGAGGTGGTCCTGCCGCTCGTCGTGATCACCGAGCTGGAAAGCAAACGGGACGACCCGGAGATCGGGTGGATCGCCCGGGCGGTGCTGGCGGCGTTGGAGGAGCTGCGGGTCGCTGCCGCCGAGCTCGGCGGCAGCCTCACCACGGGCGTCCCGGTGGGGGTGTGCGGCGGGACGCTGCGCATCGAGTGCAACCACGTCGCGCAGTCCCGCCTCCCCGACGCGCTGCGCCGCAGCGAGTCCCACGACGTGCGCATCCTCGCCGTCGCCCACACCCTCGCCCACGACGACACCACCCACAGGCAAGTCGTCGTGGTGTCGCGGGACCTGCCGGTGCGTCTGTTGGCCGGCGGCGTCCTGGGTCTGGCCGCGCAGGACTACCACAACGACCAGGCCCCCCGGGACGGCTACAGCGGTGTGGAAACCCTCGAAATCGGCGCCCTCGAGATGGATCAGCGGTACAAGGAGGGGCGCATCGACCTGCCGGACGGCGCGGAGGATCTGCCTGTCAACACCGGGGTCATTCTCACCGCCGGGGGCAGCGGCAGTGCGCTGGGAACGGTCAGTGACGTCGGAACGTTCACCTTGCTCCGCCAGGACCTGACGACGTTCGGGCTGAAGCCCCGTTCCGTCGAGCAGCGCATCGCCATGGCTCACCTGCTGAACCCTGACATCGGCATCGTCTCCCTCGGTGGTCGCGCCGGCACCGGAAAGTCATCGTTGGCTTTGGCCGCGGGCCTGGAGATGGTGCTGGAGCGGCTGGAGCAGCGCAAGGTCGTCGTGTTCCGCCCCCTGTACGCCGTGGGTGGTCAGGACCTTGGGTACCTGCCCGGTACCGAGGAGGAGAAGATGTCGCCGTGGACGGCGGCAGTGCACGACGCCTTGGAGTCGTTCTGCTCCAAGGAGGTCCTCGACGAGGTCGCCTCCCGGGGTTTTGTGGAGATTTTGCCGCTCACCCACATTCGGGGTCGCACCCTCACCGACACATTCGTCATCGTGGATGAGGCGCAGTCGCTGGAACGGATGGTGCTGCTGTCGATCTTGTCCCGTCTCGGGCAAGGCTCCCGGGTGGTTCTGTGTCACGACCTCGCGCAGCGGGACAACCTGCGGGTGGGCCGGCACGACGGGATCGCCACCGTCATCGACAAGCACAAAGGCGAGTCGTTGTTCGCCCATGTCACACTCACCCGCTCGGAAAGGTCCCCGGTGGCGGACCTGGTGACCCGGTTGTTGGACGGTGCCTGATGGGGCGCAGCGCCCCGACCTCTGGTCGGGCGGTGGTGGCGTTGTGTGGGTACTCCCGGGTCGGCAAGGACACCGCGGCCGCCCGGCTGCTGTCCTCGGGGTACCAGCTTGGGTCGACGGGGGAGCGGGTCGCGGAGCTGCTCCGGGAGATCAACCCGTGCCTCACCCTTGCCGACCATCAGCGGGTTGTCACCGTGGACGCGCTGTTCGCCGAGCTGGGGTATGACGGGGCGAAGTCCCTGCCCGCCGTCCGCACCCTGATGCAGGACACCGGGTCCGCCATCAAAGGCTGCCAACCCGACTTCTTCATCCGTGTGGTGCTCGAACATCACCGGGCCACACACCCGGGCGCTGGGCTGGTCATCGTGGGTGTCCGCAGTGCCGCCGAGGTCACTGCGGTCCGCACGGCAGGTGGGGTGGTACTGCGGATCCACCGACCTGGGGTGGGTCCGATGGGTGGGCACCAGAACGACCGCGACCTCGATTTGGTGCTCGCCGACGCCGACATCGTCAACGACGCCACCATCGAGGTGTTACACGATCGTGTCGACGACGCCCTGGTCCGGCTCCATCGTGAATGCGGGCATAGGACGATCTTGGTGTGAACCAGGCCAGATTGGCACCACCAACGCCACCAGCTGAAACTTCGCTAAACTACCCCCTGGCAACAGGGAAACCGCAGGTCCGCTCGGCAACAGGGAAACCGCAGGTCCGCTCGGCAGCAGTGTATGCCCGCATATCCGCTGATCAGGGTGGCCAAGGGTTGGGTGTGCAACGCCAGTTGGAGGACTGCCGCAAGCTCGCCGCCGACCGCGGGTGGACCGTGGGCGAGGAGTACGTGGACAACGACATCTCCGCTTACTCCGGCAAACCCCGCCCCGCCTACGCCCGGATGATCGCCGACGTCACCGGAGGGTTGCGGGACGCGGTTCTCGTCTACAACCTTGATCGCCTGCACCGCCGGCCGGTGGAGCTGGAGGAGTTCGTCACGCTGTGTGAGAAGGCTGGGGTGCGGGAGGTCGCCACCGTCACCGCCGACATCGACCTCGGCAACGACGACGGATTGTTCATGGCGCGCATCTTCGCCGCTTTCGCCGCCAAGGAGTCCGGCCGCCGCTCAGCTCGTATCCGACGGAAGATGGACCAGAACGCCACCGCCGGCCTGCCCCACGGCCCGGCGCGCCCCTTTGGCTATGAAGCGGACAAGATCACCGTCCGCGAGGACGGGAGCGGCGATCATCCGTCAGTTGGTGGACCGGTTCCTCGCCGGAGAATCACTTCGCTCACCGGCGTCGTCGCTCAACAACACCTGCGTCCCCACCACCAAGGGCGCCGAGCACTGGCAGACCCCGACCCTGCGGCAGATGCTGTCCTCTGCTCGCCTCGCGCGCCTGCGCGAGCACCGCGGCCAGATTATTGGGGCCGCGGTGTGGGAGCCGATCATCACCGTCGAGAAGCGGGAGCAGGTGCTGGCCCGGCTCGCGTCCCTCGCCGTCTCCGGCAGGAGGGCACCACGCACACATTTGTTGTCGGGGTTGTTGCGCTGCGGCAAGTGCGGCAACACCTTGTACTCGGCCAGCAGGCGAACCAATGCCGGTGAGCGCCGGCTGCGATACGCGTGCTTGTCCGGGCCCGACCACGGCGGCTGCGGGAAGCTCACCGTGGTGGGGGAGCCAGTCGAAGCGCTGATCAGCGAGACCGTCCTGACCCGGCTGGATTCTCGCGAGCTGGCCGACGCTCTTTCCGGACGCAGCAGCGACGATGGCGCCCTCGCAGCGTTGGGCGAGGCCCTGGCCGCCGATCAAGTTCAGCTCGAAGAACTGGCGGGGCTCTACGCCACTGGTCAGGTCACGGCGCGGGAGTGGATGGCCGCCCGCAATCCCATCGAAGGCCGTATCCGCGACACCCAACGCCGTTTGGCGCAAGCCACCGAAACCAGCGCCCTCGATGGCCTGCTCGGCAACGTGGCCGCCCTGCGAGGCCAATGGGACACCTTAGGCATCGACCGGCGCCACGCCATCGTCCGCGCCATCCTTGACCACGCCGTCATCGGACCTGGTACGCCCGGTGCCCGCACGCTCGACCTCACGCACGTGCAGCCTCAGTGGCGACTGTGACCACCTTCCACGCCCTCCTGAAAGGGACGCCTCGCGTGTTGACTGGAGTCAGCTCGTCCGTGGTGTGATGGCTGCATGACGACCCCGATTGCGCACATCGGATCACGCCTCTACCGAGTAGAGAGGCGCAGTGCTCCCGCCTTCAGGCGGGGGGTGTAGCGCCGTCGGGAAGAAGCGCGACTACGGGGTTGGTCGTCGCTGCCCGTCGATGTATTGCTCGATCACCGTCAACGGTGATCCACCGGCGGTGCCAACGAAGTAGGAACGCGACCAGAAGTGGTTACCCCACAGGTATTTGTGCACCCGTGCCGGGTGATGTTGGCGCAGTCGTCGGGATGACACACCTTTGAGGCTGTTGACGAGCTTGGACAGCGCGACGGTGGGAGGGAAGTGCACCAGAAGGTGCACATGGTCGTCTTCTCCGTTGAACTCGACCAGGTCGACACCGAAATCCTCGCAGACGTCGGTCATGACCTGCTGACAGGTGCTCAGCATGGTGTCGGTGAACACTCCGCGCCGGTACTTGGTCACGAACACCAAGTGCGCGTGACACTGCCACACGGCATGTCTGCCTTTGCGTATTTCCTCCGGCGAGTTCATGACACCAATGTAGCGGAGAGGGTAGGATGAGGGCATGGCCAACACGGGTGTGCTGAACCGGGGGTGGGTGTTTCGACTGGAAATCCCTCCCGAGCAGAACATCGCCCTGCTGGCTCAGACCGACGGCCGGCGCGGCATCTGGAACATGCGCCACGAGTGGTGGCAGATGAGCTCGAGCCACCACCTGCCGTCGATGAAAGACCTGGACGCCGTGGTGCGCCAAGGCCGCAAGGACATCGACTGGATGGCCGCGGTCCCCGCCCAGGCCGCCCAACAGGTCATCCGGGACTACCTCGGCGCCTGGCGCACATGTTGGGCCGGACACGGCACGGTGGGGGCACCGCGATTCCGGTCCCGCCACCACGACCGGCCCTCCCTGGACGCACCCCAAGCCCGGGACCTGTGCATCACCCGGATCTCCGACAAGTTCTCCACCATCACCATCACCATCACCAAGATCGGAAGAGTGACCTTCCGCAGACACCGGGCCATCCCCTCCAGCGCCCGGATCACCGGCGCCACCCTGTCCTATTCCCAAGGGCACTGGTGGATCGCGTTGCGGATGCAGCTGCGCCGACCGACACCACTACCCGCCGACCGCCCGCCGGTCGGAGCCGACCGGGGCATCACCATCCCCGTGGCCCTGTCCGACGCCACCTTCATCGACCACCCCGACTGGCTCACACCCGCCGAGAAACGACGAATGCTGCTGCTGGAACGTCGCTGCGCCCGCCAACGCCACCACCGGTGGAACACCCGCGGCAAGAAAACGCCGCTGGGGGCGAACGAAACCAAAACCTCCGCGGCGATCACCGTCCTGCGGGAGCGGGTCGCGCGACGCCGCCGGGACTGGCAGCACAACCTGTCCCGCTACCTCGCCAACACCTACTCCGCGGTGGCGATGGAAAAGCTCAACATCATGGGCATGAGCGCATCAGCGTCAGGAACTGTGGCCGAACCGGGGACAAACGTCGCCCAGAAACGAGGTCTCAACCGCGCCATCCGCGCCGAAGCATGGTCATCCCTGCAACAGAAAACCGCCTACAAAGTTGATGAGGTCGGTGGGATCTTCGCCACCGTCCGAGCAGCCGGCACCTCCACCGAATGCCACCACTGCGGGTCGAACGCACCCGGACAGCGCGAGAGCCAAGCACTGTTCACCTGCGCCGACCCCCAGTGCGGCTGGACTGGGAACGCCGACTACAACGCCGCACTCAACATCGAACACCGCGCCTTCGGGCGCGCAACACCCAGCGCCCTGACACCGGGCCTCGAACTCTGTCCGGACGTGGACTCACGGCCGCTGCCCGCCCTGGGCACACACCGGGGAAGCCAACCCGCAAGGGGGACGCTGCTAAGGCCCACCGTCAGGTGAGCCGTGGATGCGGGAACAACACACAGGCCCAGAATGCGCACGCATGACCGCGCACAGCAAGCCTGGAAGCCACGCCTTTCAAGGCGTGGTAGATCACGGAATGATGCAGCAGATCCTCGTCAACTACGCGCAACGTGCCGAGCCAGCGCTGCCACCTGCACGCGGCGTAGTCGAAGTGCAGGACGCGCTCGATGCGGTCGCATTTCTCGCCGCTGCTATCGATGAGGAGGTCCAGGAGCGCGGTGTGGCGGTCGAGAAAGGTGAACACATGGCCTCGATGCGGAATCTAATGAGATCAGTCGGGTGTTTCTGGAAGGCTCGACTGCAGCAGCGGCTGGCGGGTCAGCACTCACCCTTACAGGCCTTTTTGAGGCCTACTGACAGACCGTGCGCCCGCCGGTCCGCCGGTGACTGCACTGCTGATGAGATGTCGTGCCCGTCTTGGCGTGAGCACTTGATCATTAGGTTGCAGAGGTCCCCGGGTGCTGTGACCT
>JAABUT010001811.1_pt1 | contig 22742 bp, 19 predicted proteins | sample 5559281 | NCBI WGS metagenome assembly JAABUT01 (sample SAMN10711880, study PRJNA513359) | rock metagenome | isolation source: Antarctica rocks | place: Antarctica: Victoria Land, Ricker Hills nord | collected 2016-01-04
GCGCTTGGCCCGCACGACGGGGTCCCCGATCGCGTGGATGCCGACAGGCCGGCGTAGCGACGAGTGCTGCCGGTGGAGCAAGAAAGGTTGAGGCTCTGCCTCAAACTCCGCCAAAGGCTCGCCTTTGAAGTCCACTTGCTTAAGTAGCGCCGGTCCAGGGGCGGCTCGCCCCTGGCGGGTCTGGGCAGAGCCCAGCCTTACTTTCTGTCTTAACTTTCCACGAGCGCGGCCTGTGCCACCGCCGCGAGCCACCCGGCCGTGGTGGGCAGGATGGCGTCGTTGAAGTCGAAGCCGGAGTTGTGCAGGCCGCGCCCGTCCTCGGCAGGGCCGTTGCCGACCCAGACAAAGGCGCCGGGGCGCCGCTCCAGGTAGGCGCCGAAATCCTCGCTGGCCATGCTGGGGGCGAGGTCGCGGCGCAGGGGCGCGCCCAGCGTGGCGGCGGCGGCGGCGGCCAGGTCGGCCTCTGGGCCGTGATTGATGGTGGCGGAGACGTGGGTGTCGAGGTCGAAGCTGGCGCGCAAGTCGAGTGCGGCTGCGATGCCCTCGGAGATGGCGCGCACGCGGGCGGCCATCGCGGCGTGCACGGCGGGGTCGTGCGAGCGCATGGTGCCGCGCAGGGTGGCGCGGTCGGGGATCTGGTTCTCGGCGTCGCCGCCGTCGATGCGGCAGATCGAGAGCACGGCGGCGTCGAGCGGGTCGGTGTTGCGCGAGACCACGGACTGGAGCGCCAGCAGCAGGTGGGCGGCGCCGAGCATCGGGTCGCGGGTCAGGTGCGGCTGGGCGGCGTGGCCGGCGTGGCCGTCGAGCGTGACGCGCAGCCGGGTGCCGGCGGCCATCACCGGCGCGCGCCGGTGATGGCCGCCGTGCACGGCGACGGTGCCCGCAGCCAGGCCGGGCCAGTTGTGCAGGCCGAAGATGCGCTGCATCGGGAAGCGGTCGAGCAGGCCGTCGGCGAGCATGGCGTCGGCGCCGCCGAAGCCTTCCTCGGCGGGCTGGAAGACCAGGTGCACGGTGCCGGTCCAGCCGGGGTCACGCTGCAGCAGGACGGCGGCGCCGAGCAGGCCGGCCATGTGGCCGTCGTGGCCGCAGGCGTGCATCACGCCGGGGTTTTGCGACGTGTGGGGGGCGCCGGTGGTCTCGTGGATCGGCAGGGCGTCCATGTCGGTGCGCAGGCCGACGCTGCGGCCGGACTCGCCGCGCGACAGGGTGGCGACGATGCCGTGGCCGCCGATGCCGGACTCAAACGGAATTTCGAGTTCGGCGAGGCGGGCCTGGAGGAAGCGGGCGGTCTCAGCCTCGTGCAGCGAAAGCTCGGGGCGGCGGTGCAGGTCGTGGCGCCAGCCCGTGAGGCGGTCGTGCAGGTCCTGGTCCATGGTGGGGCGGCGCTCCGGCTTCGGCATACCGTGGTAGGTGGGTGGCCGCGGCAGGATTGGCGAGGGCGGGGCGTGCGAGGCCGTGCGAAATGTCGAGCGCCGCGCGGGCGGCGGACGGCGGCGGGCTGGCCTGGGCAGCGCGCCTTGCGGGCCGAGCTCTCTGCCCTTTCGCCATGATGGCGGGATGCGGTTCGAGGCGGGACCCGGCCGGGGTGGGCGGCGGAGGCGTGATGGCGTCGTCTAGTCGTTGTTCCGCTTCGGCAAGGCGCTGGTGATCGGCTCGTTCTCCGGATTCTTGCGGATGTAGTGCTGGCGCTGCTCCTCGGTCTCGCTGAGGGGGTGGTTGTTGAGTGGCACGGTCTGGTTCTTGTCGCCCTCCAGGCTCTTGAGCAGGGTCTGACCGGGCGGAGGCTTGGTGGCCAGGTCGGATTGTGCCGCGGCGGGGCCGGCGGCGAAGAGGCAGAACAAGGCAGCGGCGTGCAGTCGCATCGTGGAGCTCCTGGCGCCGGGTTCCTGTGAAGCAGGCAAGGTTGAGGCTCTGCCTCAAACTCCGCCAAAGGCTCGCCTTTGGAATCCACTACTTAGGTAAAGCCGGTCCAGGGGGGCTTCCCCCTGGCGGGTCCAGGGCAGAGCCCTGGCCTTGCTTCCTGGCAGGCCCATGCCAGAGGCCGTCCGTATCAGGCCGCGACGGCGGCGCGAGCGATCGCCAGGAACTCCTCCGCGTCGAGGCTGGAGCCGCCGACGAGCGCGCCGCCGACATGGGGCACCGCGAGGATCGAGGCCGCGTTGTCGGGCTTCACCGAGCCGCCATAGAGGATGGGGATCGGGGCGTCGGGAAACTGGCGGGCCAGCTCGCCCTGGATGAAGCCGTGCATCCCGGCGATGTCCTCGGCGGTGGCGCTGCGGCCGGCGCCGATCGCCCAGACCGGCTCGTAGGCGAGGATGCCGCGGAAGTCCTCCGGCAGGGAGCCTTCGATCATCCAGCCGACGGTGTCCTGGTGCTCGCCGCCGGCGCGCTGGTCCGCGGACTCGCCGACGCAGACGATGGGCACCAGGCCGGCGGCCAGCGCGGCCTTTGCCTTCTGGCGCACGGTCTCGTCGATCTCGCCGTGGTTCAGGCGGCGCTCGGAGTGGCCGAGGATGACGTAGCGCACGCCGCACTCGGCCAGCATGGGGGCGGAGACGTCGCCGGTGTGCGGGCCGGAGGCGGCCTGGTGGCAGTCCTGGGCGCCGAGGGAGACGGCCGAGCCGTGCAGGGTGGCGCCAACCGCGGCGATCTGGGTGAAGGGCGGGCAGACCACGATCTCGCAGGCGAGCGAGGGGGCGGCGTCGCGCGCGGCGGCCGCGAGCGCCTGCGCGGGACCGGCGAGGCCGTTCATCTTCCAGTTCGCGGCGATGATCTGGCGCATGGCGTGCTCCGTGGTGGATGAGCGGAGTTAGAGCAGGCGGGGGCGGGCTTGCAACAGCGCGCGGCGGCGGGGGCGGGTCGGCTTGCGTGCGGGAGCGCCGTTGCGGACCGGCTTGCCTGCACGCTTCGGCCGCGGCGGATGTGGGCGCCGGTTGCAGGTGGCGTTGCCGGAGGGGTCGGCGGCCCTGGTTCGGCCTGGACAGCGTGCCTATGGTCCGGCGATCGCAGCGCCGGTTGGAGGACGTCATGCCCGACACGATCACGGTCAGGTTCGCCAGCGGCAACACCGTCCAGTTCGGCGCCCAGGTGGGCGGCGGCGGTGCGGGCGCGGTGGAGTTCCACGCCAGCGTCGCAGAGCAGGCGGCCGACACGCTCGACCGGGCGCTGGGGGCGCTGGGCGACGTGGTGGCGCGGCTGGAGGCGGCGATCGGCGGGCTGGAGCGCAGGCCGGACGGGGTGCAGGTCGAGTTCTCGGTGTCGCTCAGGGGGAACGCGGACCTGTGGGTGGTGTCCGGGGCCGGCGAGGCGGAGTTCAGGGTCACGCTGACCTGGGCCGGGGGCAAGACCGCGGGGGCGTGAGGGTCGGCGGGGGCGGGCTCCGGATGTTGCCTTCCTGGCATCGACGGCCCGGTGAGTTGACCTGTCAGCAGGCAAGGCCGGGCTCCGCCCAGACCCGCAAAGGGCCCGAGGCCCTTTGATCCCATGACTTGAGGTGAGCCGGTCCAGGGGGGCTCCCCCTGGCGGAGTTTGAGGCAGAGCCTCAACCCTACCTTCCTGCCGCTGGCGCGCGATTGGGCCGGTGCCTATGGTGCGCCGCCCTTTCCCCAGCGTCCGGACCCTGCCCTATGCTCGCTCTGCTCCGAGGCTTCATGAACACCTGGCCGGCGCGGCTGCTCATCCTGGTGATGGTGGCGGCGCTGGGGGCATGGGGGATCGCCGGGGTGTTCGCTGGCGGCGTGGGCGGCGACGACGTGGCCAGCGTGGACGGGCGCGCGATCCGGGCCGACGACTTCGACCGCCAGGTGCGCCGCGACCTGGAGCAGGTGGGCGCGCAGTTCGGCTCGGCGGACCAGGTGCCTCCGGGGCTGCGCAGGATGGTGGCGCAGCAGACGCTGAACCGGCTGATCGTGCAGGAGGCGGTGCAGGCGCGCGCCGCGCGGATGGACCTCACGGTGCCGGATGCCCAGCTTCGCGACGCGGTGTTCGCGATCCCGGCGTTCCATGGCGCGGGCGGGACGTTCGACCGCGCCACGATGAACGCGGCGCTGCAGCGGGCGGGGCTGAGCGAGCCGCGGTTCCTGGCGCTGATGCGCGACGACATGACGCAGCGCGAGCTGATCGAGGCGGTCAAGGCCGGGGTGAGCGCGCCCGCCAGCCTGGTCGGGCGCGTCTTCGCCTACGAGGCGGAGACGCGGGTGGCGGACACGGTGGCGTTCCCGCTGTCGTCGGTATCGCCGCCCGCGGCGCCGGCAGCGGCGGTGCTGCAACGCTGGTATGCCAACCACCCCGAGGATTACCGCACGCCGGAGCTGCGGCGGATCAAGGCGGTGGTGATCTCGCCCGACACGGTGGCGCGCTCGATCGACGTCACGGACGCGCAGTTGCAGGCGGCGTACGACGCGCGGGCGGCGCAGTTCCACCAGCCGGAGAAGCGCTCAGTGGACGTGGTGACGGCGGCGGACAAGGGGCGGGCGGAGACGCTGGCGACGCTGTGGCGCGGCGGGGTGGCGTGGACGGGCATCCAGGCGGCGGCCACGCAGGCGGGCAGCGCCGGGGCCGCAGGAGGCGCGGGTGCCGTGTCCGGGGCGACGGCGGTGTCGCTGGACGACAGCACGGCGGAGCAGATCCCCTCGCCCGATCTGGCAAAGGCGGTGTTCGCGGCCAGGGCGGGCGAGGTCGTGGGGCCGGTGCAGGGCTCGCTGGGGTGGGTGGTGCTGAAGGTGTCCAAGGTGACTCCGGCGGTGGAGCAGGGCTTCGAGCAGGCGCGCGAGGCGCTGCGGCCCGAGGTGGCGCGCGAGGCGGCGGCGGGGCAGGTCGACGCGCGGGTGAGCCGGCTGCAGGACGCGCTGGCGGGGGGCACGTCGCTCGACGAGCTGCCGGGCGACCTCGGGGCGGCGGCGGCGGAGGGCTCGCTCGACACGCGGGGGCGCACCGGCGCGGGCGAACCGGCGCCGCTGCCGGGCGACGCGGCGCTGCACGAGGCGGTGATCCGGCAGGCCTTTGCGCAGAAAGTCGGCGACGCGGCGCAGGTCGTGCAGGGGCCGGGGCAGTCCGCGTTCGCGCTGGTGGTGGAGGCGGTCACGCCGCCGAGCGCCAGGCCGTACGCCGAGGTGGCGGCGCAGGTGCTGGCGGACTGGCGGGCGGACCAGGTGCGGCACGGGCGAGAGGCGGCGGCGGCGCGGGTGCTGGCGGCGGTGCAGGGCGGGCAGAGCCTGGCGACCGCGGCGGCGGTGGAGGGGGCGAAGGTGGCGACGACGCCGGCGATCGGGCGCGCGGCGCCGCCCAAGGGGGTGCCGGGGGTGCTGGCGCAGGCGGTGTTCGGGCTCAGGGACGGCGAGGCGACGATGGTGGAGGATACCATGGGCCAGGTGAGGGGCGAGGCGGGGGGCGGGTTCGTGGTCGCCGTGCTCAAGGCGGTGCAGGCGGCCACGCAGGCGGGCGATCCGATCGGCTACGGGCAGATCAGGGACGCGCTGTCGCGGGGCATGGGGGACGACGCGGAGATCACCTACGCGTCGGCGCTGCGCGGGCTGGCCAAGCCGCGGATCAACCAGGCGGTGCTGGAGCGGGTGGCGGCGGAGCCGTGAGGCGGCGGCGCTGAAGCAAGAAAGGCCAGGGCTCTGCCCTGGACCCGCCAGGGCGAGCCGCCCTGGACAGGCATTCTGAAGGCAGGCGGCAGCTTGTCCGGGGTCGCCGCAGGTGGCCGGGGCTTCGGCTCGCACTTTGCCGGAGGCTCGGCTTCCGGGGTTTTCTTGCTTAACGGATGGGTTTCCAAAGGCCCCTGGCCTTTGGCGGGTCTGGGCAGAGCCCAGCCTTGCTTCCTTGCCGGCCCGGTATCGGATGGGATTTCCTCGATTGGCACGACCTGATCCTGACGGCCGCTGGCTCGGCTACGGCTGGGCGCTCGCGGTGGGCGTCGTGTTCGTGCTGTCGGTGTTCCCGCACGACCTGCTGCGGCTCGGCGCGGTGCCGGACGCGCGGCTGAGCGGCGACGTGGCGCAGCACGTGGTCGGGCAGCGGGCGTTCCTGCAGGACTCCTGGCACTGGCCGCTGCTGCGCACGACGATGCTGGACGCGCCGGGCGGGCTGAGCGTGGCCATGACCGACGCCAACCCGCTGGTGGCGCTGCCGCTCAAGCTGGTGGGCGGGTGGCTGCCGGCGGGGTTCTCGGCGGTGCAGCTCTGGCTGGCGTTCTGCTACCTCGCCCAGCCAGTGGCGGCGGTGTTCGCGCTGCGCAGCGCCGGCGAGCGGCGGCTGGTGCCGGCGGTGGCGGTGTCGCTGTTCGCGATCGCCATGCCGAGCTTCCTGTTCCGCCACCCGCACAGCGCCCTGTCGTCGCACTTCGTGCTGCTGCTGGCGCTGGGGGCGTACTGGCGGGGCGTGCGCGGGGCGGCGGGGGGGCGCTGGCTGCCGCCCGTGCTCCAGCTTGCGAGCTTCCTGATCCACCCGTATCTCGCGGCGATGGTGGCGGCGGTGCTGCTGGCGGTGCCGGCGACGCTGGCGCTGCGCTGGGACCGGCGCTGGGCGCGAGCGTGCCTGCCGGTGCTGGGCGGGTTCGCCCTGACGGCAGCGGCGGCGGCGTGCCTGGGGTATGGGGCGGCGACGCCCAGCGGGGGGTTCGGCGAGGCGTCGATGAACGCGCTGTCGCCGGTCTTCCCGGCGCAGTCTTACTACTTCGGGCATGGGCTGAGCGTGCTGGACGCGACGGGGTCGCAGCACGAGGGATACCAGTTCCTCGGGCCGGGGCTGCTGGCGCTGCTGGGGTTCGCGGGCGTGGCGTGCCTGTTCAGCACGCGGGTGCGGTTCCTGCGTCGGCATTTCGGCCTGGCGCTGGCGTGCGTGGCGCTGACGGCGCTCGCCTTGTCGGGCGTGGTGTACGTGGGCACGCACAAGGTGCTCGACCTCGGGAGGGTGCCAGCGGTGCTGCACCAGCTCCGGGCCAGCGGGCGGCTGTTCTGGCCGGTGGCGTACGTGCTGCTGGTGGGCGCGGTCGCGGCGGTGGCGCGGGTGGCGCCGCGGCCCCTGGCGTGGGCCGTGCTGCTGGGCACGGCGATGCTCCAGCTCCTCGACGCGCGCGGGGAGCGCAAGATCGTCACGCGCGACCTGCGGGCCGTGGACGCGCCGGCCTACGACGCGGCGCGGCTCGACGGGCTGCTGCGAGCGCATTCGCGGCTGACGGTGCTGCCGACCTTCGGCTGCGGGGCAAACGCGGCGACGCCGGAGTTTCTGCAACTGATGCTGGCGGCGTCGCGGCTGCGGGTCGCGGTGAACACGATGTACGTCGCGCGCTTCGCCGCGATCCCGGACTGCGCGGTGACGGAGGCGGCGACTGCGCCGCTGGCCGAGGGCGAGCTGCGGCTGTTCCTGCCGATGGAGGCGGCGGCCGGGCCCGCGGAGGTGCCGGACGGGGCGCGTCTGTGCCGCGCGTTCGGGGCGACCTCGGTGTGCACGCGGCAGGTGGCGCTGCTCGACGGTCTGGCGCCGGTGCGGCCCGCGGAGGTGGCGCCCGGGCGCGAGGTGGCGGTGGGGGTGGCGGAGGCGGGCGCGGCGCCGGGGGTGCTGGGGACAGGGTGGTATGCGCCCGAGCCCTCCGGGGTGTGGTCGGTCGAGCACGCGGCGGTGCTGGCGGCGCGGCTGTCCCCTGCCCTGCCCGCCGGCGCCCCCGTCGCGTTCGAGGCGCTGATGCAGGGGTTCAGCGGGGTGCACGGGGTGGCGCAGCACGTGGCGCTGTCGGTGAACGGGCACCTCGTCGTCGAGCAGGACGTGCGCGACCGCGAGGACACGGTGTTCCGGGCGCAGGTCCCGGTGGAGGACCTGGTGGAAGGGGCGCAGGTGCTACGCTTCGACATCGCCCATCCCGTAAGGCCGTCGGAGGTGGGGATCATCACTGATAGCCGGCAGCTCGGGGTGTTCCTGAAAAGCGTGCGGCTTGGGGGACCGTGAGGAGTAAGCAAGGTTGAGGCTCTGCCTCAAACTCCGCCAAAGGCTCGCCTTTGGAATCCATTTGGTAAGACAAGCGGGGGCGATTGCGGCCGGGGCGGGAGCGCTCTAACGGAGGCCGGTCCAGGGCGGCTCGCCCTGGCGGGTCCAGGGCAGAGCCCTGGCTTTGCTGTCTTGCTGGGGGGCCGGGCTGATGGACGATTTCGCGGCGGCGTACGAGGGCGGCCAGGGCGCGCTGCTGTGGAGCAGCCTGGTGTCGGACCTGCTGACGCCGGTCGCCGCCTTTCTCAAGCTGGCGCACGGGCAGGCGAACAGTTTTTTGCTGGAAAGCGTCGAGGGCGGGGCGGCGCGGGGGCGCTACTCGATCATCGGCATGGCGCCGGACCTGGTGTGGCGCTGCCGGGACGGGCGGGCGGAGATCAACCGCGACGCGCTGGCGGCGCCGCACGCGTTCGTGGCGCAAGACGGCGCGCCGCTGGAGGCGCTGCGGGCGCTGCTGGGGGAGACGCGGCTCAGCGTGCCGGCGGGGCTGCCGCCGATGATCGGGGGGCTGGTCGGATACCTCGGCTACGACATGGTGCGGCAGATGGAGAAGCTGGAGGAGAAGAACGTCGACGTGCTGGGGCTGCCGGAGGCGGTGATGCTCAGGCCGACGCTGTTCGCGGTGTTCGACACGGTGAAGGATGAGCTGACGCTGGCGGCGCCGGTGTGGCCGCAGGCGGGGGTGGGCGCGGAGGCAGCGCGGGCGGTGGGGGAGGCACGGCTGGAGGCGGCGCGGGCGGCGCTGGCGCGGCCGATGGCGGTGGCAGCGCCGGCGGTCGTGCTGCCGAAGCAGCCGGAGCCGACGTCGAACATGAGCCGGGCGCAGTTCGAGGCGATGGTCGTGCGGATGCAGGAGTACATCGCGGCCGGGGACGCGTTCCAGGTGGTGCCGAGCCAGCGGTTCTCGGTGCCGTTCGCGCTGCCGCCGTTCGCGCTGTACCGGGCGCTGCGGCGGATCAACCCGGCGCCGTTCCTGTTCTTCCTCGACTTCGGGGGGTTCGCGGTGGTCGGCGCGTCGCCGGAGGTGCTGGTCAGGCTGCGCGACGGGGTGGTGACGATCCGGCCGCTGGCGGGCACGCGGCCGCGGGGGGCGACGCCGGAGGAGGACGCGGCGCTGGAGGCGGACCTGCTGAGCGATCCGAAGGAGCGGGCGGAGCACCTAATGCTGGTCGATCTCGGGCGGAACGACGTCGGAAGGGTGGCAGCGATCGGCACGGTGCGGGTGACGCAGAGTTTCGCCATCGAGCGGTTCAGCCAGGTCATGCACATCTCGTCCACCGTGGAAGGCAAGGCGCGGCCGGGGGTCGATGCGGTCGAGGCGCTGGTGGCGGGCTTCCCGGCGGGCACGCTCACCGGGGCGCCGAAGATACGGGCGATGCAGATCATCGAGGAGCTGGAGCCGGTGCGGCGGGGCATCTACGCGGGGTGCATCGGGTATTTCGCGCCGGACGGGACGATGGACACGTGCATCGGGCTGCGCACGGCGGTCGTGAAGGACGGGGTGATGCACGTGCAGGCGGGCGGCGGCGTGGTCGCGGACAGCACGCCGGCCGGGGAGTTCGAGGAGACGCGGCAGAAGTCGCGGGCGCTGTTCCGGGCGGCGGAAGAGGCGGTGCGGTTCGCGGCGGAGTGAGTCTGCGGTGGACGGCAAGGAAGGTTGAGGCTCTGCCTCAAACTCCGCCAAAGGCTCGCCTTTGGAAACCTCGACCTGGGGCGGGGGGACGCGACGTGGCGGCGGGGCGGGTCCAGGGTTTGGTGGGGCGAGCGGGAGGCGGTTTATGCCGGACGGGTTGTACGAGCGCGATGCGCTGGCGTGGGCGGAGCGGCAGGCAGGGTTGCTGCGTCGGGTGGCGGCTGGGAAGCCTGCCCGCGAGGTCGTGGACTGGGCGCACGTGATCGAGGAGGTGACGGACGTGGGCTTGTCGGAATTGCGGGCGTGCCGGAGCCTGCTGCGCCAGGCGATGGTGCATCTGCTCAAGCTGCACGCCGCGCCGGACAGCCAGGCCGTGGAGCACTGGCAGGGCGAGGTGGCGGGCTTCCTCACGGATGCGCGCGACGTGTTCAGCCCGTCCATGCGGCAGAGGATCGACCTGGGCGAGTTGTACGCTGATGCGCTCTACCGGGCGAAGATCGGGGACAGGGATGGGTCGGGTTCCGCGCCCGAGGCGTGCCCGTTCGCGCTGGACGATCTTCTGGCGGTTCGGGCTGACGTGATGGGGCTGGTGGCCAAGCTGGATCGCGGGTGATCTAGGGTTTCGGTGGAGCGAGGGGGGCGGTCTATGCCGGACGGGTTGTACGAGCGGGATGCGCTGGCGTGGGCGGAATTGCAGGCGGCGCTGCTGCGGCGGGTGGCGGCGGGGGAGCTTGTCAACGACGCGGTGGACTGGGCGAACGTGATCGAGGAGGTGGCGGACGTGGGTCTGTCGGAGCTGCGGGCGTGCCGGAGCTTGCTGTTGCAGGCGATGGTGCATCTGCTCAAGCTGCACGCCGCGCCAGGGGATCAGGCGGCGGGGCACTGGCGCGAGGAAGCGGGGACGTTCCTCGACGACGCGGAGCAGCGGTTCAGCCCGTCCATGCGGCAGCGAGTCGATTTGGATGAATTGTATGCGAAGGCGTTGCGGCGGGCGCAGGCGGCAACAGACGGGAGCGCACCCCAGCCTTTTCCTGATGCCTGCCCGTTTACATTAGATGCGCTACTAAGTGGGAATGTACCAGGGCTGGTAAGTGTGCTAGATAGGCAGTAAAGAGCCAGGCTACCTTCTACTCAACCATCTTGTAGATTCCTTAAGGAGAAATAATTTGGCCCTAACTCCTGGTGTTGAAAAGTGTTTAGAAGCACTTAGTGGTTACAACAGTACAAAGCAAAAGCTTGAGGATATCCGAGCTAAATTAAACCGTGTGAGCCATCTATTACACTCCAAGCTCGATAGTTTTTTCTTTAGCAATATTCAAACTCCAAGCGTCTCAGGAATAACTTTGGCCAGCGGTCAGACTGAGAACGGATCGAATTGGCCAACGCCTGATACAATACAAAAGCTTTTAGTGGATTGCTTTACTTATAAAGATGCAGCAATAAAGGCCTCAAAAGAGCTTACTCCGTCTGAGCGTCATTCCATTGCTTTTCCGCAGGACTGGCGTATATAGCGCTTTTAACTTTCCTGTAATATCCCGTGACAGACTTGATTATCAGGTAAGACCAAATCTCCTAAGCATTAGAGTTTTTCTAAGGCTGTTCGCAGTTACTTACAAGGTCTAAATCTATGATCCTCCTCATCGACAACTATGACAGCTTCACGTTCAACCTCGTGCACTTCCTCGGCGATCTCGGGGCTTCGTGCGACGTGCGGCGCAACGACGCGCTGAGTGCGGCCGAGGCGATGGCGCTGGCGCCGGAGGCGATCGTGCTGTCGCCCGGGCCGTGCGCGCCGGAGCAGGCGGGGGTGTGTCTGGAGCTGATCGCGCTCGCGGCGGGGCGGGTGCCGCTGCTGGGGGTGTGCCTGGGGCACCAGGCGATCGGGCAGGCGTTCGGGGCGGTGGTGGAGCGGGCGCCGTCGCCGATGCACGGCAAGCTGAGCGAGGTGGTGCATGGGGGGAGCGACGTGTTCGCGGGGCTGCCCTCGCCGTTCCAGGCGACACGGTACCACTCGCTGGTGGTGCGCGAGGAGTCGCTGCCGGGGGTGCTGGAGGCGACGGCGCACACGCGCGACGGGGTGCTGATGGGGCTGCGGCACCGCGACTTCCCGGTGTTCGGGGTGCAGTTCCACCCGGAGAGCATCGCGTCGGAGCACGGGCACGAGATCCTGGCGAACTTCCTGGCGCTCGCGCGCGGCCGCAACGACGCCTCGCGGGCGGCGTGAGTCTTATGAGTGCCGGTCCAGGGGGGCTCCCCCTGGCGGGTCCTCGCTTCCAAGCAATGGGGCAGAGCCCTGGCCTTCCTCCCTCCCTTCTCGCGCGCCTGGCCTCCGGCGAGACGCTGGATGTCGTGGAGGCGGAGGCGGTGTTCGGGGTGATCCTGGACGGCCATGCGGGGAGCGTTGCGCTGGCGGGGCTGCTGATGGCGCTGCGGGTGCGGGGCGAGACGGAGGCGGAGCTGGCGGGGGCGGTGGCGGCGCTGCGGGCGCGGATGGTGCGGGTGGAGGCGCCTGCGGGTGCCATCGACGTGTGCGGGACGGGGGGGGACGCGGCGGGGACGCTGAACATCTCGACGGCGGTGGCGCTGGTGGTGGCGGGGTGCGGGGTGGTGGTGGCCAAGCACGGCAACCGGGCGCTGTCGTCGCGCTCGGGGGGGGCGGACGTGCTGGCGGCGCTCGGCGTGGGGCTGGTGGGGCCGGAGCGGGTGGCCGGCGTGCTGGCGCGGGCGGGGGTCGCGTTCCTGTTCGCGCCGGCGCACCACGCGGGGATGGGGCACGCGGCGGAGGCGCGGCGGGTGCTGGGGACGCGGACGATCTTCAACCTGCTGGGGCCGCTGGCGAACCCGGCGGGGGTGAGGCGGCAGCTCGTGGGAGTTTTTGCCCCGCGCTGGCTGCGGCCGGTGGCGGAGGTGCTGGGGCGGCTGGGGGCGGAGCGGGCGTGGGTGGTGCATGGGCAGGGGCTGGACGAGCTGACGCTGGCGGGGGCGACGGAGGTGGTGGAGTGGCGGGACGGCGTGGCCCGCGCGTTCGTGGTGCGGCCGGAGAATGCGGGGCTGGCCCCTGCCCCGCTGTCGGCGATCGCGGGCGGGGACGCGGGCCAGAACGCGGCGGCGCTGCTGGGGGTGCTGGGGGGTGACGCGGGGGCGTACCGGGATACGGTGCTGCTAAACGCGGCGGCGGCGCTGGTGGTGGCGGGGCGGGTCGGGGGGTTGCGCGAGGGGGTGGTGGTGGCGGCGGGGGCGATCGACGGAGGGCGGGCGATGGGGGCGCTGGAGGCGCTGCGGCGGGAGACGGCGGCCTAGAAAGGAAGGTTGAGGCTCTGCCTCAAACTCCGCCAAAGGCTGGGCCTTTGGATTGCCTTCTTTTAAGTAAAGCCGGTCCAGGGGCGGCTCGCCCCTGGCGGGTCTGGGCAGAGCCCAGCCTTGCTTGCTTTTGGGGGTAGCGGGACATGGCGATGCCGGACGCGCTGGCGCGGATCTGTGTGGAGACACGGGCGGAGATGGCGCGGCGCAGGGCTGCGCCAGGCGCTGCGGCGTTGCGCGAGCGGGCTGAGGCGCAGGGCGCACCGCGGGGCTTCGCACGCGCGCTGCTGGCAGCGGCGGGGCTGACGCCGGGCAGGGATGTGGCGGACGCCGGCGACGTGGCGGCGGCGGGCGGCGCGGTGGGCCTGGGGATCGGGCTGATCGCGGAGATCAAGCAGCGCTCGCCGTCGGGCGGGATGATCCGCGCGGTGTTCGACCCCAGGGCACTGGCGCGGGATTATGCGGGCTCGGGGGCGGCGTGCCTGTCGGTGCTGACGGACGGGCCGTTCTTCGGCGGCGAGGAGGCGCACCTGGTGGCGGCGCGCGGGGCGGTGGGGCTGCCGGTGCTGCGCAAGGACTTCATGGTCGATCCGTGGCAGGTCGTGGAGAGCCGGGCGATGGGGGCTGACTGCGTGCTGCTGATCCTGGCGGCGCTGTCGGACGCGCAGGCGGCGGAGCTGGAGGGTGCGGCGGAGGCGGCGGGGATGGACGTGCTGGCGGAGGTGCACGACGCGGCGGAGCTGGAGCGGGCGTTGCGGCTGCGCACGCGGCTGGTGGGCGTGAACAACCGGGATCTGCGGACGCTGCGCACGGACCTGGCGACGACGGAGGCGCTGGCGGCGCGGGTGCCTGCGGGGCGGGTGCTGGTGGCGGAGAGCGGGATCGCCGGGCGGGCGGACGTGGAGCGGCTGTCGCGGGTGGGGGCGCGGTGCTTCCTGGTGGGGGAGAGCCTGCTGCGGCAGGCCGACGTGGGCGTGGCGGCGCGGGCGCTGCTGGGGGTGCCAGCGTGATCGAGCGGGCGCTGCCGCCGATCGGCGCGGGGTTGCCGCCGGGAGTGGCGGGGGCCGCGGGCGGCGCGGTGGCGGGGGTGGCGGGAGTGGCGGGCGGCGCGGGCACGGGGGTCGGGACGGCGGCAGGCGCCGGCACGGACCCTGGCGCGGAGGTGGCGCACGGGGGCGTGGCGCTCGGGGGAGGCGCGTCGGGCGAGGCGGTCGAGGCGGCGCGGGCTCCGGCCGGGCCGGGCGGTACGGTGGCGGGCGCGCTCACGCATTTCGACGCGCAGGGGCGCGCGGTGATGGTCGACGTGTCGGGCAAGCCGGAGACGGCGCGCACGGCCACGGCGCGGGCGCGGGTGTCGATGCGCGCGGAGACGCTGCGCCTGGTGCGCGACGGGACGGCGGCGAAGGGCGACGTGCTGGGGACGGCGCGGCTGGCGGGGATCATGGCGGCCAAGCGGACGGCGGAGCTGATCCCGCTGTGCCACCCGCTGCCGATCAGCGCGGTGGAGCTGGCGCTGGAGGCGGTGGAGGACGCGGGCGGGTGCGGGGTGGAGGTCGCCGCCACGGTGCGCACGACGGGGCGGACCGGGGTGGAGATGGAGGCGCTGACCGCGGCCTCGGTGGCGGCGCTCACGGTGTACGACATGCTCAAGGCGGTGGACCGGGGGATGCGCGTCGACGGGCTGCGGGTCGTGCACAAGGACGGGGGGAAGTCGGGGGCGTTCCGGCAGGACTAAGGCGGACCGGCGTGGGCGCGTCGTCGTCACCGACGCGGGTTACCGAAGGAGACAGGAGGCAAGGAAGGTTGAGGCTCTGCCTCAAACTCCGCCAAAGGCTCGCCTTTGGAATCCACTCCTTAAGTAAAGCCGGTCCAGGGGGGGCTTCCCCCCTGGCGGGTCTGGGCAGAGCCCAGCCTTGCTTCCTTCGTGTCGACAATCCCGCTGGCCGGCCATGCGCAAGGGTGGTCGACATGACCGCTTGTTGGAGAATGGAGCCCGATGTTCGTCGTCGGCAAGGTGCTGACAGTCCTGCTGCTGCCCACGGCGCTGACGATGGAGTGCGCGGTGCTCGGCCTGCTGCTGTGCCGGTGGCCGGCGGGGCGGGCGCTGCTGGTGGCCGCGGTCGGGGCGCAGGCGGCGTGCCTCGCCCTGCCCGTCGATGCCTGGGCGATCCGCCCGCTCGAGGACCGCTTCCCCCAGGTCACGGCGTACCCGGAGCGGGTGGACGGCATCGTGGTGCTGGGCGGCGCCATCGACGACCTGACCAGCCGCGACCGCGACACGCCCACGCTGAACTCGGCCGCCAACCGGATGACGACGTTCGTGGCGCTGGCCCGCCGCTACCCCAGCGCCAGGCTGGTCTTCACCGGCGGCTCCGGCGACATCGAGCAGGGCGTGTCGAACGAGGCGGAGTACGCGCGCGTCCTGCTCGAACAGCTCGGCCTGCCGCCGGAGCGCGTGCTGTTCGAGAGCGCGTCGCGCACCACCCGGGAGAACGCGGTCAACACCGCGGCCCTGGTCGCGCCGCGGCCGGGCGAGCTCTGGGTGCTGGTGACCTCGGCCAGCCACATGCCGCGCGCCGTCGGCGTGTTCCGCCACGCGGGCTGGACCGTGCTGCCGTGGCCGGTCGGCTACCAGTCGCGCGATCGTGTCGCCGCCTGGCCGCAGTCGCTGGGGCACAGGCTGGCGGTGCTGGACTGGGCGGCCCACGAGTGGATCGGACTGGTGGCCTACCGGCTCAGGGGCTGGACCGACAGCGTGTTCCCGGGAGATGCGTGACGCCTGACCCGACCGCACCGACACGCGAGCGTCTTCCCGGCCTTCCTCCTTGGTGATAGTCACCCATGTCGCGCCCAGGGCCACGCTCGCCGACCTCGCGTCGGCAGCACGCCTGCCACCCGGCGCGGCGGCCTTGCGGCCTTCCCGCGCATCCGACCCGACCCAGCAAGGCGAGCGTTTTCATGCATGAGACTCCGGCGCAGTGGAACAAGCGGCTCGCGCCCTACGCCCGCCCGGTGACGTCGAGGAGCATGGTGCAGCTCGCCACCACGCTGGGGCTGTTCCTGGCGCTGATCGTGGCCGCGCACGCGCTGCACGCGGTGTCGTGGATGCTCGGCCTGCCGTTCTCCGCCCTGGCCGGCCTGCTGATGGTGCGGGTGTTCATCATCCAGCACGACTGCGGCCACCGCTCCTTCCTGCCGAGCCGCGCGGCCTGCGACTGGATCGGCCGCTCGCTGTCGTTCCTGACGCTGACGCCGTTCGACTACTGGCGCCGCGACCACGACAAGCACCACGCCACCAGCGGCAACCTGGACAAGCGCGGCTTCGGCGACGTCGACACCCTGACCGTCGCGGAGTACAGCGCGCTCGGCCGGCGCCAGCGGCTGCTGTACCGCGCCTACCGCAACCCGATCGTGATGTTCTGCATCGGGCCGGCCTGGGTGTTCCTGCTGCGCTACCGCCTGCCGCTGTGGCTCGGCGACAAGGCGCGCGGCAGTTCGGTGGCCTCCATCCTGCTGCTCGACCTGGCGCTGGTGGTGTTCTTCGGCGGCCTGATCGCGCTGCTCGGCTGGTGGGCGGTCACCAGCGTCTGGCTGCCGGCCTACTTGGTCGCCGCCACCGTAGGGGTGTGGTTGTTCTTCGTGCAGCACCAGCACGAGGACACCTATTGGCGCAACGCCTCCGAGTGGTCGTTCGTGGAGGCGGCACTGCTGGGGTGCTCGTTCTACCGCCTGCCCGGTTGGCTGCACTGGCTCACCGGCAACATCGGCTACCACCACGTCCACCACCTGTCCTCGCGTATCCCCAATTACCGCCTGCCCAGCGCCTACCGCGAGATCCCCGAGCTGCAGGCTGCGCCCTCGATCGGCATCTGGGAGAGTATCAAGGGCATCCGCCTGTCGCTGTGGTGCGACAGCCGGCAGCGCCTCGTGTCCTTCCGCACCGCCTTCCTTTCCGTCCCGAGCCACTGCCCCTGATCGCGGCGCGGCGGACGACACGGCCAGGCGGAACAGCAAGCAAGGCCGGGCTCTGCCCGGACCCGCCAGGAGCGAGCCGCCCCTGGACCGCCCTTAATTAAGTATTGGATTCCAAAGGCGAGCCTTTGGCGGAGTTTGAGGCAGAGCCTCAACCTTGCTGGCTTCGCCGGTCATCAAAAAGGGCTGTCGGTATAAGAAGGTTTCAAAGGCGAATTCTTGATGGATACGATTTGGCTCACTGCTCCATAGAACAGAAAGCTTACTCATTGTAGTACAGTTACGCATGATTAAGCGGATGCTGGTCGAACCGCAACGACAGGGATGGCTGAAGATCGTCGGTACGCGTCACGATCTTGGCACCGGGACCATTGTCTTCGAGCAGGCCATCGGCCATGTCCGCCGTGCCACGTGACAGACGGTCGGGCCTTGTCTGTATGGCGTCTTGTTTCTGTATGGCTTGGCTCGCCAGGCGCTCGCTGCCGCCGATTGGATCGACGCCGACGGTCAGCGCGCGGTCAGCGCCGGTCGCAGTTGCCGGTAAGCGTGTTGAAGAACTGCCCGGTTTGGCACGACGGAGTTGCCGGCGGCATCGGGGTCGGGGCTGCTCCGTAGGCAGGCGGCGCCTGGTATCCGTATGGGGCATAACCGGACACCGGGTGCGGTCCAGGCGGAGGATAGGCATAGCCGTATGGCGCGGGAAACGGCGGTGCGTAGCCATACGGCGGTGGGTACGCGTAGGGCGGCGGGTATGGGTAAGGCGGCGCGACGACGACGGGGTAGGGATGCACGAGGGCGGACCCGATCACGGCGCCTGCCGTCAATCCCACGGCCGTGCCGAACAGGATGCCACCGCCCCAGGCCTCGGCCGGCTTGGCCGCCGTGGTGCAGAGCAGCACCGCGACGACGCCGGCGCATACCCTCTGCTTCATCGCGCTTCTCCGTTCCGATTCATGCGACACGTCCCGAACGTCAGGCAACCAGCCATCCCCGTCAAACCACAAACGGTGACACCCCTCGCGCCGTGCGCGGCCGAAGCCGGCGTCATGCTAACGGCCCTCTTGGAGCGATCGGCGAAGCAGGCAAGGTTGAGGCCCCGCCTTCGGCATGGGTCTCATCCGCCAAAGGCAGGTCTTTGAGGTCCGTCACTGTAGGAAAACCGGTCCAGAGCGGCTCGCCCTGACGGGTCCCCGCTTCCAGGCAATGGGGCAGAGCCCCGGCCTTACCCGCTTCCCGACAGGTCGATGTTGAGGGCCGTTGGCATCAGGGCGCGTCACCAGCCCTCGTCACGACAGGCATCGACGCTGGAGGCACGCTCATGACCTGCCGCCACGTGCGGCGTGCGTGGGCGCCATGATCCGTCCGCGTTCCAAAGTGGCCCGCCGGGCCTAGACGTCGGCTTCCAGCAGGTCGGGGCTCGCCTTGACCCCTGGCAAGGCGTCGGTCCCGACACGCAGGGCGGCACGCCGTCCGGCGCGGCGAAGGTTCTTCAGGGTGTTGACGACGACCTGGAGACCTCTGGAACGGTTGAGGGAGGACCGCTTCAGCCGCATGCTCCGGTCGCGCAGCCGGCGGGACGGGACGAGCAGCGCTAGAGCCCAGATGCACAGGACGGCCTTCTGCCGGCCGGGGAGATGCGAGCCGGACAGGCCGGCGATGAAACGCCACACCGGCGCGCCCACGAACACCCTGTTCTCCATGCAGGCCATCATCATCTCCCGCTCGCGGATGTAGAGCGGGCCATTGCGCGAGAAAGGCCTGCCCGGCACCCCGGGCACCGACACGACCTGGCTCCAGGACGCGTTGAACTGGCGGAGTTCGCGGGTGAGCTGCGCCACGCTCGGCCTGCACCAGTCGCTGTCGCCACCGGGATGAACCCGGTAGAAGACCAGCGGCTCGCTGATCGAGACGACCTCGCCCAGGTAGGGCATCGCCAGGTTCGGCGCGGAGTCGAAGGAGGACCTGCCCTCGAACGTCGACAGGTCCAGCAGGGCCAGCGCCTCGCGGCTGAACACGTTCGCCGAGGTCGGGGGACAGATGTAGAAGCCGAGGACGCTGTTGTCCTGCCGCATCGCGGCCGAGTCGTATCCCGCCGGATAGACCGGGAACACCGAGCTGAGGCTGCGCCCGTGGGCATCCACCCCGCAGAGCTGGAACTGGACCTTGGCCGGAGCACCCGCCAGCGCCGCGTGGACCCGCGCCACGAGGCCTGGCGCCGCGTGGTCGTCGGAGTCCATGGTGTAGATGTAGTCCGAGACCGTCTGCGCCACCGCCAGGCGGCAGGCGGCGAAGTGACCGCCGTTGGTGACGCTGAACACCTTCAGCCGGCCGGCGTACTCTGCCAGCACATCCAGGGAGTCGTCGGTGGACCCGTCATCGACCACGACGATCTCGTCGAACGGCGGCGTTTGCGTCAGCAGGCTGTCGAGCGCCTGGCGCAGGTAGCGTGCGTAGTTGTAGCTCGTGACGACCGCTGCCAGGGTGGGCCTGACAAGGACCGGATCGGCGGATACGCCGTTGCTGCGCATGAGTTCTTGCTTGTTCTGGAAGACGACCCTGGACGTTGCAGTTTTCGCAACACGTCTCGTTACCGCAGCAGCGTGTCGCGTGGAAGTGAAATCCGGCCATGGCGTGGCGAGGTGGCCTGGTGCGTCCCGTCCGGCGGACGGATTTCCGAAACAACGGTGCTTGCGCGCAGAGCCGCCGGCTCAGGCACTGCCGGCTTAGGCACTGGCCGGCTCTCGCCATCGCCGGGCATCGCAGGCATGTTCGCCGCGGGACGGGCAGGCTGGCCCGACCGTCCCCTGTGACCGCAATTCCGGTCCGGGCGTTTGCGCGAGGCGGGAATGGAGAAGCATGACGTGATCCGGGGCGCTCTGATCCCTGCCGGCGTGCTCGGCCTGCTCGCGCTCCCGGTCCTCGGCGCCACGCCGCTCGCCGGGCAGGACCCGGCCGATCATGCCACGATCGACCTCACGCGGCTTGCCGGCGTCACCTTGGGTCCCGGCGCGTCCGCCGCGACGCGCGTCGCCACGGCGGCAGCGGTGCAGGCCGCCTTCGACCGTGCCGACGCGAACGGCCTGGAGATCGCCTGTCCCGCCGAGGTCGTCATCGAGTTCGACGCCGCCGCCGGCCTGGTGGTGCCGGTCAGCACGCACAGCTTCCGGGCACGGCTGAACCAGCGCTGCCAGTTCCGCCAGTTCCATCGCAACGCCCCGGTGCTCACCATCGGCGACCCAAGCGCCAAGGCCCTGAAGGGCAGCGTCGACTGGGAGGGCGGCGATCTCAACTACGGGATCGACCAGGGCGGACAGGTGGAGTCGTCCTGCCTGGTGCTGGGCGCGCTCGCCAGCTCCATCGTCGCCAAGCTCAACGTCTGCGACGAGTACGAGGCGACGGGCAAGCCGCTGCACCCGCCGTACCGCAACCTGCTCGTGGGCACGCCGGAACCGTCGCGCGGCGACCAGGGCTTCTTCCAGAACCGCATCTCCGACCTCTCGCTCGGCGGGGCGCAATACTCCCTGCTGGAGGTGCGCATCCCCGGCACCGGCGTGCAGTGGGAGAACATCTACGCGCACAACGGCAGCGACTTCCGCATGGCCCAGCCGCTGCTGGGGTCCGCCTGGATCGTCGACACCGGGCACGACCGCTCCGACGACACCTGGGTCAGGACCAACTTCGAGCACCTGCGCGCCGCCAACCCGGTGTTCTTCCAGAACGTCAGGACCACGACGATGACCGGCATCCACTTCGAGGACGTCTGGCTCACCGGCAGCCACGCGACGCTGGCCAACTTCGCGGCGGCCCAGGTGCGGATGACCTCGACCTACCTGCTCGACGTCCGCACCGAGGGAGCGCCGTCCGACGTGCGCCTGTTCCGGGTGGGCTACGGCGCACGGGTCGTCCTGGACGGGGTGGAGTTGCGGTGGTCCGAGGACCGTGAGTTCGCTGGCCCGGGCGCCGTGCTGTTCGCCGGCAACGCCGGGCGGGCAAACCCGGACGACACGGTCAGCTTCTCGGTGGCCGACCTGACGGTGAGCGACGGCCTGGCCAACGCGCAGTCCATCGCCCTGGAGCCCGCGATCCCGACCACTCTCGGCGTGCTGCGGCACCTGGATCGCTACGACTACGACCCGCTGCTGCCACGCACCGAAGGCGCCGAGTTCACGGTGGGCGGCGACTTCACCCTGTACGGCCAGCACCGCGACGCCTCGGTCCTGGTCACGGCCGGCCTGTCGGCGCCGGACACGATCACCCTGTCCTCGCGCTTCGCAGCGCCGGCGAGCGGCGGCGCGCGTGCGGCGGCGCGCGACCCCGGCCATGAGCGGAGCTTGGTGCGGATACGGCGGCTGTCCGGCGACAGCGCCTATGCCACCACGGTCCGCGACGACACCGGGCACACCCTGGCCAGCCTGCGCCCCGGCGACGAGGGGGCCTACTCGCGCGGCGCGCCGGCGCGTTGATGCCGGTGGCGGCTGAGCGGGCCGGTAAGGCAGGCAAGGTCGAGGCTCTGCCTCAAACTCCGCCAAAGGCTCGCCTTTGGAAACAATTACTTAAGTAAAGCCGGTCCAGGGGGGCTTCCCCCCTGGCGGGTCTGGGCAGAGCCCAGCCTTGCTTGCCTCGCACGGAGGACCGCCGATGGGCTGGAGGAGCCGGTTGCTGGAGCCGCTGGCGTGGTCGGCGCAGGGGTTCGTCGCGCGTGGCGCCGATCCGTGTGTCGTCGCCCCGCGCGAAGTCCTCGTCCTCAGGCCGAGCGACCTGGGCGACCTGCTGACGACGACGCCGGTCTTCGAGGCGCTGCGGCGGCGCTTCCCCGCCACGCGCATCGTGGCCGCGATCGGCGGCTGGGGCCGCGCGATCCTGGAGCACAACCCGTTCGTCGACGAGGTCGCGGCGCTCGACCTGCCCTGGGCCAACAAGTTCGTCCAGGACCGCTCGCCGCGCGCGCTGCTGCGCTTCCTCGCGCGCTCGCCGCAGGTCGCGGAGCTGCGGCGACGTGGCGGTTTCGACGCCGGCATCGACGTCACGGGGAGCCTCGCGGGCGTGCTCACGCTGATGCGGCTGGGGACGCGCCACCGCATCGGCCTGCGCGGCTACCGGGGCGGCTCGGCGGGCTGCCAGCGCTCGGCGGCGTGGAGCGAGCGCGTGCACGTGGCGGACACGACCCTGCGGCAGGCCGAGCTGCTCGGCGCGCACGACCTGCCGGAGGCCCGCCCGCAGCTCTACCTCACGCCGGGCGAGCGCGAGGACGCCGCGCGGATCTGGGGGCCTCGCGGGTCCGGCGGCGCGCCGCGCTTCCTCGTCAGTTGCGGCGGCGGGGTCGAGGAGAAATGCTGGCCGGCCGAGGACCTCGGGCGCGCCCTGCGCGACATGGCGGCGGCGATGCGGGCGCGATGGGGGGAGAGCGACCTGCTCCTGGTCGGCGGCCCCGCGGATCGCGGGCGCGCGGCGCGGGTTCTCGCGGCGGAGGTTCCCGGCCTCCGGTCGGTGTGCGGGGAGACGTCGCTGCGCAGCAGCTTCGCACTGGCGGAGCAGGCCGACCTCGTCCTGACCAACGCGTCGATGATGCTGCACGTGGCGGCCGCGTTCCGCCGCCCGACGGTCGCGGTGCTGGGCGGCATGCACTCGGACCCGGAGGGCCACGACCGGCTCTGGGGGTACCCGCCACCGTATGCGAGCGTCGGGCCGGCGGCGCCGGGCGCCTGGCCTTTGCCCAGGGCGGTGGTCGCGGCGGTGATGGGCGCGGCAGGACGGCACTGATACCGACGGCCACGATCTTTGGGCGGTTGGAAAGCAAGGCTGGGCTCTGCCCAGACCCGCCAAAGGCCAAGGCCTCTGGACACCGATTTACTAG
>JAABUT010001812.1_pt1 | contig 22726 bp, 24 predicted proteins | sample 5559281 | NCBI WGS metagenome assembly JAABUT01 (sample SAMN10711880, study PRJNA513359) | rock metagenome | isolation source: Antarctica rocks | place: Antarctica: Victoria Land, Ricker Hills nord | collected 2016-01-04
AAATCACCTGTTTGAATGCGATAATAGATGGTGGGGGGTTAAATGTCGAATTCCTCATATAAAGGATCATCGTGGGGCAGCGCAAAAATGAATGCCAAGGATTCGAAACCTTTCTGCATACGCTAATTACAATCACTATCGTTGCGACGCTAAATAAACAAGCTTCCCCCACCAAGCGAGGCATCAAACCTTTGTACCAATTCCTCCTCTGACTCGCATCAACAAAGAATCTTAAGCGAACTATCTGGTCACCCCTAACAGTATCTCCTTGTCAACTCGCATTGTCTGGTACGGTTTTTGACTTCGTCTTCCGCCCTGGGGACACCGAGTCCTCAAGCTTTCCGTCCTTGTCACTGCGCTAGGCTGCCCACATCGTTTACCGATCACCTATCACGCTGACATTTCTTGGGAAGAGCAGTTCCTTTGACCCTTTTCTCCTTCTCTTCTATCGGGTTGCTTTCCCGCGGTCATGGTAGGCACCGCCTTTTCTCATGCCTATCTCATTGGCCGCTCGCACGTGCCTCTGCTGACATCCCTCGAAGAGTAGTAAAACTGGGTACGAAATTTTCCTACCTACACACCGAGCTCTAATATCGGTCGCTGTGGTCAGTTTTCAGTACACCAGAGGACTAGGCTAACGTATCGCCATCCCACAGAGCCGCCGTTGCGCCCGAGTGCGTCACGGAGTACGAGGAGCTCAAACTCGGCAAGAAAACCAAATACATCATATACAAGCTCTCAGACGACTACAAACAAATCGTTGTAGAAGACAAATCGACAGATGGGAACTGGGAATCGTTCCAGAACAAGCTCCTCAACGCCAAAGCCAGCCACAAAGGCAAGGAAGGTAAAGGGCCTCGATATGCGGTCTATGACTTTGAATATGAGCTTCCTGGTGGGGAAGGGACGAGGTTAGCGGAGGTCATACTATTCATATCCGATAGCGCTGACACAGCTATAGGAACAAGATCGTATTTATCTCATGGTCACCAGATGAAGGCACGCTCATTGGTGTATGCGTTCCGTTTCCCTAATATATATTTCAAGGAGATCGGCTGATTATGCAATAATATAGCCTCGTATGACATATGCCTCGTCGAAAGAAGCCCTGAAGACGGCACTTGTCGGCATCGCCGCTGAAGTACAAGCCAACCGAGACGACGAAATCGAGTACGAAACTATCCTAAAGGATATAACTAAAGGAAAGCGCTGAGATGAAGTTTGAGTGCTGGCTTTCGTTCGGGATGAGGTCCGCCCTCTGAGCACACAGTTATTGAAGTCTTGACCTGGCGAACTACGAGTAGGATTGGTCGGGTGGAATGTGCTACATAGACTCGAGTTCTTTATCGTCAATCTCGGAAAAATTTTGACACGCAAGTTTTCGAGTGGCACCGTTGCTGGCTCTGACCCTGTGAACTTAAACGTTCTCGATATGCATCAGCCAGTTGCGAAAGTCGTGATGCCTTTTTCATAAAAGAGAAAACATTACGAGAAATCGAGATGTCCCGGCGGGTGGCCATAAATGAAAGCGACCCTTTGGTGATTTTTAATACTGGACTATCTCAGAATGTGTACGCTACTGCTTGAACTTCAAGTCCACTCCCACCACCAACCTCCCACGCCTATCCAGCCCCCCTTTCCCTCCAGGCCCCCCTAAACGCCTCGAATACCTCCCCCGCCTTCCCCTCATCCCGCAACCTCTGCACCAGAAACCCCCTCAGATCCCCCCAAAACTCTTCCGTCCCCAGCACCTCCTCCCCACTCGGCCCCTGCGCCACCGGCGGTGTATCAACCTCCATCTCCGTTGTGGGTTCCGACTTCTTAGAATCATCCGCGCCGCCGACACCACCAATAATCATAACGCTAAACTCCACGCCCTCGCCCCCAACCTCCAAGTCCCCAACAACATCCTTGACGCTCTTACTATCCGCACACGGCTTCTTCTGCCACAGCACCCTCACCTTGCCCACCCCCTCCAACCCCACCTCCCGCGCCACCGCATTTTTCAAATCCAAGATACTAGTATCCAAACTCTGCTCCTGCAGCTTCATCTCCAGCGGGGGGTTCCTCATCGACTTTAGCGTTATGGAAACGGTTTTTTGGGCGCCGGGGGCGGGTTTTTGGGAGGCGCGGGTCATGGGTTTGGACATGCGGGGGAGGGTGTAGGGGCCCTTTGGGGTGAAGGTTTTGGGGTCGGAGATGTGGTCGGCGGGGAGTTTGAGGGGGCGGGCGTCGAGGGTGGAGAGGAAGGATTTGGCGAAGGAGAGTTCGGTCATTTTTGCGGTTTTTTGGGGGGGTGTTTTGGGGGATGGGTGTTGAGGGCTGAGGTGGGTTGGAGCGGAGGGTTTGGGGTATCGGCCTTGAGCGGTAGGGCTGGTTATCTGATTGCGCTAGGGTTTAAAGGCGCTGTTTTAATTTTGACGTCGAGGGTCAAAGTTGTGTTGGATTGTGCATCGTTGCTGAGTCTCTGTGACAGATGCAAATCGAAACCTACGTTACTGGACCATTAGGTGCACTAAAAACACCAAACATGGCAAATAAGTGTTCTACACAATTGCCACCTAGTTTGAGTTAATTTCTAATAGAACCAGTTGTTTCTCAGACGAGTGGAAAGATTGGCCTTGGAAGCTTTGACTGGCAGGTAGCCACCAGGAGGAGAACTTCATCTTGCTGGTGCCAGACATAGACAGGTCGATAACGTGTTAAAAGTATACAGGTCTGATCTATATTATACTTTTCACCACTCCCATTCTTTGTGCAAACTCAGAGGTCTCTAATATTATTCTCGACCTCTTTCTAAAAACCAGTCCAGACTTCATCTCAAGAGCTGTTCTTATCCGTCTCAATTTCTCAACCACCCCCTCCTCCCCCCCAACACCCAATTGTCTAGCAAAAGGCTCGACAGTTTTTCCTACTTTCATTGGCATACGCAAACTATCAGCGAAGACAAAAGCGCACTACTTCAAGTAAAAAGAAACACCCTCACGCAATGGCCACCGGCCTCTCCCCCACCCTAAGAATCCGTCTCTCCCTCTCTACCCCGATATTCCGCAGATTTTCATCCCTCGAATTGCAGCTACCCACTCTAACCGTCAGCACAACCCTCCACAGCCCCCACCCCATCACCCTCGACACCCGCGGCCCCCTCCAAAACGGTACCGTCCTCACCAATGCCTCCTTCTCTTTCCAGCATTTCTCTTTCTACGACCTAACCACCGACCAACCATTTACTTACCCCGCTGAGGAACGAGAGTGCGGTAATCCAGGCGGCACGCTAAGTGCGTACGACTTGTTGACCCTGCAGCCGGACAAGGAGTACGTTACCTATGGGGTAATGGAGGATTTCTGGGTGCCCTTGGGGATGTTGGAGATGGGACACGAGTATAAGATTAGCTTAGAACCTGTGGACGTGTGGTGGACGTATAGGACACAGAAGGAATTGCTCGGGGGAAAGGGGTACTTGGAGGTTGATGAGGGAGAAATGGCGAGAGGGCCGCTTGTGAGGGTGGAGTCGGGGGATGAGTTGAGACTCAAGGTGGAAGAATAGGTATGTGCGCGTTGTTACGCAGGGCAGGGCAACTTGAATGTGGACGATGTGCCAACGAGATTAAGTTTGGTACTTAGTAGTGAGGAGGGGCAGAGGAGCTGCAGGGGCGGCGCGGCGGAGTGAGAACAAAGACTTTACACCCAGATCTAAATGGCGCTCTGGGTCGATTGTAATTTACAAAACTCAAAGGTCTTCTCGAATTGGAAAAACGTCCATTTCTACATCCATCAAGCCAACGTCTCTTTGATCCACATTGACCTCTTCTGACCGGCCCTTTACAGGTGGAACAAGTACAATCTCACCCAACAACTTCACAAATGCTTAGGGGGGGAAAGCTAAAGGGAGTCCCGTGCCCTTCGACAGGTACCTTACGCCGGATATCTGAGTTGACTTATGGGGGGCGGTTGGAAAATGCCAAGTAAATCTGCATGGAGATGCCCACACTCGCAGACCAAAGCCCCGGTTCCAATAGACACCATCATCGCATTCCTCTGGCCTCTACAACTTGCCCCTTGCTTCGAGATCTTATCATCAAACCACAGCCGACTCATGAGCAGAAAACGAATGGGGGTATTATTGGTGGATCATAAAGATCGTAGGAATGAAAAGTGCACAAAAGGAGCGTGTAGGCGTGACGATAATCTTTGACATGTCGAGTTAGATCTCAGAAACCGAAAACCTATGTGCTGGATTTCTTACCGGCTACAAGGCTCGGGTCAACTGGAAAAAAAAAAAAAAACTCTTTTTGGTACCATCTACGTTGCTGCTGCTGCTCATCTTCCGCATATTGCACCACGTACCCCGATACCACGTCCTCTCCGTATTGTCAGAGTTTGAGGGAGTGCTCCTGATTCCCCGCAAAAATTGATGGAGGGAAAAAACATCATGGGTGGTGAACATTAAATGGGTGACCAGCACCTACTGTACGTATACTGTAGTACTAGGTGTCAGCGTGGCAACGATTGGTTTAAATTCTTTCGCACAATTTGCTTCAAACTCTTTTGCGTAATTTGCACCAAATTCTTTGCCATGTATATGTCAAGTCTCGGTTTTTGACCCTGTTTTTCAGCTAAACCACCCCCTGGTGGCCTAAACCATTCCCTTTTCTCTCGTTTTGTGAAGAGGCAAAAGTGGGCGAGGCTTTAAGCTGACAGGCCAAGTCGCCGAACCGAATTCAAAGTGTCTGTCTGCACTCATGTATGCCAGGACACTGTTAGGGTATATAACCATGTAGTCATGTCGTCGTGTTGCTTTTCAGCAAACTACAACTGATAGATTTCCATAGACTTCTTGTCTAGGCCTATCGTAGGCTCTCCCACATATCTCATAACAATATGGAGCTTAAATCCAGAGGTCTGAGGAGGGCCTAGGGGCGGCGTTCCTGTATATAAACTAGCGTGCTCACCTACCACTTAGGGTCTCGCCCACGCGCCTAGGTACATCACCAATACATCTATCTAGGACCTGAACTCTTTACCTCTCCATGTCATCGACATTGAGAAGAACATCATTACTTCTTCGCCTCCGCGTACTTGAATATGAACATGGCGATTATAGTGCAGACACTAAGCGTGGCACTCCAAAGGCCGAAAAAGCTAAATCTCGCGATAGCAAACTGTTTGATGCAGTAAGCCAGAACTCCGACTACAAGATCGAGCACCGGGAAAAGTGCGATATTTCTGATGAGATCGGGAACTGCGAAGCCTTCCTTTAGATACAGACCCTATCCGTATGGTGGGTCCTTGGGATGTGCTAACAATGGCTCGATGATTTTCTTCGGGCAAGCTTTGAAGATCAAGTTTGGGTTCTCCCGAAGGCGGCCATTTATCAGGGTGGAGGAAGCCGTAGCTATCTCGCTCATGGGAGGGGTCTTAGATTTCGTACTATTGGTCGGCAGCTGATCTAATTCGAACCCGCGAAAGGCTCTGTACCTTACGATAGCGTTCGCTGCAGCTTCTCGAAGATCGTTTGACGCTCCTTTGATCGCGCGTTGCAAGCTTCGACAGATGTGCCCAGATGTAATCTTAGCTTTACAATTCAGCCGAAAGGCTAGCGCACCATGAGGATGTTCCCAGTGATGTAATAATCAGTCGTCGTTATATTTGGTGAAGTTTCCGACGGTCGTGAATCCCATTGATGATATTGTACTCATTCTCGTGAAGACTTTCATTCTTCAAAAATCAGCGATACGCTGTTATTAGTTCTGATGTTCAATGTCAGTCGAAACTGCAACAAGTCAGTATACTTCTGATATTATGACAGATTCAATGTTACGAAGAAAGAGTACCTACACAAACGAGATCTTCTTAACCTTTTTCCACGAAAATAGCTGTCCTAGCATTCCTCGAGAGCGAAGGTATTCCTGCCGGAATAAACGAAACATTTCAACATCATTGCAGGGCTTTTGTACATTCACTTGAATGACCTTCCCTGCGTACTTGTAGAAATCAAAGCAAAGAAGCAGCCATCTAAGCTTGAATTCGTCACGTGAAGTACTTGACGTTGCTTTAGTCACATCATCTTCTGTGTCCTGAGCGAACGGCTGATCTGACGATTGAGTTGCACAGGCTAATGAACGCTGATGAGAGGAGCTAGCATGGTCGTTACTCGCACTATCTTCAGGCGGAGCGGCAGATGAGGACTGAATGCTGTTGTTAATTTGAGCTTGTAGCTTGTCTATGTTTGCCTGATAACCTGACACAGTGAGTAATCCAAAAAGTCTTCGTGCATCCGAAGATGTATTAACAAAGTCTTGGTAAAACCCTCGGCCACAGGTCTGGTTTTGATCAGGTTATTGGCACATAGTGGGATGGAGAGTACTCACGCATGTCCATCGCACTCGGTCGAAACCGATGCATAGTGGATGCTCGTACAAACCGGCGACCATGGAATTTATGAATAAGGAATAAAGCATGAACAGCACGCTTTTTAAATTCAATAACGCTTGCAAAGCATCTGAAGCGATGACCGGCAATTGGCTCGTAGCCTTAGTTTGGTCGAGATTCATTTGTGGACGTGGAAATGCAAATTCCCGGACTTCGTCTTTGAGCTTTAGGAAAGCTTTCGAATTGATCATGAAAGCCTTCAGATGTTCCAGAGTAGTACTGTTTGAAGGTTCTAAGGGGTATCAAAGCTCTTGAAAGCCGCAGAAACATTTGTCTTGTTGGTGACTGCCCACAAGAACAGCGAGAAGTGGAGGGGGTTTCAAGTGGAAAATGACGGTATAGAAGAATGTGCCGCAAAAGTTCAGCGAGACACCGACACTGTGCACTGAAGTGACGAGCATAACCGTAGGCGCATGGTAAATCACAATACTGTACTCCTCTACGTCGCGGTAAGGAGTGCATTGGCGGTAATCAACTCGCGTCACTAGCATGCATAAGATTCTCTGGCTTCTGAATGAGGTCGCTCTGCATATAGAACATATGACATGCAACTGCACCCAAAGTACATACTCCGCTCTGAGCAGTGGCAAAAGAACCCACAAAACTGGTCCAACGATGGGATTCTTTCGCAGCCGACCGCAATAAAATTCGCAACGGAACCTGCACCACGCCTATCGTGTCCGCATGGTCTCCATGTCAATTACATGCCAAGGTTCGAAGAAACAAGCCTTGCAAGGTCCACCCCGTAATCAAATGAGCGGCCCCGTAATTTGTTGCTGCTACATTTGATCTCTCGTGGCGACTAAATCTAGCACGCCGTATCCATTATCGAGGGCCTCCTCCCTCTTGCACTTTGCAGCGGTGCACTAGGCTACCTTTTTTGGCGACGGTTTCCCCTTGACAGCTGACGTGTACAATCATTCACCCGGGATTCGTGTCTGTTCCGGCAGCGCAGGATATGTCACTAGTAAGCGCATCATCGTAGCAGATACCAATCCCGTGGATATTGTCCAAAAGCATATCGTACCACTCTTTAAGACTAAGCCGCCCATTTTGACTTTTGAACGCAAGGGGAAATTAGTCTTGGGACAGATGCACATATTGAAGCAGGCCTCGTCGTTTTCAATGACAGCGGCAAGTAGGCTACTCGGAAGTAGTCCAAGATGTCAGTAAAGAGGTACCTCTCCCACAACCAACGACGAGGCCGAGTCAATATCTTCACTGAGCTATCCGTTCTGCGGTCTCGAGACCTGTTCCCATGCCGCAATTACAAAGCGTTGTCTTGCATGAAATGTCAAATCTGACGGGCTTGTTGCCAAACTGGACAAGAAAGTAGGAAGGTTGTCGCGGTAAAAGTAGATCCGCCGTCCGTTTCTCGCGTATACTGATGCTGTCAGATCGTGGGGGGATAGGTTTTTAGGGGATCTTGAGCCATTTTGAATAGGGTGATTCTGGGTATTCCCGGCAACTTAGTCGTAATGGAGGCATACAATATCTTCTGGGCGTCCAAACACCATCTGAGATGTGTATCTCTGCGAGCATCGCATTTGGAGTACACTTCGCCCTCTGCACAAGGGTGTGTATGACAGGTGATAGAGAGGGTCTAAATCAATGTAGGGGGGAATGAAACAATATATGTAATCAAAAAGACCCGAGAAACTGTAAAGAAACAATGAGCATGAGCTCGAAGAGCGGAATAGGCATAGACGGATCGTTTTTATAGGCCTCACGCTCATTGTCGCTTCCATTACCTCCCTTGCTCGTGTGGGGTTTGTCCGAAGAATTAAGGAGATCCAGTCCGCGGAGCATGTTGACTAGTGCCGCTAGTAGGCACCCAATACTTGAATTCAACCCTTCTTTGGCCCCGGTGTTGCTCTTTGAGCTTTTCCCTTGGAGTCTCCGACTGGACATGAGTCAAGCGTTATGTGGATAAGGTGATGGACAGAAGACGAGAGACCTACCAGCGTGTTTTTGGGAGTTTGCTTGGGCTCCTGAACGGTGTACTGCACCTGACGTTGACTGCAACCGACGTAGGCTGCAATTGCTTGGTAGGTCCAGCCAATAGAGCGAAGCGTGGTGATTCTAATGCGATCATCGTGTGTAATACGCGATCTAGGAGTCGATGAAGCCTTTGGAACCTCTGGAACTGGAGCTGAAGCTTGGGATGGAGTCGATGAAGCCTCGGGAACCTCTGGAACAGAAGTTGAAGCTTGGGATGAAGTCGACGGAGCCTCTGGAACCTCAGGAACAGAAGCTTCTGAAGCTTGGAATAAAGTCGACGGAGCCTCTGGAACCTCTGGAACCCCTGGAACAGAAACAGAAGCTTGGGTTTGCGTCGATGAAGTGTCCATTATTGCTTGTTATGAAGGTTTAGTCGCATGTGTGGAATCTTCAATGGCCTTAATGTACCGTAGCGCGCGGGTAAGAGAACCGAATCCTCACTAAGGTAACTTTACTACTGCATCTACGGAGTACCTACGAACCACGTTATCTTGAAGGTCTGGATCTGAACCTTGAAAATTATAGAATAGAAGAGTAGAAGACTGGGTGACTGGCTACTAGACTGTATCCCTTTTCGGTGCAATTGGGTTTCGCGGTACGGCTTCTCCGTGCCCGTAGTAATATTCTTTACAGTCTAAACTAGTGATCCGTAATATTTCATACACTAGTCCGAGTACGTGATAACGTAAGTGTAACGGGCACGAACTTTTTGATCGTAGAGAAATCCAAAATCTGCAAAACATCCTTGCACGTCTGTAAAGCACGACCGTTCGAGATTATGGGTGTGGGACGTCGTATGAAAAAGCAAGGCCCTCCCCCACCCCTAGACGAGTCTCGAATATCCTCTCTCAAGAAACGAAAAGCTGCCGTAGTCGAGGAAAGCTCTAATGCGCGAGGAAAGAAGAGAAAAGCGTCTGGAGAAGTGAAAGCGCCTATCGCGGTCAAGAAGCCAGCTTATGAGGTCAAGGACTCGGGATTGACACAAGCCCCAAAGAGGAATTTCGCCAATGGCAAGACTACGCAGGCCGAGAAAGGCAGAAAACTAGCGGTAAAGCCTGTATCTAAAAAGGAAGCTGTGTCTACGGCGGACAGCTCAGACGAAGATGCGGTCGGATTTCTGGGGGAAGCGTTGGAGGATGCAGATAGCGGCTCAGAGGGTTCGCAGGATGGTCTATTGGAAAGCGCAGATATTCTGCCGGACGAGTTTCTTGGATCTGGATCCTCTGTCTACGACTCGGATCCTCAGCACGAAAGGGCAATGTTTTCTGAAGATGATGACTCGGACGCGGAGGAGAGATTGACTGCAGCAAATATAGAGGGTCTATCCAGAGAGCTAGACGAGCAACAAGAAGAGGAGGCCGCCAAGGCACAATTAGAGCTGGAAGAAGCAGCGCTCCAAACCAATATTGACGGCGACAGACCCAGAGTGTTGGAAGACTCTGATGACGATCAAGATGGAATGACAGCACAATTACGTCTCGCGCCCGATCTCCAACTCCTCCGCTCGAGAATCACAGACACCATCCGCGTCCTCGACGACTTCTCCAAACTCTCTGAGCCTGGCCGCTCCCGCGCAGAATATACCACGCAGCTCCTAAAAAACATATGCCTCTACTACGGCTACTCCTCCTACCTCGCCGACAAGCTTTTCAACCTCTTCCCTCCGCGAGAAGCCTTTGCCTTCTTCGAAGCCAACGAAACCCCCCGTCCCGTCGTAATCCGCACAAATACCCTCCGAACGCACCGGCGCGATCTCGCTCAAGCACTCATAAACCGTGGCGTAACTCTTGAACCCGTAGGCAAATGGTCAAAAGTGGGCTTGCAAATTTTTGAATCCCAGGTCCCGTTGGGCGCTACCCCAGAATACCTAGCCGGTCACTACATTCTCCAGGCCGCCTCCTCCTTCCTCCCCGTCATGGCGCTCGCCCCACAAGAACACGAACGCATTCTTGACATGGCTGCCGCGCCGGGTGGGAAAACCACATACATTGCCGCCCTAATGAAAAACACTGGGTGCATATTCGCAAACGACAGCAACAAATCCCGTGCCAAAGGTCTCATCGGGAATATCCACCGTCTGGGAGCCAAGAACACCATCGTTTGTAATTATGACGCGCGCGAATTCCCCAAAGTAATCGGCGGCTTCGACCGCGTCCTTCTCGACGCTCCCTGCTCCGGCACAGGCGTCATAGCCAAAGATGCCAGCGTCAAAACTAACAAAACAGAAAAAGACTTCCAGCTCCTCCCGCATCTGCAGAAACAGCTTCTCCTCTGCGCCATCGACTCTGTCGATCACACCAGTAAAACGGGGGGTTATATAGTTTACTCGACGTGCAGTGTTACGGTTGAGGAGAACGAACAGGTAGTGCAGTATGCATTGTTAAAGAGACCGAACGTCAAACTCGTAGAGACAGGCTTAACTTTTGGTGTCGACGGATTCGCAAGCTACATGGGCAAGCAATTCTCGCCGCACATGAAAATGACGAGGCGCTACTATCCCCATACTTACAACGTCGACGGCTTCTTCGTGTCCAAGTTCCGAAAAACCGGGCCCAGTCCCGGTGCCACTGTAGCAGGGGGCGTCAACGGCATTGCGAGCAATGAGGATAGAGTGATGGTGGACAAAACGCCCGTTCCTGAAAATGAAAACGAGGAAGGAGAAATTTTCGGCGGCTTTGATGATGAGGGAGATGAGGTGTACATCGAGCGTGCGCGGAGGAGCCGGTTGAGGAGGAAGGGGGTTGATCCGAAGGCGAAGAAAATCAATGGCACCACTCCAATAATAGCAAGTAGGAATGGAGGGGGAGATGGCGAGGTCGATGGAGTCGCAGAAATAAAGGCAACGAAGGAGCATCGTGGGCACGCGAATGGCGAAATGGGGGACATCTCGAAAAGTACAAAGGAAACTGTGGAGGGGAAGGAGAAGGCGGTGAAAAGTGCTGCGGTAAAGATAAAGGCAGCAACGACGAGGGTGAAGTAGGACTAGTCAATTTACGAACCCGGCGGATTGTACAAAGCCATCTACCATTCTAAACCCGTAAACCTACCAACCCCCTACTTTAAGGGCGGCTGGGGGTTTTTCGCAATGACCCCGGCAGCCAAGTAGCATACTTTCGTTCGAGATACCCCCCGTAACAGAAAGGCTCCAGGTATGATTGCCTAAACATTGGTGGAGCAAAGTATCTTCCAACGAAGATCCTGAAACATGGAAATATCCTGACAGAAAAAAAACAATATCCGGGCAAACCCCACTGTTTCAGCATACAGAGCCATATAGCCGAGACTTCACCCAGTCATTTCTGCTTGTGTACATATGTATTATCTATGACAACAAACCACCCCTTCAGCGACCAATATTCAAGACAAGGTCCATCGCGTTGAAAAAATTGTCTGAATCAATCGAAATTTCTTAAATAATGTTTTTTGCGATGTGTCAAACTGTGTTTACTACAGTATAGCAAAAAGAGCTCGCTTTATTTTCTGAGGTGCTCTTTCCTGTGACTCTGAAATGTTCATGTATATATAAGGTATGTATATGTTCAGAGAAATATTATTCTGAGATCAGAAAATATGCCTGCGAAGCTCATTATTCTTGATGTTATTACGCGATGCAAGAATATTCTGGAACAAAGCTTTGCATTAAAACAATATATTTCTTTAAAAAAAAATACAGTCATCGTAATTCTGAAGGAAAAGTTACGGTAGATCATTGCGGAAACCCCCTAGTCGCCCTTAAAGTACCTCTACATATCTCCTTCCCATATCCCCTTCCCACCTCTCCAACCTCATGGACTCCCACCTCATCCCATCCGCCCCCCCTTCACCGCCCCTCATAGTCCACCACGAACGCATATATATCCCCTCTCACCGTATCTAATAGTAGAACTCCTTGATTCATCGGACTGCTACAACTTGAGAGAGCTATGGTCTGATAAAATATGCTATACATACCTGAACAGAGATGTTTCAAAGTGCGTTCACAATTTTGCCGATTCGTCAACCAACATGGTCATGCATTGCCAGACAGCTAAAGAGCTCAAATTCAATTCTTTCAGCCGCCTTGGGACCATTACGCACTTCACCCGCCATATCCGAACCAGGCGGGAAATCGGGCTCGAACATGGGCTCGCCAGCACCTCTCATATTAGCCAAGACAGCCTGCCTAGAGTGCCACCGCAGAAGCTGATCCACTGGTCGATCGGGTTTATCGAGAAACTGCTGATCAAGATGTGTTCCAGCAATGCCTTTTGAATTTCTTCGGAAACAAACGATATTGTAGTTGTCCTGGAATAATGAGTTTCCTGGATTAATGAGTTCATATAACTTGAAGGAGGAGGAGGTATACATGCATCAGGATCGATTTGAGATTTCATAACCATCAAAAAGTACGTGTACATCAGCTCTTAACAGCCCGTTTTGCACCGAGTTGATGGGATCTGCTTTCTGAATAGTAATCCAAGGAGAGAAGTCGTGCTTATCCCAGCGCGCTTGGAACGCTAAAGGAACTATGTGCGCGGCCTCGAACCCTTGCCAATTGCCGTATTCTGCCTCTACAGCTTCTTCCCCCGTGATCACACATCGCCGGTCTCGTAGACGGACGCTGTCACGAAAGGATTGGAGACGAGTTCCGGTGTTGATAGAAATTGCCCGAGTAATCAAAGGCTCGTCCTTAAGTGTGAAGGAACCTGTTAATAACTGATTAGCTACCTATAGCAGAGAAAGAGTAATATAGACTCACCTGTGATATAGTGTTTCCCTGCCTGAAGCGCATAATTATCCTTCCCAACTAGGATCTTATTCTCGTCTCGCAAGGAGAAGGTTCATCACAGGCCAGGAGAATGTCTAATATGGAGTAGAAGTTGTTGTTCGTGATGCCATTGGTGAGTACGAGGCCGCCGAGTTCTTCTTCGGGATTTTCGGCATCGTAGAAATGAACGTTTCGTCCACTTGATCGATTAGGGCGCATAGTGAAAGATAAAACGGAGTGTTACCCGGAGGATTGGGGTGGCACCCAATACACCCAGTCCAAGAGGTGGGTTTGGGGCCTGTTCTCTGCATCTTGGGTTGATGGGTGGGGGGTTTACTCGGAGAGCCCAAGCACACGTAGAATACTGGGTGCCGAGGCCCAGATAAGATCAGATTAGATAAGATACGATAAGGAAATTTCCCCCCCTCTTTCAACTGCAAGCAATTTCCACTCGTTGGTCTTTGAGGCCTCATCTGCTCGCAATTATCATACGCAATGATAAAGATGTTGTTCTGCCCCAAACCCGTAGTATGTGCCGCAGTGCTCCAACTGTTTCTCGATGGTGTTCAATATCGTATATTAGAAGACGTTGAAGCACGACTGTGGCCAATGAGTAACACATTTTGCATCTCGTCAGGCCTACTAGAGGCATCGCAGAAGCGATTACAAAGTCACTCTAGGCGGTTTGGCGCACGGAAACCCCTTCTGAATGTCTCCACCAATTCCGGAAGCTCGCCCGCTCTTGCAAGCGCCGCTCCAGCAACACCCGCAGCTTTGATACCGCCCAAAGCCCCTCCGCCCATCGCCGCACCCTGACACCAAGAAAAGAGACTGCCAGCCTTGACCGCCCCAATCGATGCTTGCCAAGCTGCAGCAACAGAGTTGGCCGCTGGCCCCGCAGCCGTGAATCCGATAGCTCCGAGTGCGGGCACCGCGAAGAAGGATAGAGCAGAGACAGTAGCGCCCACTACTTGAAGACCTGTGAGCACTGGATGAGCTTTGGCATAGTTTGTCGTGGCTTGGAAAAGAGTGACGTCTTGTGGTTTCACTATGAAAAATCAGAAACTCTCGCGAAACGTCTAGGATCAGGTATACCTCGTCTCGTTAGCTCCTGCGAGAATTCTGCACTCCAGCCCGAAAGGATGAATAGTAGCACATTGGGCAAAGCAGCGATGTCATCAGGAAAATCCCCGTTAATGAAGCGATGTTGCACCTCATTGTCGGTCAATCCTTCGAGCGGCTTCCTTCCGGTCATGATCTCGTAGAGCAGACTAGCCATTGCGAACCTTTCGGCTCTTCTGACCTTTTCTTCGTGATCCAAACCATATAAAACGCTTGACGGTATCTGAAAGCGAGCGGGATAGTTCTCAACGAGGTCACCTTCCAATTCTGGCATCGAAAGAGACTCGATAGATCCATCTAATCCAGCAACAAAATCCCATGGCCGAATGCTGTTGTGGGGTTCCCCGGTTTGCCCAAAGTGCTTGATCACCTCGTTGGCCCAGCGTGTGCGTATCTCGGTTCTTATGTCAGGATAGTCGCTAAGAGGGAGCATTGTCGCTTCCTGTGGCTGCTCACTGTCACCATCACTGTCTTCAACCTTCTTCACGCGGACGCGACAAGTAAGCTCTGCGGATGCCATCTTTCGAGACAGTGTAAGACGAGCTTGGATAGCCAGCTTGTGGCATGGTCAAGCGAAAGGGAAACGCAGGCCCAAGGTAATGTGGTGCTGAGTAAGGTAAACCCGTGTTTTTGTCTCGTTGACTTATGCAGACTCCGCTACCCCACTCTCGATACTCCAATCACGTCTATATCATCCTGCAGACCGACCGTTCGGGCACTTGAGAACGTGTACAAACTACCATCTACGCGCAGTGCAGAATAAGCCGATGGCTTCCCCTTCGGCCCAAATACTGCGGCGTACTGCAATTCCATGGCACTATTGAAGAGAAAGTGAATGACATCTACGACACGTAAAAATTCTGCTACAAGGTTGCTCGAAAGCGCCTCTATGGAAGGAAAAAACCATCATTTTATTACAGGGCTCAATACACTTCATTTATTCTCTTCTGAATCGATCGTCGACCTCTAATCGAATGCCTAGAGGTTGTTGATAAAGAAATTAACAACCACATCGAACCACCTAGAGGTTGTTGATGAAGAAATTGCACATCGAATCAACAATTCAAGAAGTTAGTAACGTGACGCTTGTAACAGTTTGAGCAAATACTCGTCGGGGCAAACTAGAAAACCTAAGACTTGGAAGAAAGAGTCTTCAGACTTCGATACTCCACAAGAAGCCGTTGCCTATATTGTGGCTTTGGTTCTGCAGAAAGGATAATCATCTTCAGTCATGAGTCATACATTAGCAGCATGAAAGTCGAACGAAGACACAAAAGGACAGATATCTGTCAAAGATCTCTGCTCGTAAAATGCCCTTGTACATATAGTGTGACAGACATGGATTTATTTGAGATGGAGCACGCATAATGCCATATCGACTGCATCTGTCCATTCAACCTGGCATATTCACTTTTGTCAGAACTGCTACGAATTCATAGAAGAAAAAGACGTCAAAATGCAGGCGTTGAGTCAATGGCACCTCTCGAGCGATTGCCGCTTCACTTTCTTCTGGCTCACCAAGTCAGCAAGCGCAATCTTCGCAGCTCCATCTTTTCAAGATTGTGTTCGATGTACTCCCCCGCCTTTCGAAAAGTAGTCTTGTCGCCTTGACATGCGTCACCCTCGAGATGCTGCATTAAGCCACTCTAATAGATGCTCATAGTTACTAGCTTAATGGTGAGTCTCTTCCCTTACATCGTCTCTCACTGATGTCCGTAACAAAGATTCAGTATCCCACATTTCTATGACAGCCGTTGAATCTCTGTAAGCAGCCATAAAAAGCATCTTGCCTATCATGGCCATTCGCCACACTGCGCCGGCATTCCCGTTCAGCTCCCGTACCAACGAGCCAGAATCCGGGTTCCAAACACGAACTCGTCCATCAGACCCACCTGTGACGATGTTTGAACTGTTCACTATCATAGCCGTCACCAACTTTTCATGTGCTGCTATGGTCTGCAAATGCGTAACATCGTTCATGCCCCATTCACACCAACTGCCGTCCGAACTCGTGGAAACCAGTGTTGCACCACGGAATTCGAGCTGGTTTACTCGTACAAGGGAAGTATGACCTTGCAATTGAGCGAGACAGGAGCTACGGGGGCACACCAATCAGCCGCTGTAATGTCTAGCATTTCGGATGCGCGAGGCCCAGACAACGCATCAAGCAACATACTCATCATCTACCTTCCACACTCGAATGGTTGTGTCTTTCGATCCGGTGCTCACCAACCCTTGCTGAACATTCACTGCGAGCGCGTAGATTTCACCGGTATGACCCATCAACGTATGCACACATTCGCCCGCGGAAATACTCCATATTTTGGCAGTTTTGTCGTCGCTTGCGGACCCTGTCCTCGTTTATTGCTACGCAACGAACTGTCTGTTTGTGGCCCACGAGTGACCTGATGAAGCTGCCCCGACGCACGCCATGTTTCCTAGAAGCCTCATTGTCCCGGGCAGTAATGCTCTCCAGGTATCATGTCCCGAAACCTGATGTGCTTCTGGGAGAGCTCTCTTTCCTGGGACTAGCTTGCCTCCCAGGAGACGTTTCGCAGGAAGCAATCACTCCCAACCGTATACCAGTTTTGGAAGCATCTCTTAGGACAGCCCTTCGCTTATAGTATATCTGCCGAGTATTCCATCCCAAGCCTGACCACCTTTGTCGTATCTCCTGAAGCTAAAACCGTCGACAAAGGGTGAGCGATAGATAACAATAAGCAAAGATGAGAGATGAGCGCATGAGAACAGAGAAGCAAAAGGCGAGATGTAGAGCGATATACGAGTATCGTCGTGTGCAAAAACCTATGCCGATCCTCGAATTTACCGAGAGTTGACTTGATATCTTCAACAATGATAGCGCTCGTGAAAGTCATTAATATTGATATCACTATGCTCCTTTAAGCCGTCTTTTCAGAGCTTCATTCAACGTGATTTATAAGATCTTTAACATCACGTGATTGTTGCCTGTGTAGTCGTCAAAATTTTCAGTCCTACCTACAGCGTTCATTGCACATTATTACTGCTTTAACCCCCCATCTAACACATATCAATAGAACAAAAAAAGTAAAAAAAATCCTTACAACTCTGATGCAAATCTCAAGTAATCATAATTTTTCTATTCTACAATTCCGTGATCGAACATGCAGAAATTTTCAGATCTTTGTACAAGTCTGCATGCGTCTTTTCAGTCCCCTTTTTATCTTTGCTTATTATTCTTTGCTTATATGGTTATAGAGGCTGAGTGAAGCATACTCTACGAGCAGCATATATGGAGCGAATTTGAAGCACTGGGTGGAACACTCACTGGATGAAGCGAATATGGGGGCACTGAATCATGATGGAGTATATGTGGGGCACTGGGTGGAGCATATATGGAGCATCAGGGGGAAGCACTGAATGAAAGATTTACAGTGTGAGGTAATACTGAGATTGATTAGATATTGTGGGGATTTCCACTCAATTTCGACGTGCATCTCAATAAAAATCTAGGGATGCATGCTGAGAGGTGGTCTTCCCCTTGTAGTCGTGTACTGTACTAATTGAGAATGCATACTATATCTTTGAAACAAATCGCCCTCTCGTATTCCCAGAATCATTCTAAATTACTCGCTATACAGGTTGCCATACTACAAGCGCCTCCCCCAGCGGCACTTTGCGTCATCAAGAAAACCATCGTCTCTCATATCTCATATAACCTCCATCATCCCGATGCCAAGCCCCTTTCCCCCGCCTTCTCTCAAAACGTCTTCCAGATCTTCACCACAGCTCTAACACCCCTCCTGCAAACAGGACACACGCTAACCTGCCTCGCACACTCCACACAAGCGGTCACATGCCCACAATCATAAAATAGGGCGTCCATCTCCTGCTCGTAGCAAATCCGACACAGCTGTAATTCTTCATCTGCAACCTCGTACGTCATCGTCCCCTTCCCGAATCTCTTCCTTTTCTTGAATCCGCCGACATAGGTATTCCCCGTGCCGGCATACACCATTTTGCCTTGGCCGTCAGGTTCGTTGTCGGCCCAGGAGCCGGTGTAGGTGTCGCCGTTCGAAAACGCCATGGTGCCGTCGCCTGATTTGGTACCGCCGATAAAGTTACCAACGTAGGCGTCACCGGAGAGAGCAATGTGGGTGCCGGGGCCGTGGGGGCGCCCTGAGGACTGAGCAGTGGAGAGGTAGGGCGAAGAAAAATAGGATGAGACGAGGTGGGGAAGGGAGTATGAAGGGTTATCATAGTGGCGGAGGAACTTGAAGTAGGAGACTGGGGTTGAACATTTGCCGGAAGTCTCAAGAGTTGTGATTCTGGAATAGCAGTTGTCGTTAGTAGAGAAACGTTATCACGTACCATACGAGGAAAATACTTACTCAGCTGCTGAGGGTCGGTGCTGTGCAATGAAAATGTCACCGTCACAGACATCTATTTCTGAGAAAGTCTGGTTGCTTTTGACAATATCAACATCGCTGAGCGCCGGGTACGACTCTCGGTAAATGTCAACTTCATCGGGATAACCAGGTCCAAGTAACTTCTGAACCGTATCCTTAACTTTTTCCTGCCGTTGGATTATGTAGCTTCCTTTCCCAAGCAGTATCTGATCTTGGTGACTGAATGTTTTTAGGAAAATGTAAGCCTTGTCCTCTTCCTCGTCGGAGTTTTGAGGACCGGGCTGCGCGGTCGCTGGCGCATCAAGGGGGTTTTGTACTGCCGGCTCTGATACTCCATCCATTATAGTATCCTCATCTTCTGGGGCTCCACTCGTATCTGGGGAAGCACGCAGATTCTGTTCACCGTCACCGACCAGCGATGTACTGGCTAGCTCTTCAGGAACTTGATTCTCGACAGCTTGAGCCCCATCCAAAGAGCTTGCGCCAATATGCGTACTGGGCGTGCTGGCAGACTGTGTGTCTGTTCCGGTGTGGACCATTGAAGCATCCTCCGCTTGTTTGGGTGATTCATGGAGCCAGAAATGGCATCCTCCCGTGATTTGTGCGAATTGCTCCAGACTCAAGTCCGCCCACTGCTCGCTGCTTGGCATGTGCAACCCAGGTGACCCTCTTGGGTACTGCTGATCCCCAAAATCTAGAGCCCACAATCTGAGTTGTCGTGATTTTTCTGGTCCGTTTGCACTTGTTGCTTGGCAGATGATGTGCTTTGAGACCTCACTAACAGTAGTTCTGGCGGGCATATCCAGCTCGAATGATCCCCATCCTGGCCAGCGCCCGGCGTCCAGAAACCCTCGGCCTGCGTAATTTATATACGAAGTTGACGGATATACGTGTACTGATAGAGCCCTATCATGGCTTTCCGTTTCAATGGCTGCCTCTTTCTGACTTGATCCAGGTTCCAATAACTCTCCGCGAGGGGTGTTGGAGGTTTTCACAAGTTCGGTGTCTTCAGGGTCGACTGGCGGTGTGAGAAGGATCCCCGACAGAGAATCTGCGCGCTCGTATAAGACAACATAAGCCACCGCTGCATCCCCGGTGGCATGATCGCTAGAACCTTCATGTAACGTAACTGCCTGCTTCCTTGTCAAATAGGTGACACTCTTTTCTTCTTGTTCTCCGGCAAATGCTACCCAGCTTGCACCTGCTGCCTGCGGCCGCCGAACGATTGCAGAGTAGTTTTTAGATTCTAAATCGCCAGAGTGGACAATCATGCCTTTGAGCGTATATTCGAGCTTTCGGTGTGAACCTGGTGGGTTAACGATGAGTGTCTCGTTGATCTTGATTTGATGTGTCAGTTTTCTCCATTGCCGAAGCTCTTTTTTGTAGCTCTGACGGTGAAGTTCTATTTGTAATAATGACGGAGGATTGGACCAATTTTGCTGCTCCTGCCCAATCCCTTCACAGCCTCTGCAAGTCCTCAGCTCTCCAGTGACAGCGAAGTCGAAAGCTTCCTGAACACTGTGCGGCTCGATATGATGAGGCGGTTGCTTTGGTCCGTGAGAAGCAGAACTATCGAGTATGGGCTGTTCATCTCTCCACGGGTCTGGTTGTCTCAGTATCAAAAGGTTCGGGAATAGATCTGGCGCGCCTGCAATGTTCACAGTGTTGGACGCTTCATAACTGAGTATTCGCCGAATCATTTCCCAAATCGCCACAACATCCATCTTTGAGTCGAGTTCGGCGCCATACCACTCCATGGCTTTTATTACGCCATCCAAGGATGCTTCAGGGTCACGGGGAGTTCTTTTATTAAAGTAGTCAGACACAACATCTTGCAATGCGAGGAACAAAGGGCGTGGTCGAGATTTTGAATCTTTAAATGGGTCTGGAATACGCATATTAAGTATTACATCGGCAATTGTTCTTAAGTTGAGCCAACTCGAAACAGCGGATATAATGGCACTTGAATGTAGGGTTCCAGTGGAGAATCGCCTAAGACCGGTCCTGGCTAGACTATCCCACTTATACGTGTCCTTTGGCGCATGCCACCATAGAGCCTTTGTATCATCCTTAGTGATACGAACATAGGCTGTAAACACAAGTGTATCATTACGAAGAAGGGCTTGTCGCTGAAACTGTTGACGCTTGTGTATCTCATCCCACGGTCCATGGAATCTAATCCAACCAAAGTCGGGATAGTCGCTGTAAAAATGATGACTGCTTGTCTGACTTGCATGCACTCGGGGTTCCTCAGGATTGTAAACAACGCAACCGACCTGAGCGGCTACATCCCACTTCTTTTCAATCTTTGGCACCTCCTCTTCGGGTACCTCTCCTGCCGGTGAGGTCAAACTTGTTTGCAGCAATGTCTCTGGAGCATCAGAAATTGGAAGACCGCCTCCTCCTACCATTAGCGTAGCTGAGTCCGAAAGATTAGCGCTTGGTGCAGGCTCTGCAGTAGCCTGTGCAGACAAAGGTTCTGGATTACCGGTTATCCCTTGGATTGGCATTTCGGTCCCGAGTTCCTCGGTTAGTGGCTCTGCGCGAGGCGTGGTCGAGCACTCGATAAACACACTCATATACTGCGTGCCTTCATCGCCCCGTGGAAAATACTTGATGTTCCAATAGGAGCCCCCGATCAGGACAGACGGCGATCTCATGAGTGTCTCCCTGTTGGGCTTTTCAGGTGTACCATTCACTCCTTTCACGATCCAAGTAATACGTCCTGATGCACCGGGGATATATTCCGGATCGTCAAGTGCTTCGTACGTTATTTGCTCCCAGTGGTCGTCTGCTAAAAGATCAGTGGCCAGAACACGGTTTCAGGCTTGGGGTAAGGGAGTGACGCACGATCAAGTGCATTGACTTCATTCGAGTTCTTTTCGATTACTTTGAGCTCTTGCTCATCCGGTTGTGAAAGATCTTCTTTGAAGTTTGCCCAGTATGGCACATCTTCTTCGTCGGAGTCCTCTTCTTGACTGTCATCCTCATTCGCCCTCACCGTGGCTGCTGGTGTGTCTGCGTCGGAATCAACAGCAGGTGGAACCGATGTATGTGCGAATTCGAGGCCGTTTGCGGGCAAAAGAGGTGGAGTAGAGGTAGGAGCTAACGCAGCGGAAGGATGGACTACACGAGCAATAACGACATCAGGTAGCGTCAGGTCGTCGGCATTGGAGTCAATGCTACTGCCAGTTGAGGAGATTCGGACAAGGTTTGGATTGCCGGGAGTTGGAGCATCCACGGCTGCGGTCCCGTTTACGGTTGCCATCCCTTCCACTATTGCGATTCGTCAACGAGATCTGATCCCAAGCAAGCTAGCTAGTACAAGGCAAAGCCTACTCACCAGCTATCGAAGGAGCATCGGGCGTTGTGTCCATAATCTCCCCTTCTTCTGGCGGCTCTACCTCCATAAGGCCTGAATGAGCAGCACCATTCGGTGGCTCTTGTTCTCCATCTTCTGAGCTAGAATCGTCACTCTCCATGTCGGTTTCCATTCTATCGTGGTTTTGCCCGTTGTGCACTGGCAACGGTAGTGCCGCAGAAGTTTCGAACGTAAAGGCTCTCGTGGAGGAGCTCTGGCTCATCGAGGAAGTATTTCGGGTGTTGTTTGGTGACGAGCGTAAGGTATGGTTGGCGGCTGTCTCATATACGAGGCGAGGAGAAAGTGGTGCGGAGGCTTCGGGCGTTGAGTAATGGACATGCCTGCGCTGCTGTACGGGAGGAGAAGATTGCTCCGTACTTAGGTGCAAGGCGTTGTAGGAGTGATGCTGGGTTTCGGAGCCTCCGATAGGCGAAGTGACGGCAACGTCCATGGTCCAAGGGTCGGGTATAAATCAAGGTTGAATGGGTTGGGTTATAAGTGAGAGCGCAGTGAATGAAATGTGACACAGGTGTCAGGATGAGTAATTGCAGAAAACCAGCCTTGTAGCATGACGCTGTTGGCCAGCACGCGAGAGAAATCAGTACGTGGGACTGGTCGATGAGTTTCCAAGTCCTGAAAAGCATTCGTCTATGTGGAGTGGAGAACAGTTTCCAA
>JAABUT010000787.1_pt1 | contig 22721 bp, 19 predicted proteins | sample 5559281 | NCBI WGS metagenome assembly JAABUT01 (sample SAMN10711880, study PRJNA513359) | rock metagenome | isolation source: Antarctica rocks | place: Antarctica: Victoria Land, Ricker Hills nord | collected 2016-01-04
GCGGAACGTCCGCACCAGCAGCACGAACGTGATCACGGCGATCAGGGCCAGGACGTACGGGAAGTTGTCGTAGACGGCGCGGAAGTAGTCCTGGACGATCGCACCGGTGCCCGCGACACCCACCTTCCCGTCGGTCGCCTTCTGCACGGCGCTGCGTACGCCGTCGACGACCTGGTTGCTCGCGCTGTCGACGGTCTCCCGGACGGGCAGGACGTCCACGACCGCCTGGCCGTTCCTGCTGCCGCCCACCGCGGCGGTACGCACCCCCGGCACGGTCCGGGCGGCCTGCACCGCGGCCGCGGACTGGCCCTGCGGTACGAGGACCGCGATCGGGGTGAGGACCCCGTCGCCGACGCCGCCGGCCTTCAACTGCTGCAGGACGTCGTATGCCGGTCCGCTGCGGGCCAGCGAGCCGGTGCCGGACTGCCCGATCTTCAGGCCGAACACCGGCGCGATGACCAGACCGAGGGCGAGCGCCGCCAACCCGGCTGCCACCCAGCGCCGGCGCACAATCAGCCGCGCCCACGCCGACCAGCCACGGGCGGCGACCGCGTCGTGGCGGATCCGCGGCCAGTCCACGCGGGGGCCGATCTTGGACAGCAGTGCGGGCAGCAGGGTCAGGACGACCGCGACGCTGATCAGCGGGATGAGCATGCCGGCCAGCCCCATGCTGCGCAGGAACGGCACGGGTACGACGACCAACGCGAGCAGGCTGATCGCCACGGTGACGCCGGAGGCGAGTACGGCGTGCCCGGCGGTCTGTACCGCCAGCACGATGGCCTCGTCGTTGGTGTGCCCGTGCGCGCGCTCCTCCCGCCAGCGCGACACCAGCAGCAACGAATAGTCGATGGCCACACCCAGCCCGACCAGGGCGATGAGGAACTGCACCACAAAGCTCACATCGGTGAGGTAGGTCAGCCCGAGCACCAGCAGGAACGTCGTCAGGATCGACACCGCCGCGATGACCAAAGGCACGAGCGCCAGGAACGACGCGAACACGAACGCCAGCACCGCGAGCGCGCCCAGCGCCCCGAACAGCGTCTCGACGAGCACGCTGGGCCCCTTGGTGTTGCCGCCGGCAGCGAGCAGCTGGTAGGACGTCACGCCGTACCGCAGCCCGGCCTGCTGCGCGGCGGCCTGCACGACGGGACGCAGCACCGGCTCCAGCCCGGGCCCGAAGCCCTTGGGTCGCGGTCCCTGCACCAGCGCGAAGGTGCTCCTGCCGTCACTGGTGATGAAGCGGGCGTCACCCGTGCTGGCCAGGTCGACCACGCGGGTCTGCGGCAGCCCGGTCCGTACGGCGTCGAACACCTTGGCGATGTCGCCCGCGTGCTGCTGCACGGTGCTGCCGTCGGGCACGGTCAGCACCGGCACCAGCGTGTCGTCGGTGCTCGCCCCGAAGGTGTGAATCAGCTGCTGCTCAGCCTGGAACCCCGGCTGCCCGGGCAGCGAGAAGTCGAAGCTCAGCCGGCCGGTTACCGGGCCGGTCGCGAGGAAACCGGCGACGAACAGCACGAGCCAGGTGAGACCGACAACCAGGCGGTGGCGCAGCACGAAACGAGCGAGAGTCTCCACAGGACCGAACGGTAGAGGTGTTGAAAGACCAGGGCCAGAGAGTAATGACTCCGGAACACAAGAGTTCACCTGGGCGACTCACCTGTGGGCGAGGTAGGCCCGACCCGTCTCCCGGAGGCTGTCGTGCACGCCGGCAAGCGGTCCGGTGCGCTCGGGCAGCCACTGCTTGCGGAGCTTGGCCACGCAGGTGTAGTTCGTGTCGCACACGTTGGCCAGCGGTGACTCGACGGCCTGGGAGACCAGCTGGTAGGCGTCCATCACCGACAGCCCGTGGTCGTCGGCGACCCACTGCACCAGATCGGCATGGGCGATGCGGAAGGCGTCCTCCAGCGGCCGGGCGGACCCGGTCGACATGATGTGGCTGTCGGACTCGATCCGCGGCCACGGGGTCGGCCGGCCCTTGATGAGGTCCAGCACGACGACGGTGTCCATCGCGCACTCGACCGCCACACCGCAGGTCTCGCCCTCGCCCTGCCGCGCGTGCCCGTCACCGAGGGAGAACAGCGCGCCCTCGACGTTGACGCCCAGGAAGCACGTCGTACCGGACCGCATCTCCGGGGTGTCCATGTTGCCGCCGTGCGCGTCCGGCACCAGGGCGCTGCGGACCTCGAGGTTGGCCGGCGCCACCCCGACCGTGCCGTGCATCGGGTCCATCGGCAGGTCCACGCAGTACGCGCTGTCACGGGCAGTGAAGCGGGCGGTCCGGGCCGTCCGGTCCAGCTGCCACATCCACACCAGCTCCGGCAGCGGCGGCTGCAGGGTCGCGGTGAGGTGGGTGGAGGTGAGTGCCCCGAACAGCGGGACGGTTGTGGAGGCGGCCCAGTCACGGCTCGGCTCGATCGAGATGAAGTGGACGGCCAGGGTGTCGCCGGGTTCGGCGCCCTCGACGAAGAACGGCCCGGTCTGCGGGTTGAGGAACGGGAAGTCGCAGACGACCGAGACCAGGTCGTCACGGCTGCGCACCTTGCCCGCGAAGCAGTCCTCGGTCCACAGCTCCAGCACCGCGCCGGGCCGCACGGTGCGTACCGGTGGCGCGCCGCCGAAGGTCCAGGCGAACTCGGTCGGCTCCGGCCGGTAGCTCAAGACCTGGAGCTCACTCACGCCGTCACCTGCCTCTCGTGGTCGTCGAGCTCGTCGACGAGGTGGACCTGCGACATCTGCTGCACCCGCTCGGGGTGCGATGTGGCCAGGTAGGCCAGGTAGAGCAGGCCGAGCAGCAGCCACACCCCGACGACGGGCCCGGCGTAGGAGACGGGGCTGGTCAGTGGCGCGACGAAGCTGAAGATCTTGATGCCCCCCGCGGTGAACAGCGCCGGCACGAACGCCACGACGCCGAGCAGCGGGACCACGATGTGCAGGAAGGGGTTGAGGTCCTCACGGCGCTTGCGGGTGAAAAAGCCGATGCAGGCCAGGTTGCACAGGATGTACACCAGGACCACGACCAGCACGATGGTCGTGGCCACGAGCAGGAACGCCGTCACCGGGTCGTAGGCGAAACCGAGCCCCAGGGTGACGGCGACGCCGATCACGAACTGCGCCAGGACCGCGAGGTAGGGCGAGCGGTGCCTGGGGTGCAGCACGGTGACCAGCCGCGGGAGCAACCTGATCCGACCGAGGGCGTAGGCGGTGCGGGTGGAGACGCTCGCGCCGGCGTTGGCGTTGGCGATCGTCGAGTTGACGATGGCGAAGAACACCAGAACCCAGAACAGGCCGTACGACGAGCGCGCGATGCCCTGCCAGGAGTCCTTGCCGGAGGTCATGAAGGTCCCGAACCGGTCCGGGCCGAACGCGACATCGACGGCGTAGGTGGTGAAGACGTAGAGCGCGCCGATGCCGAGCGTCGCGCCGACGACCGCCCGGCGGATCGTGCGCTTGGGGTCGCGGGCCTCCTCCGCGAGCGGCGCGGCGGCCTCGAAGCCGCTGAACGCCAGGACGGTGTAGACGCTGCCCGCCACCACCCCGACCACGCCCTTGTGGTCGGCCGGCGTGTGGGCGGTGGTGAACACCGACAGCGTGTTGTGCGAACCGGCCTTGACCACCAGCAGCACCGCCAGGACCAGGAACACGATGATCTCGAACGCCCCCAGGATCGTCCCGAGCCGCGCACTGGCCGTGATCCCGCGGTACCCGGCCAGCAGCACGATGACCGCTCCGACCAGCGCCCAGGGCCACCACAGGTCGGCTGGGAACGAGGAACTCTCCTGGTGCAGGGTCGCTGCGGTCGTGAACCCGAGCTGCAGGAACAGCAGCGGCGGGACCAGCAGCTCGACGAAGACGTACCCCCAGCCGACCAGGAAGCCGATCCCGGGCGCCAGGCCCTGCGCGGTGTAGGTCGCGACCGAACCCGAGGAAGGCAGGTGCCGGGCCAGCTCCCCGATCGACAGCGCGGTGAACAAGCTCGCCACCAGCGCCACGACCACTGCCAGGGGCAGCGCTCCACCGGCGAACCCGGCGCCGCCCGGGATCGATGCCGCGATCGCGGCACCCGGAGCCATCGCGGTGATGCTCTGGAACAGGACCTCCCGCAACCCGATCGCATTGCGGCGCAGGCCTTCCGACTCGGCCTTCTGCATGGTCGTCATGAACGTCCCCCTGGTGCGCCGGCAGGTCATCGCCTGAGTCGTGGACCATAACGGGTTTTCTGCAGCCCGGGCCCCTATGCTCGGCGCCTTCATCACAGGACCGGAGGACGTACGTGGCGCTGTGGTGGAAGGGCAGACCACCGGCCGAGGGTGCGCCGGGTGTCGGGTTGGCCACCCCGGACGAGCCGACCCTACGGCAGCGGATTGCCCAGGCCGCGGTCAGTGTCAGCGGGGCCGTCGTGGTCGGCGCGGACGTCGACGGCCGGATCTGCTACTTCAACCCCGCGGCGGAGCGGCTCACCGGCTACACCGAGCCCGAGGTGGTGGGTCAATCGCTGGTGGACCTGCTCGTGCCGGTCGAGCAGGCCGGGGCCACGCGGGCGGCGTTCGGGCGGCTGGCCGCCGGAAAGGTCCCGGTGCGGTACGAGATCGACTGGCTGACCCGTGAAGGCGTCTGCATCCCGCTGGCTTTCGTGACCACGGCGCTCCGCGACGCCTCCGGCCGCATCGCCCATGTGGTCGGCGCCGGTATCGACCTGAGGGAGCACCGGCGCGGCCAGCACCTGATGGAGGCGGTGCTGGCCGCCACCACCGAGCAGGCCCTTATCGCGTGCGACCGACAGGGTCGGATCACCGTGTTCAACGCCGGGGCCGAGCGCATGCTCGGTCATACAGCGGAGCAGGCCCTGGGCCGCGACATGGCCCTCCTGCTTCATGATCCGGCGGAGCTGCGCGAGCAGGCCGATGCCCTGGGCGTGGCCGCCGAGTCGGTCGTGGTGCTCCCAGCCCAGGCGGGCGGTCGGGGAACGCGTCCCTGGACCTATCGCCGCCGGGACGGGAGCACGCTGACGGTCGCGCTGTCGGTGACGCCGCTCAGTCACACCATGGGGGAGCTGGAGGGCTACCTCGCGGTCGCGGTCGACATCACCGACCAGCAGGACCGTGAACGACAGCTGCGTGACGAGGCCGAGCAGGCGGTGCACCGCGCCGCGCACGACCCCCTGACGGGACTGCCGAACCGGACGGTGCTGATGGACCGGCTGGACCGCGCCCTGACGGCTCAGCGCCGCCACCAGCGCCTCAGCGGGCTGCTGTACCTGGACGTGGACCGGCTCAAGGCCGTCAACGACGCACACGGACATGCGGCCGGCGACGCCCTGCTCGTCGAGGTGGGTCGTCGGCTCGCCGCTGCCTCCCGGGAGGGTGATCTGTGCGCCCGGCTCGGTGGTGACGAGTTCGCCGTCCTGCTCGAGGACCTGCGCGACGCGGCCGAGCTCGAGACGGTCAGCGACCGCATCCAGCAGCACCTCGCGGAACCCCTGCAGCTGGCGACCGGTGCCCTGTCCAGCGCCGCCGCCAGCACCGGCAGCACTCTCACCCGGACCACGGACACGGCCCCCGACACGGTCCTCGCCCGCGCGGACCGGGCCATGTACCTGCTCAAGACGACCCGCCGTGGCGCCTACCCGAACGAGACCCAGGACCACAACGGCGACTCGTCGACCTGACGACGGGACGGGACGACGCCCGCGCCTGGGGTCCGGTCTCCTGCTCGGGGTTCGTCGCCGATCTGGACGGCAACGGCTGGTCGCTCCAGCAGATCGAGCGCTCCTAAACAGCGGGACTGGGCGCACCCAGGCTTTGCCTTCGGCCCAACCACGGTCATAGTGGGCGCATGCCCCCGTCCGTGCCCGACGCCGACCTGCGTGGTCCGCCGATCGCCGAGCAGCGTACGGCTGCACCGGGGGTGGACGTGCGCGCCGTGCTGGCCGCCCTGGCGGAACCGCGCCGGGCCGACATCATGCGCCTGCTCGAGCGTCGGCACCGCTCCCAGCGGGGCCTGAGCAGCGAGCTGGGGATGTCCCAGCCGCTGCTGTCGCATCACCTGAAGGTGCTCCGCGAGGCGGCGTTGATCGACTCGACCGTCTGCGACCGCGTGAAGGTCTACCTGCTGCGCCCGGAGACGCTGAAGTCCTTGGCCGACCGCCTGGCCGTCATGGCGGAGGCCGCAGCGGAGACGTGCAAGATCAAGCCTTGCTGACCAGCTCCCTCGCCTGAGCAGGGCGCCTCCCCAACGCTGTCGGGGTGGCCCCATCGCCGGACGCCCCTAGCATCTGTGGTGTGACAGTCCGACCGGAGGGCCGCAGGCTCGGGTCGGCATGGCACGCCGTGACGGCCGTCGCCGTACTGGTCGGACTGGTGTGGCAACTGGTGCTCGTGATCCAAGGGGTCAACGTGCTGGTGGCGTCCAGCGGTGCGCTCCCGGCTGTGTCGACCCGGCTCATCAGGTTCTTCAGTTTCTTCACCGTGGAGTCCAACGTCCTGGTGGTCATCGTCGCGGCCACGTTGGCGGTGCGGCCCGCTCGGGATGGGCGGGTGTGGCGGGTCCTGCGGCTGCAGTCCCTGTTCGGGATCACCGTGACCGGCATCGTCTACGCCACCTTGCTGCGGGGGGTGGTCGACCTGCATGGTGCCGCCGCGGTCACCAATGCGCTGCTGCACTACGTCGCGCCGTCGATGACCGTTCTCGGGTGGGTGCTGTTCGGGCCGCGCCCGCGAGTCGACGAGCGCACCCTCGTGGTGTCGTTGGTGTGGCCGGCTCTCTACATCGCCTACACCTTCGCGCACGGTGCGGTCGCGGACTGGTACCCCTACCCGTTCGTGGACGTGACCGTCCTGGGGTACGTGACCGTGCTGCGCAACGGCGTCGGACTGATCGTCTTGCTGCTGGGTGTGGGCTCAGTGTTCAGGTGGCTGGATCAGCACCTGCCGCACAGCACCGACGCACGGGCAGGCGCTGAGTGTCAGCTCGAGGGGCCTAGCCGGGAGGAGTTGGCGGGGTCGACGCGGACCACGCCGCGGAAGCCCTGACCGTAGAACGGCCCGATGTGCACGACGTCGCCGGTGTGCGGGGCGGAGACGAACTTGCCCTCGCCGAGGTAGATCGCGACGTGGTCGACGTCGTCGGGGGCATTGGGGTCACTGGCCCAGAACAGCAGGTCGCCGGGCTGGGCCTCCTGCAGGGGGACGCGCCGCCCCACGAGCCACTGCTGCTCGGACGTGCGCGGCATCCCGACCCCGGCGGCCGCGAAGGCGTACTGCACGAGGCTCGAGCAGTCGAAGGCGTTCGGGCCGGTGGCCCCGTAGACGTACGGTGCGCCGAGCTTGCTCAGAGCCGTCTGCAGCACCGTCGCGATCTGCGTACGGCCGACGGTTGAGCCACCGCCGCGCACGGCGGACGTGTCGCGCAGCAGCATGATCTGGGTGTGCGGACCGAGCACCGAGCGCAGGTGGTCGCGCAGCGAGATCAGGTCGGTGTCCGGGGCGGACAGGAGCAGTGCGGTGTTCGGGGTGAAGCCCAGCCGGTCCCCGACCGGCGCGGAGACGGTGAGGTAGACCCCGGGCAGGTTCATGCTCGCCAGTGCCCCGAGGCGCGGCGAGATCGGGTGCGTACCTGGTGCTCCCTGGAGCGGGATGTAGCCGCCCAGCGGGAGCCGCAGGTTCTTGCCCAGGTCGAACGACGTCGTGAACTCACCCGAGGCCACGCTGCGCCACAGGCCGTCGCTCTGGGCCGTGAGCCGGGGCGTCCAGCTCCTGAATGTGCCTGAGTCGACCGCGATCCCGCGTACCGCTGTGCGGTGCAGCTGCACGTGGCCGGTGGCAAGCGCGAGCGAGGTCTGCACGCCGGAACTGCTCGCTACCTCATCGCGAACCGGGCCGGGGATCCGGGTCGGGCTCATGACCAGCACGTCAGGACGGATCAGTTGGCCGAGCGGAGCCACGGGCGGGACCGGCGGGACCGGAGCTGCGACGGGCCTGGGCAGCCCGGCGGGCGTTGCTGACCCTGGCCTGGCCGGTGCCGGTGTGAGCGGACGCAGGGTCGTGGGCGGCGTGCGGTCACCCTGCGCCGCCGCCGGGCGGATCACCCTCGATGCGGTCGTCCGGCCGGGGTCGGCGCGCCGCACCGGCGTCCCAGCCCGGGCAGGGGGCGCCGTGGAGCGGCCGTGGAAGGCGTCGCCGACGAAGGCGCCCGCCCGCTCAGGTCCGACCACAGCAGCCGCCGACGCTGCGCCGGTCAGGGCCAGCACGGCCGTGGCCAGAACCAGGGGCCGAGACAGGTGTCCCAGGACGCGTCGGTGCACCATGGTCACGCGAGACACCTTCGACGGGGACCGAACGGTTCCTGCTACCGGGCAGTAGCCAACATCACCGTACAGGCACGCGGAGTCGCGGAACCAGCGCCGGCCGTACGAGGTGCATCAGCGCGGCCGCCGTCAGGGCGTGGCCGACAACCCCGTGCAGTCGCGCAGGCCGTTCCACGACGCGCTCGCCTTCGCCCCAGCCGTGCCCGTCAGCGGCATAGGCAGGCCCGACCGGATGCGCGCCGGCGTCCACTGCGACCCCGTGACGCTGCGGCCCCGCACGGTCAGCGTGAGCACCCCGCTCTCCTCGGTCTGGGCGGTGTGGGCGTAGAAGACGAAGTTGCCCAGCCCGTAGTCGATGTAAGCCCCCTGCAGGTACCCGCCGCCGAGCAGGATGTGGGCGTGGGAGCCGACGATGACGTCGGCGCCGGCCTGCGCCAGCTTCCCGGCCAGCAGGCGCTGGCGGACCGTAGGGCACTGCACGAGCTCGGTGCCCCAGTGCAGGTCGACGACGACGACGTCGGCCCTTTCCCGGGCCGCGCGTACCTCGGTGGTCAGTCGGTCCTCGTTCTTCGCCGACGCCAGCCCCGGCTTTCCCGGCCCGGCGCTCCAGCCGGCCGCGAGGTTGTCGTCGAGCACCTGGGTCGCCCCGATGACGGCGACCCGCCGACCCTTCACCGTCGCGATGTGGGGTGCGAACGCGGCGTCCTCGTCGACGCCCGCACCGACGACCGGCAGAGCCGCCTCGCGGGAGGCGGCCAGCGAGTCAACGAGGCCGACCTGCCCGTAGTCCAGGGCGTGGTTGTTCGCCATCGTCACGACGTCGACGCCTGCGTTCTTCAGCGTCGCGAAGGCCGAGATCGGGGCGCGGAAGGTATACGCCTTGGACGTCTCGCGGTCCCCGCGAGCGGTGACGGCCGTCTCCAGGTTGACCGTGGTCAGGTCGGGGCGGGACAGCGCGGGGGTGATCGCCGTCAGCCCGCCGGACAGCGCGGCGCGCGAACCACCCTCGAAGTGGACGTCCCCGGCAAAGGCCAGCGTGATCGGCGTACCGCTTGCGGCCCCCGACCCGCCACCCGAGGCGCGCGAGGTGCCGCTGCCACCCGGCCTGGCGCTGCCACCCGGCCTGGCCGGGGTCGACCCCCGGACAGGGTTCGACGAGCCGGCGGCCGTCTTGCCGGCCGGCCCGTGGACGGCGTCAGCTCCCCCGCCACACGCTGTCAGCACGGCCAGGACGAGGACCGCGACCGGCGCTGTCCCGAAGCGCCTGGCACTGACCCCCGCGCGGGCGCGCGGGGGCAGCGGTCCGACGCGCTTGGTGGCGCGGCGGTCGACGAGCCTCAAGGGTCACCCTCCACGAGACCGGGCGCGCCCCGAGCATCGCACTCTCGTGCCAGCATCCTTCGGGCTCGGCGCCCAGGCGCGCAAGTAAACATCCGACACGCCGTGGGACTCGGCCCCGAGGTGCGACCAGCACAACAGCAGGGCCGGGCGGTCGTCACCCTCGAGACGTGAGCGTGACCGACCTCGAACGACACTCGGCCGCGGCCGCCGACCTGCTGTTGCGCTGGCGGCGCCGCTAGAGAGCGGGCAGGCCGGCGAGCAGCCGGTCGGGCGTGGCGGGCAGGTCGCGCACCCGCACGCCGGTCGCGTGCCAGACCGCGTTCAGCACGGCGGCTGCCGAGCCCACGATGCCGATCTCGCCGATGCCCTTGCTGCCCATCGGGTTGAGGTCGTCGTCGTGCTCGTCGAGCCACTCCACCTCGAGGTCCTGGACGTCAGCGCTGGTGGCGATGTGGTAGCCGGCGAAGTCGTGGTTCGCGTAGTCGCCGTACGGCACGTCGAGCTGGCCGTGCTCGTGCAGGGCCATTGACAGCCCCATGCTCATGCCCCCGATGAACTGGGACCGGGCGGTGCGGGGGTTCAGGATGCGGCCGGCGGCGAACACGCCGAGCATCCGCGGCACCCGCACCTCGCCGGAGGACAGGTCGACCCGGGCCTCGACGAAGTGCGCGCCGAAGGCGTGCCGGGACCGGGAGTCCTGCGCCTCGAGGTCGTCTGCGGTGTCGACCGTCACCTCCACGCCCTCTGCCGGTACGCCGTCCAGCAGCTGCGACCGCAGCTGCTGGCAGGCCTTGCTGACCGCCCATCCCCAGGAGGCGGTGCCCGACGAGCCGCCGGCGACCGAGGCCTTTGGCAGTGCGCTGTCGCCGATCTGCAGGTCGAGGCGTCCGAACTCCACACCCAGTGCCTCAGCGGCGATCTGGGCCATTACTGTGCGTGCTCCGGTGCCGATGTCGGTGGCGTTGACGTGTACGGCGAAGCGGCCGTCGGGGTTGGCCCGCACCCGGGCCCCGCTGGGCAGGATGTAGGCGGGGTAGGTGGACGACGCGACGCCGGTGCCGACGAGCCAGCGTCCCTCACGACGTACGGCGGGGCGGGGATCTCGTGCCGCCCAGCCGAAGCGCTCGGCGCCGCGCCGCAGGCACTCCACCAGATGCCGGCTGCTGAAGGGGGTGCCGGTGTCCGGGTCGACCTGCGTGTCGTTGCGCACGCGCAGCTCGACCGGGTCGAGCCCGAGCTCGACCGCGAGCTCGTCCATCGCCGACTCGAGGGCGAACATCCCGGGGGCCTCACCCGGGGCCCGCATCCAGCGGGGCGTCGGCACGTCGAGCCGTACGAGGCGGTGGGTGGTGCGCCGGACCGGTGCGGCGTACATGTGCCGGGTCTGGACGGTCGTCTGCTCGGCGAACTCGAACAGCGTGGAGCTCTGCTCGTAACCCTCGTGGACGATGCCGGTTAGGTGGCCGTCCTCGTCCGCGCCCAGGCGCACCCGCTGGATGGTCGGGGTCCGGTACCCGGTCAGCGCGAACATCATCTGCCGGGTCAGGGCCAGCCGGACGGGACGCCCGACCAGCTTCGTCGCCATCACGGCGAGCACGGCGTTGACCCGCGTGCTGCCCTTGGACCCGAATCCGCCACCGACGTGCTGGGCGAGCACGCGCACCTTGGCGGGCTCGAGGTCGAACAACGCGGCCAGGTCCGCGGCCACGCCGCTCGTGCCCTGGGTGGAGTCGTGGACGACCAGGGCGTCGCCGTCCCAGAGCGCCGTGGTGGTGTGCGGCTCCATCGGGTTGTTGAACTCCGCCGGCGTCGAGTAGAGCCGGTCTACGCCGTACGCAGCCGTGCGCAGCGCAGCCTCGACGTCGCCTTCCTCGGTGTCGGTGGGGAAGGCCGGGTTGACCTGGTCCGGCGCGTAGAACCCGTCGCGCTCCAGGGTCAGCAGCACGTCATGGGTCTGCTCGGCGTAGGAGACCCGAAGGCTCGCCGCCGCCTCACGCGCGGTCTCCTGCGTCTCGGCGACGACGAGCGCGACGACCTGACCGCGGTAGGACACCCCCCGGGACTGCAGGACGCCCAGCTCGGTGTCCGCGTGCTCCGCGAGCCGTTCGGCGTTGTCGGCCGTGAGCACCGCCAGCACGCCGGGCATCGCCAGCACCTCGTCCGTGCCGTACGCCGTGATCTCGCCGCGGGCGACCGAGGCCTGCACCGGCCAGGCGTACGCCGCGCCCGGCGCCGCCACCTCGAAGGCGTAGCGCGCGGCGCCGGTGACCTTCTCGCGCCCCTCCAGCCGGGCCAGCGGGGTGCCCAGGATCGTGCTGTCCGGCGCGGTCATGCCGACCGTCCCGCGAGCTCGGTCAGGGTGCTGACCACGAGCCGGGCCGCCAGCGGCACCTTGAAGGCGTTGTCCGTGAGCGGCGTCGCCGCCGCCAGCTCTGCCTCGGCGGCCCGCCGGAAGCTGTCCGGTGTGGCCGGAGCCCCGCGCAGCAGGTCCTCCGCACGGCGCGCGCGCCACGGCTTGTGGGCCAGCGCACCGAGCGAGAGCCGTACGTCGCGGACCCGACCGCCCTCGACGTCCAGCGCCGCCGCGACGGAGACGAGGGCGAAGGCGTACGAGGCGCGGTCCCGTGCCTTGCGGTAGGTCGACACCGCGCCATACGACAGGGCCGGGACGTCGACAGCGGTGATCAGCGCGCCGACGGGCAGCTCGGTGTCCCGCTCCGGGGCGTCGCCGGGGAGCCGGTAGAACTGCTCGAGGGCCAGGTGTCCCGGCCCGTCGAGGGTCTCGAAGTGGACTACCGCGTCCAGGGCCGACAACGCCACCGCCATATCGCCGGGGGCCGTCGCGACGCAGGACGCGGAGGCGCCCAGCACGGCAAGGTCGCGGCTGATGCCGTCGATGGCCGAGCAGCCGCTGCCCGGCTCCCGCTTGTTGCAGGCCTTGCTGGTGTCCATGAACGACAGGCAGCGGGTGCGCTGCAGCAGGTTGCCGCCGACGGTGGCCATGTTGCGCAGCTGGCCGGAGGCCGCTGCCAGCAGCGCGGTCGCCAGGACGGGGTAGCGCTCGCGCACGGTGCGGTCCGCCGCGAGATCGCTGTTGCGCACGCCGGCGCCGATCCGTAGGCCGCCGTCGGGCAGCGCGTCGACGCCGTCGAGCCCGAGGTGCGTCACGTCGACCAGGACCCCCGGCCGCTCCACCCCGAGCTTCATCAGGTCCACCAGGTTCGTGCCGCCGCCCAGGGGCTTGGCGCCCGGCCTGGACAACTGACCGACAGCTCCACCGACGTCGGTCGCGCGCTCGTACTCGAAGGGCCTCACTGGGCCGCGTCCTGGACCGCACGGACGATGTTGACGTACGCCGCACAGCGGCACAGGTTACCGCTCATGCGTTCGCGCACCTCCGCGTCGTCCAGGACGACCTGTTCCCCTGAGAGGTCTTCGGAGACCGCGCTGGGCCAACCGCTTGCCGCCTCGCTGAGAACGCCGACCGCCGAGCAGATCTGGCCCGGTGTGCAGTAGCCGCACTGGTAGGCGTCGCGCTCCAGGAACGCCTGCTGGACCGGGTGCAGGTCCTCGCCGGCGGCCAGGCCTTCCACGGTGGTGACCTCCGAGCCGGCCACCGCGACCGCAAGCAGCAGGCAGCTGTTGGCGCGCCGACCGTCGACCAGGACCGTGCAGGCGCCGCACTGCCCGTGATCGCAGCCCTTCTTGGCCCCGGGCAGGTCCAGGTGGTCGCGCAGCGCATCCAGCAGCGTGGTCCGGTTGTCGAGCTCGACGTCGTACCGATGGCCGTTCACCTGTAGGGACAGCGCTGTGGTGGTAGGAGAAGCAACCCGCGTCATGGCCGCGCCCTACCCCGCGCACCCGGCCGGACACACCGGCCGAAGGCCGACCGGATCGTGCTGCCGACGGGTGTGACCGACGCCATGTCGGGACAGGAGGAGCATGACCGCCAGGAGGTACGACGTGACGAGCACGCAGCAACGTTCCGAGCCCGACACCGACGTCCGGGCAGGCGCCGACGGGTCGCCGCTGGACGTCATGCTTACCGACGCGGCCCTCGGCCCCGTACGACGCCTGCTGCCCGGCCTGGCCGGGGTGAAGCTGGCCGGCCAGCTGTCGCGGCGTCCGCTGTCGACGGCCAAGGCCCAGCTGGGTGTCGTCAAGGAGCTCGGCCGGATCGCGGTGGGCCGGTCCGGGGTGGAGCCGGCCAAGCGGGACCGGCGCTTCGCCGATCCGGCCTGGACGGGCAACCCGTTGCTCCGGCGCATCTGCCAGGCCTACCTGGTGGGCGGCGGTGCGCTCGAGGACCTGGTCGAGGCCGCCGACCTGGACTGGCGCAGCGAGCAGCGGATGCGCTTCCTCGTACAGATGGTCGTCGACGCCGCCGCGCCCAGCAACAACCCGTTCCTGAACCCGGCCGCCCTCAAGGTCGGGCTCGACACGGGCGGCCGCAGCTACGTGCGGGGGCTCAAGCAGTTCGTGCAGGACATGCGCTCCGAGCCGCGGATCCCGTCGATGGTGGACGGCTCCGGCTTCAGCGTCGGGGGCAACATCGCCGTGAGCGAAGGAGCGGTCGTCCTGCGCACGGAGGTGTTCGAGCTCCTGCACTACGCAGCGCGCACCGAGCGGGTGCGGGAGGTGCCGCTGCTGCTCGTTCCCCCGATGATCAACAAGTTCTACATTGCGGACCTTGCCCCCGGTCGCAGCATGGTCGAGCACCTGCTGGACAACGGCCAGCAGGTCTTCGCCATGTCCTGGCGCAACCCGGGCGCGGAGCACCGCGGCTGGGACCTCGACTCCTACGTGGGCGCGGTGCTCGAGGCACTGGACGCGGTCGGTGAGATCACCGGCAGCGAGCGCAGCCACCTACTGGGGCTGTGCGCTGGCGGCATCGTCAGCAGCCTGGCGCTCGCCCACCTGGCGGCCACGGGGCAGCAGGACCGGGTGGCCGGGCTGACGCTGGGCGTGACGCTGCTGGACCAGGCGCGCGCGGGCACGGTCGGCGCGATGGTCGATGAGAACACGGCGAAGATGGCGATGTCGCAGTCGCAGCGCGTGGGCTACCTGGACGGCAAGGCACTGGCCGGCGTCTTCGCGTGGCTGCGCCCCAACGACCTGATCTGGAACTACTGGGTCAACAACTACCTGATGGGCAAGCGGCCGCCGGCCTTCGACGTGCTGTTCTGGAACGCCGACACCACCCGGATGGCGGCCGGGCTGCACAAGGACTTCATCGGCATGTCCCTAGCGAACTCCCTCGTGCACGCCGATGCCCTCACCGTCCTCGGTACGCCGGTCGACCTGGCGCAGGTGAAGGTGGACAGCTATGTCGTCGCGGGGCAGACCGACCACATCTGCCCGTGGGAGAGCTGCTTTCGCAGCGTTCACCTGCTGGGCGGCCGGAGTCGGTTCGTGCTGTCGACCGCCGGGCACATCGCCGCGCTGGTCAACCCGCCGACGAGTGAGAAGTCGAGCTTCCAGGTCAACGAGGCCCTGCCCGACAGCAGCGAGGCCTGGCTCACCGGCGCGGTCAAGCACCCGGGCAGCTGGTGGACCGACCACGTGGCCTGGCTCAAGGCGCGCTCGGGCAAGCAGCGGCCGGCCCCGGCGCAGCTGGGCAGCGACCGCTACGCCCCCAGCGGAGCGGCACCCGGCTCGTACGTCGGCCAGGCCTAGGGCGATGCCGCTGCTGGACGTCGGGCGTGGAATCGGTGCCACCCGCCTGCACTACGACCGGGAGGGCTCGGGCGAGCCGCTGCTGTGGATCACCGGGTTCGCCATCAGCAGCGAGGTGTTCACCGGCGGGATGGCGGCCTACGCCGGCGAATTCGACTGCATCCGGTACGACAACCGGGGCTCGGGCCGCTCGCAGGCGCCGTGGCGCCCGACGTCGATCGCCGAGCTGGCCGGGGACGCCGTCGCGCTGCTGGACGCGCTGGGCCTCGACAGCGCCCACGTGTACGGGCTGTCGATGGGCGGGATGGTCGCCCAGGAGATGGCGATCCGCTTCCCCGACCGGGTCCGCGCGCTGGTGCTCGGGGGGACGACGCACGGCGGCCCCCGGGCGATCCCGCCCCTGGCGTCGGCGGCGGCCGGGCTGCGGACCGCGACCTCGGCAGGTCGGCTGCGCGCCGACCTGGTGGCCGGGGCGCTGTTCTCGGAGCAGTACCGCCGGGAGCATCCCGAAGGCGTCCGGCAGGCCCTGGGACTGCTCGGCGCGCACCGGGCGACGGCCCGCGGGCTGGCCGGGCACTGGTGGTCCTCGTTCTTCCACGACACCTTCTCCCGGTTGCCGAGGATCGTGGCCCCCACGCTGGTCCTGCACGGCGGTCAGGACCGCCTGACGCCGGTCGCCAACGCCCGGGTGCTGGCTGCGCGGATCCCGGACGCCACCCTGCAGGTGCTGCCGGCGGCCGGCCACGCCTACCTGTTCGAGGACCCGCAGGAGTCGCACCGGCTGTTCCTGCAGTGGTTGCGGGAGCGCTCACCGGTGCCGGCCGGGCGACCGCTGTCGGGGCTGGCCGCCCGCACCGAACCGCTCTCCCGGGCGCTCGCGCTGCCCGCGGGCACGTTCCGGACCGGGCGCAGCCTGGTGGGGCTGCCGGCGGCGTACGCGGCTAGGGCTGCGCGGGCGGGATCGGCGCGGCCGGGGTCGGGCTCGCAAGCGCCTGGGCGATCTCGCGGTAGGCGTGCCGGTTGAAGGCGAGCCCGATGTGGCTGCCGCGGACCTCGACGCAGCGGGCGTAGGGCACGACGCAGGCCTGCCAGCGCACCACACCGTCCCCCTTGGAGTAGATCGAGGTCAGGGGGACCTGCGCCGGGAACGGTGCGTGGTAGTCGCGGCTGTAGCGGCAGAAGCAGGTCGAGGTGAAGCAGCCCTGCGCGGCGAGTTCGGGGTTGCGTCGGTACAGCACCGAGCGGACCCCGGCCACCGCGAGCCGGGTCGGTTCGCTGATCGAGAACGGTTCGTCCAGACCGGAACCCATGCTGATGACCTGGGACACCAGATCGGGGTGCCGCGCCGCGAGCGCCTTTGCGAAGTGGCCCCCACGGCTGTGCCCGATCACGGCGACCTTGCGGCCGCTGCGCAGGTGGGTGTGCTGCAGCACCTGCTCCAGCCGGTCGAGCGCGGTGTCCGAGCAGCGCACGTTGAGGGCGATGCCGGCGCGCCGCGGCGCGTGCCCGATCCGGCGCAGGAAGGTCGCGAGCACCGACAGGGACTGGTCGCCGGCCAGGAACCCCGGGATCAGCAGGACCGGACCGCCGTCGCCGCGCGGCAGGCCGTGGCCGCGCCAGACGGGATCGGCCAGGAGCCGGGCCAGCTCGGCCTGCCAGCGCAGCTCGCGCAGGTGTGTCCCCCACCAGACGGGATCGACGACCAGCGCTGCTTCCTGCACGTCCACCACTGCGGCCTCCTCGCGTCGGCCCACAGTGTGCGCCACGGGGGGCAGGGCATGATCGGCGGATCAGTTCAAACGAGGAGGCACCTGTGCAGGAGATCCACCCCGGTCACGACCACCGGCCCCAGGAGCTGACCGAGACGACGTACGACGTCATTGTGCTCGGTGCGGGCTCGACCGGTGAGAACGTCGCCGACTACGCGCAGCGGGGCGGCCTGACGGCCGTGCTGGTCGAGTCCGAGCTGGTCGGCGGCGAGTGCTCGTACTGGGCGTGCATGCCCAGCAAGGCCCTGCTGCGCCCCGTCGAGGCGCGCAGCGACGCCCAGGCCGTCGCCGGCTCGCGCGAGGCCGTGACGGGGGAGCTGGACGTCGAGGCGGTGTTCGCCCGGCGGGACTCCTTCACCAGCTCCTGGCGGGATGACGGCCAGGCGTCGTGGGTCGACGGCGCGGGTATGGCGCTGGCCCGCGGGCAGGGCCGGCTGACCGGGGTCAGGACGGTCGAGGTCGACGGGGTGACCCTCACCGCGCGGCATGCGGTCGTGGTGTGCACGGGCAGCACCGCTGCGCTGCCCCCGATCGAGGGGCTCGCGGACAGCCGGCCGTGGACGGCCCGCGAGGCGACCAGCGCCTCGGCGGTGCCGGTGCGGCTCGCGGTCATAGGTGGCGGCGTCGTGGGCGTGGAGATGGCGACGGCCTGGCGCGCGCTCGGGGCGCAGGTGACGGTGATCGAGCGCTCGGACCGGGTGCTGGCCAACTACGAGCCCGAGGTCGGGACGCGGGTCACCAAGATCCTGCGCGACAGCGGGGTCGAGGTACGGGTCGGGGTGTCGGTGACCAAGGTGGCGCGTGACGGCCAGGTGGTGGCGACCCTGGACGACGGCAGCACCGTCGAGGCCGACGAGCTGCTCGTGGCGGTCGGCCGCAAGGCCGCCACGGCCGATCTCGGCCTGGAAAGCGTCGGGCTCGAGCCGGGCTCCTGGCTGACGGTCGACGACACGATGCTGGTCGAGGGCTTCGACTGGCTCTACGCCGCGGGAGATGTCAACGCCCGCGCGCTGCTGACGCACATGGGCAAGTACCAGGCCCGGGTGGCCGGCACGGTCATCGCAGCCCGGGCCCAGGGCCGTGCGCTCACCGGCGCCTGGACCCAGCACGCCGCCACGGCCGACCACGCGGTCGTCCCGCAGGTCGTGTTCACCAACCCGCCGGTGGCCTCGGTCGGGCTCACCGAGGCGGTCGCCCGCAAGCAGGGTCTGTCGGTCACGACGGTCAGCTTCGACATCGGCAGTACGGCCGGGGGGGCCCTGTACGCCGACGGCAACCCCGGCTGGGCCCAGCTGGTCGTGTCCGGCGACCGGCTCGTCGGCGCCACCTTCTTCGGGCCCGGCGTGAGCGAGATGGTGCACGCCGCAGCCGTCGCCATCGTCGGCGAGGTGCCGCTGCAGCGGCTCTGGCACGCCGTCCCGAGCTACCCGACCATGAGCGAGGTGTGGCTGCGGCTGCTCGACCAGCTGCCGCACGGGTGAGCCTGGCGCTGCTGGCGTGGCGGCGCGTGGTCGCCGAGCTGTACGCCGAGGTGCGCGCCGCCGAGCCGTCCGTCGGGCACGCCCGATGGCGGTCCGGCCGGGACGAGCTGTTCCGCTCGTCACCCGAGTCCCCCCTGCCAGCTGGTGATCCGCGTCGAGAGCAGGGCCTTCCCGTGGCGCCGTACGACCCGGCGTGGCGGGCCGTCGTGCCGCTGTCCGCGGCCCCGCCGAGCACGCGGCGGCTGCCGGCCGGGGGCGACGGCGACGTCGTCCTCGAACGGCTCGGGGTCCTGCGTACACCGTGGGGGCCGCTCGACGCGTGGGAGCTCCAGGCGTACGCCGGTGGATTGTTCGTGCCCGTCCGGGACGCCGGTGCGGGCACGAGCTCCTACGGCGGGGGGCGCTACCTGCTCGACACCGTCAAGGGCGCCGACCTTGGTTCCTCGAAAGCCGGTGTCGTGGTGGACCTGAATTTCCTCTACCACCCCAGCTGCGCGTACGACGCGGCGTGGACCTGTCCGCTCGCGCCGCCTGGCAATGCGCTGGAGGTGTTCGTGCCGGTAGGGGAGCAGCTGCCCGGATGACCGCCGTCCTGCTGGCCCTGCTCACGGCCCTGGCCTACGGACTGGCGAACTACCTCGGCCCGCTGATGACCCGGCGGCACCCCCTCGGTGGGGTGCTGCTCGTCGGTCAGGTGGTGGGGGTGCTCGGTTCCGCAGCGCTCGTGGTGGTGCGGGGCGGCGCCTTCCCCGATCCCCGGCACCTGCTGCTCGGCGTGGTGGCCGGCATCTGCAACGGCGCCGCGCTGGCCCTGCTCTACACCGCCGCCGCGGCCGGCCCGATCAGCATCGTGGCGCCGATCGGGGCGACCGGCTCCGTCGTACCGGTGGCCCTCGCGCTGGTGACCGGGGAGCGGCCGTCCCTGCTGCAGCTGCTCGGGATCCCCCTCGCGGTGCTCGGAGTCGTCCTGGCGGCCGCCCGGCGCAGCTCCGGCGGTGCGCAGCACGCCGCGGTCCGCACCATCGTGCAGGCCGGGCTGTCGGCCCTCGCCTTCGGTGGTTTCCTCGCCGCGTTCGGTGCGGCCTCGCGCGACCACACGTCCTGGGCCGTGCTCGTCAGCCGCCTGGCCCTGATCGTGTGCACCGGCGCCGTCCTGCTGGCCCGCCCGATCCCCGTACGCCTTCCCGGGCGGGAGCTTCCCGTGGTGGCGCTGCCGGGGCTGCTCCTGCTGATCGGCACCGTGGCGTACGGCTTGGCCACGACTCGTGGCCTGGTGAGCGTCGTCGCCGTGCTGGCCACGCTTGCCCCCGTCGTGACCGTGGGTCTGGCCGTGCTGGTGCTCGGTGAGCGGCTCGCCCGCCCACAGCAGCTCGGGGTCGCCGTTGCGCTGCTCGGAGTGGTCCTGCTGGCCGCCGGCTGACTTTGTTCTGCGCAGCGGCGCAGCGGCGCCGCGGAACCGCCCCCTCGCCGTGCGACGTTCACGTGTTGGTCGTGTCGGGGTGGCCCCCCGGTCGTACCGCGCGCCGACCGTGGACACGTGCTGCTCATCGGTCACCGCGGTGCCGCGGACCCTCGTCATCCCGAGAACACCCTGGCCTCGGTCGAACGGGCCCTGCAGCAGGGGGCCGACGGCGTCGAGGTGGACGTGCGGATCACCGCCGACGGGGCGCTCGTCTGCTGCCACGACCCGGGTCTGCGGCGCACCACCGGCGACGCCCGCGAGGTCGTGGACGTCACCGTCGCCGAACTGGGCCGACTGAGGGCGGGCGGACACCGGTTGCCGCAGCTGGTCGAGGTCCTGGACCTCGTCGCCGGACGTGGACGGCTGGTCATCGAGGTCAAGCGGTCGCCCGGGCCGGCCCGGTCCATCGCGGACGCCGTCGTCGCCCAGCTGCGGTCCGGCGGCCGGGGCGACGTCGTGGTCTCCTCGTTCGACCGGCCGCGCCTGCGTGCGGTCGCCCGGAGCGGCCTCCCGGTGCGTACCGCGCTGCTGAGCCGCCCCGGCGTACCGCTGGGAGTGGCCCTGCGTCGCACCCTCGCCGACGGCCACCACGAGGCGCACGTGCACGGCCGCTCACTGCTCGCACGGCCCGAGCTGGTGGCCCGCGCGCACGGGCTGGGTCTGTGGGTCACCGGCTGGACCGTCGACCGGCCGGCCGCCCTGCAGCGGCTCGCCGACGCGGGAGTGGATGCCGCGATCTGCGACGACCCATGGGCCGCTCGGGTCGCCCTCGGCCGTGAGAGCGCGGCGACGGGCTGACGGGTTCGAGCCGACGCCTTGGCCTCAGCGGCCCAGTGCGTCGGCGGAGCTGAGGTTCGCGACCCGCAGCTCGCCTTTGGCGATGAGTCGTCCTGCCGCGTCGGTGATGTCGATGTTCCACAGCTGCTGCGTACGTCCCCGGTGGACCGGGGTCGCCCGGGCAGTGAGGGTGCCTTCGCGCGCCGCCCGCAGGAAGTTGGTGTGATTCGCGGTCCCGACGACGTGCCCTCGGTCGCCGTACCAGAGCGCCGCCGCGACACTGCCGGTCGTCTCGACCATCGAGCAGAGCACCCCGCCGTGCAGGATGCCGTACGGCTGCAGCAGCTCCGGCGTGATCTCGACGCTGGTGAGGACCTCGTCGGGTCCGGCCTCGTCCAGGCGCATCCCCAGCAGCGCGTCGAAGCCGCCGATGCGGGGGAGCTCGGTCTCGGTCGGGGCGGCCTTAGTCACCCGCAGACCGTACGACGGACCAGCGCGCCAGCAGCAGGCCGGGCTCGTCGTGCAGCAGCGAGACCAGCGACAGCTGCGCTGGTGTCGGCAGGGCCCGCGTGAGCAGAGGCGGCTGCGAGCCGGCCAGGACCGGGGCGTGGGTCAGGCACAGCTCGTCGACGAGGGCACCGCTGACGAGGTCGGTGAGCAGCTGGGGGCCGCCCTCGCAGAGCACGTGCGCCAACCCGCGCTCGCGCAGCAGGCGCAGGGCTGCGGGCAGGTCCACGTCGTCGTCCCCCGCGCGCAGCACCTCGCACGGCAGCGCGGCCGTGTCGGCGCGGGCCGGGGCGATGATCAGCACGGGCCCCTGGAACAGCCGCGCCCCCGGGTCGAGCCGGCCGGTGCGGGTGACCACGACAAGCGGTGTCTGTGGGGCGCGCTCGTGCGCAGCCCGCCAGGCAACGGCGGCCGGCCGGTGGCGTACCGGACCGTAGTCCTCGGAACGTGCGGTCCCCGCGCCGACCAGGACGGCGTCGGAGACGGTCCGCAGGGCCCGGAAGACCGCGAGGTCGCCGGGGCCGGACAGCCCGTCAGAGCGGCCCTCGACGGTGGTGCTGCCGTCCAGGGCCACAACGAAGCCGGCCCGCAGCAGGGGGCGCGGGCCGGCGTCGTACACGTCGGGGAGGTCGTCGGGGGCGAGCTCCCGGGCCCCGGGCAGCAGCTGCCTCATCGTCGTACGGCGGCGGCGGCGTCCACCGTGCCTGTCTAGCGCACGACGTGCGGCATCAGCGCGTTCGCCGGGATCTGCCCGAAGCGTCCGCTCTGGAAGTCCTCGACCGCCTGGACCAGCTGCTCGCGGGTGTTCATGACGAACGGCCCGTACTGCGCCACCGGCTCGCCGATCGGTTCGCCGCCCAGCAGCAGAACCTCGAGGTTGGGGTGGCGGCCCTCCTGCACGTCGTCCGCGCGGACCGTGAGCCGGTCGCCGGCCCCGAGCACCGCGGTCTGCCCGGTGTGCACCGGCCGGCCCTCCGCGCCGACCCGTGCGTCGCCGGACAGCACGTAGACGAGGGAGTTGTACTCCGGCTTCCACGGCAGCGAGAGCTGCGCGCCAGGGGTGACCGTGGCGTGCACGAGCGAGATCGGCGTGCGCGTCGATCCCGGTCCGCGGTGGCCCGCCAGGTCTCCGGCGATGACCCGCAGCAGTGCTCCGCCGTCCGCCGAGGACAGCAGGGTCACGTCGCTGCCCTCGAGGTTCTGGTACGCCGGCGCGGTCATCTTGTCCCTGCCGGGCAGGTTGACCCAAAGCTGGATGCCGTGGAACGTGCCGCCGCTGACGACGAGCTCGGCGGGCGGCGTCTCGATGTGCAGGATGCCGCCGCCGGCGGTCATCCACTGCGTGGCACCGTCGGTGATCATGCCGCCGCCACCGTGGCTGTCCTGGTGCTGGAAGGCGCCGTCCA
>JAABUT010001813.1_pt1 | contig 22714 bp, 26 predicted proteins | sample 5559281 | NCBI WGS metagenome assembly JAABUT01 (sample SAMN10711880, study PRJNA513359) | rock metagenome | isolation source: Antarctica rocks | place: Antarctica: Victoria Land, Ricker Hills nord | collected 2016-01-04
CAGTTGATCAGGTATTTTAGCAGCAGCTGCAAATGAATAAAACAAGGTTGACTTAACACCTTTTTTAGCGTATTTAAAAATTTGGATATCATTTTCAACGGCCTGACTTTCAAGGTCAATAAGATTTTTCAGGCCAGGATAAGACAGGTTTTCGATTTCCATATCAACAAATTTAAACAAACATTTTCATTTATGACAGCCAATAGTAGCCTTGACAAATTATATGGATTTTTGATACAATACCTTGAACTATTTCTTTTATCACCTAAAAACTGGCTTTAAATTGGACGTTGTAAGCTGCCCGAAATTTTATCTTTGCGCAAATTTACCTCAATAAAAACAGCATGGACATTGCCGAAGGTTTACTTTTTACCCTGCTCTGGGCTTCTGCAACGGTGGCTACCAAATTTGCTTTTCATTCCTGCGATTTATTTTTACTGACCATGATCCGTTTTATAACGGTGAGCATCATCTTGCTTTTTTATACTTATATCATCAAACATAAAAGCAGTCAGTTTCCATCCAAAGCAGAATTTAAAAAGCTTTTCATTTTGGGTGTATTAAATGTAACTATTTATATGTCAGGCTATTTGATTGCCATAAAATACGTTTCTGCCGGATTGATCAGTTTGATAACCGCTGTAAACCCTTTGTTACTGATCCTGTTTTCGGCCATCTTTTATCAGCGCAGACTTTCTTCTTTTGAGATCAACGGAATCATCATTGCCGTTTCCGGTTTGGTGTTGGCTGCCATTCCAAACTTGTATCATAATCATGCAACTTTGGGCGGTTTGCTGGCCTTGATCGCCGGAATTTGCGCGCTTTCTACCGGCAGTATTTATTATGCTAATTCGGGCCTTACTTTGAAGAAAATGGAAGTGAATACCTGGCAGATTACGCTGGGCGGTGTACTGTTTTTACCGATTGTTTTTTTAAACCGGTCAAATAATTTCGTCATTCCGGACTTGAATTTTTTTCTGAGTATCGCCTGGCTCATTTTTCCGGTTTCCATTATTGCCTACGCCATGTGGTTGATTTTGTTGCAGCGCGATGCGGTAAAAGCCGGTTTGTGGCTTTTTTTAACGCCTGCTTTCGGCTATTTGATGGCGGTTATTATTTTGCACGAAAAAATTACAATCTACGGTGTGCTGGGTAGTTTGCTGGTTGTCAGCGGGTTGCTTTATTCCAGACGAAAGAAAACTATGCTTTCGGCAATCAATACCGCCGAATAGAAATCCTGGCCATGCTTCTTTTATCGGCATAAAATCAACCAAAAAAGCTGCAATAAAACAATTACTGTAGATTTTTTATGTACTTAGGTTGATACTTATTTCGTCATTTCTTCTTTGATTTCCGGATGCGCTTCGCCGTGATGGCAAGTATTGCAATTAACGGCCGCCATCGCCATCATGCCGTCTTCGCCTTTTTTAGCATGAAAAAACTTTTTGTTGATCTTGCCGGTCATGGTGTACATCTGGCGCGCCATTTGTTTTTCGGGTTTGGCATCGCTGGCAAAATTTAATTTCCGCGGATTATCTGCCGAGGCTGCATGGCAAAAGTTACATTTCACGCCCAAAGCACCTTTCCATTCGTCCATCACATGGTCTAATTCTTCATGGCTGATATTTTTCGGCAGTACTTTCAGGTTTTTAGGTTGAGGCGGGGCCGGCTGCTGATAATCTGCAGTGGCACCCAAAGCTGCAACAGCAGCGATCAGTAAAGTAAAAATTAAATTTTTCGGCTTAATCATGGACGATTTTTTGGTGAAGCAATTTATATAAATAATGTAAAATAATTATGTATGTAACAAAGAAATCAAACTCGAAGATTCAATATTTCAATTTTAGGTCGATAAAAACAGCATCCGCCATATTTTATGCAGAAAAACTCTTGTAATAACTTATAATTGCTGCCATGAAAACTTTTATTTCTTTGCTGGCTACCGGCATACTGTTTTTATCGGCACAAAATTCCCGTAGCCAAACTTCCAAACCTGCGGCGGCGGATTCTGCTGCTATCAAAACCATCAATGCGAATAGTTTGGGCAAACGCATTGAAGTTTTGGCCTCTGATGATTTTATGGGAAGAAAACCATTCACGGCTGGCGAAACTAAAACCATCAATTATTTGCAGGGGCAGTTTAAGCAAATGGGTTTGAAACCGGGCAATGGCAACAGCTATTTCCAGGATGTGCCCATGGTAGATATCGCTTCCAAAGCTGCCGGCCCGCTAATTATCAAAGGCAAAAATGGAACTTTAAGTTTAACACCGCTGGAGGATTTTACCGCAACCACGCGCCACGTTCAAAGCCAGGTTCAGGTTAATAATTCAGAAATGGTTTTTGCAGGATTTGGCATTGTTGCGCCCGAATATAACTGGAATGATTATGCCGGACTAAACGTAAAAGGCAAAACGGTTGTGGTGATGGTAAATGATCCGGGTTTTTATGACAGCAAATTATTCCGGGGTAAAAACATGACATACTACGGCCGCTGGACGTACAAATATGAAGAAGCCGCACGTCAAGGCGCAACAGCTTTATTGATTATTCATGATACCGCTCCTGCAAGTTACCCGTGGACGGTGGTACGTAACAGCGGTTCAAAATCCAAGTTGTATTTGCAAACAGCAGACAATGGAAAATCCCGCGCGTTGCTGGAAGGCTGGATCACGCAGGAATCAACCCATAAACTTTTTAAACTGGCCGGTGTTTCTGAAAACATACTGGAAACAGCAAAAAAGCGTGGTTTCAAAGCTATAAGTTTGGGTTTGGATGCTTCTTTAACGCTCAATAATATCACCAAAAAATCTACTTCGCATAATGTTGCAGCCGTTTTGCCGGGAACCAAACGCGCTGATGAGTACCTGGTTTATTCGGCGCATTGGGATCATTTTGGTATTGGTGAAGCCATAAAAGGTGATTCAATTTACAACGGTGCCGAAGATAATGCCACCGGAACAGCCGGTCTGTTAACGCTTGCAGAAGCTTTTTCTAAGCTGAAAACCAAACCGGAACGCTCCATAATGTTTCTATCGGTTACTTCGGAGGAGCAGGGTTTGCTGGGATCGGAATATTACGGCACGCATCCTTTAGTTCCGCTGAAACAAACGGTTGCCGATATCAACATGGATGTTTTGAATAATTTTAGCCGTACAAAAGATTTGGTTGTGGTTGGCTACGGGCAATCAGAAATGGACGATTACGCCAAGCGTGCGGCTGCAAAACAAGGCCGGATTGTTAGGCCGGAACCTGATCCTTCCGGCGGCTGGTATTACCGTTCAGATCATTTTAATTTTGCTAAAGTTGGCGTCCCGTCTTTGTATCCCGAATCCGGCGTGGATGCCATCGGACACGGCGTAGCATGGGGAAAAGCAAAAGCGGCCGATTATACCAAAAACCGTTACCACTCGCCTTTTGATGAATACGATCCAAAAACTTGGGTTTTTTCGGGAATGGTAGAAGATGTGCGTTTGTTGTTTGATGTCGGCACTACGCTGGCCAATGAATCTGTTTTCCCAAAATGGAAAACCGGATCAGAGTTTAAAGCGGTGAGGGAAAAATACAGAAGCGGCAAGTAATTGATGCTTCTTTTACCGGCTATTTTTCTGTAAGTGATAAAGATAAGCTTATAAATATTTCAGTTTTGACAAAACCAGTTCTCGTTATTAAGTTTGGTACGGCTTCCATCACCCAAAAAAATGGTGAGCCGGACGAAACCATAATTGCCGAAATTGCCCGGCAGGTAGCACAATTGCACGAGCAATATAATGTTGTGATCGTGTCTTCGGGCGCGGTTGGTGCAGGCAAGCATTTTATTAAAAATTATAGCGGAACCATCAGTGAACGGAAAGCGGCTGCAGCCATCGGGAACCCTTTGCTTTTAGGTAAATACGCATACTGTTTTTATCCCTATAAAATCAATATTGCCCAGAGTTTGTGCGAACGTACGCATTTTTCTAACCGGAAACAGTTTCTGCAACTCAAAAAAACGTATGAAGAATTGTGGGCGAACAATATTATTCCGGTTGCAAATGAGAACGATGTGGTTAGCGATCTGGAACTTAAATTTTCTGATAACGATGAACTGGCCACTTTAATTGCCGTTGGCTTTGGCGCTTCACTTTTGCTGTTCAGCACTTCTGTTCCCGGCGTTTTGGATGCAGAAGGAAAAGTAATTCCGAAGATAGAAGTGATCGATAAAAACGCGCTTTCCCTCGCCAATAAAGAAAAATCTGCTTTAGGTTTAGGCGGAATGGTTTCCAAGTTAACTTTTGCAAGATTGGCCACGCAAATGGGAATTAAGGTTGTAATCTTTGGAATACGAACGAAAGACGGTATCCTAAATGCGATCGAAGGAAAAACCGGAACGCTTTGTTTGCCACAAAATTGCACCATCCCGGCGCGTAAAAAATGGCTGGCCAGCGGTAGTTTGGTTACCGGAAGATTGCAGGTTGATGGCGGAGCTGTAAAAGCCCTGCAAAAAGGCAGCAGTTTGCTGGCAGTGGGAATTTTGCAAATCATTGAAAAATTTGTGGTAAACGAAGTATTTGAAATTTTGGATGAGCAAAACCGCGCGATTGCAGTTGCACGGGCGAAGGTTGCTTCGGAAGAAATCCAGCTTCAGCAAAAAACAGAAAAAATTATTGTGGCACATGCCGATGAAATTGTGTTGTTGTAAGTTAGATTTATCAAAAGGATTGTGTTTTTTATTTTGTTAACTTCTTTTTGCTTGAACAAAAAGAAGTAAAAATTCAAGACAAACCCGATCCCTCCGGGCGTTTCCGCGCCGTGATGATGACTCTTATGGTGGCGAAATTTGCAGTACAATAATTTGCTAAGTTTATATTTTTCAAAATTACAGAGCCGCTGGCAAGGTATACGTGCAGGAGCGTTGGGTTGAATGCCGCCCGGAGGTGATTTGGCATTCTTGATTTTTTGGTTCTTTTGTATCAAGACAAAAGAACGTAACACAAAGCAACCGCAGGTTTGCTTAAACACTAACATAGTCATGCAAAACATCCAAACTCTTCTCCAAAATACTACCAAAGCCAAACATTCCATCAGCAAATTAAGCGATCAGGAAAAGAAGCGTTTGCTGGAAAAATTAGCACATCAAATCAAATCCAAATTACAGGAAATCATTCACGAAAACCAGAAAGATTTAGATCGGATGGACGATGCCGATCCAAAAAAAGACCGTTTGCTGTTGAACGAAAATCGCATCAACGTTTTGGTAGAGAGTGTGCTGGACGTTTCCCTTTTAACAGATCCGACGAATATAATTTTGTCTGAAAAAACCTTGCCAAACGGCTTGTTCATCCAAAAGAAAACCGTTCCGCTGGGCGTTGTCGGCATTATTTATGAATCGCGGCCAAACGTGACTATCGATGTCGCGGCACTTTGTATCCGTTCGGGCAATGTTTGCCTGTTGCGTGGTGGCACGGATGCTTCGTTTACCAATGTTTTTTTGGCAGAGTTGATCCGTGATGTTTTGAAAGATTTTGGTTTGGATAAAAATATTGTGCAATTGCTTCCAACCGACCGTAAATTCATTCAGGAAATGCTGACGGCTGTGAAGTATATTGATGTGATCATTCCGCGCGGTTCACAGCAACTGATTGAATATGTGCGGGACAATGCCAAAGTTCCGGTGATAGAAACAGGTGCAGGCGTTTGCCATACTTATGTAGAAAAAACAGCCGATCTGGAAAAAGCCGCGGCCATTGTGGTGAATGCAAAAGTTTCCCGTCCATCGGTTTGCAATGCGTTGGACACGATTTTGGTAGATGAAGCCGTTGCTGAAAAACTACTGCTAAAAACAGCATCACAATTAAAAGATTTTCAGGTAGAGATTTTTGCAGATGAACGCGCATTTTCTATTTTGAAGAACAGCAATTATCCATATTTGCAGCAAGCCAAACCGGAAGATTTTGGCCGGGAATTTTTAGATTTTAAATGTTCGGTAAAAGTAGTTTCCGGTTATGATGAAGCACTGGAGCATATAGAAAAATATTCTTCCAAACATTCGGAAGCCATCATTTCCCAAGATCCAAACTTGTGCGAAAACTTTTTGAACGAAGTAGATGCCGCAGCCGTTTATGCCAATGCTTCCACCCGTTTTACTGATGGCGGCGAGTTTGGTCTAGGTGCCGAAATCGGTATTTCTACCCAGAAATTACATGCCCGCGGTCCCTTTGCTTTGGAGAAACTGGTTACGGAGAAATGGATTGTGAGAGGGGACGGGCAGGTGCGGTAAAATGCGTCATCTCGACGACGCGTTGTCATCCTGAACTCGTTTCAGGATCCCTCATGCTTTATCCGGGATTTTATAAAGGGATGCCGAATCAAGTTCGGCATGACCACACGCTCTGTCATCTCGACGATAGGAGAGATCTTCCTCAAAGCAGTTGATCGTTAAATTTGAAATAAGATCTCTCCCTTCGGTTCGAGATGACAAAATCAAAAATATATTCAAAAGTTCACTTTTTGTGAACTATATTTCCTAATTTCGTATAACGAATGAAAGTTCATCTTATCAAAAAGCAAACTTTGGAAGACTTTTCCCATAACCATCCAAGAAGCAAAAATTCATTGGAAGATTGGACAGAAAAACTGAAACTTGCTGATTGGGAGCAGCCAGGAGATATAAAGCATACTTATAACACAGCGGATTTATTAGGAAGAAGCAGCAACAGAGTGGTTTTTGATATTGCCGGAAACAATTATCGCATGATTTGCAGTTATCTTTTCGGTGCCAGGCAAGTTCATTTATTTGTTTGCTGGATAGGCACACATGCCGAATACGATAAATTATGTAACCAGGGAAACCAGTTCACCATTAATCTTTATTAATATGGAAACCAGTACAATAAAATATACCATCATTAAAAACAGGGATCAGTATAATGAGTATTGTAACCAATTGGAAAGTTTGCTGTACGATGAAAACGCGGCATTGTTACAAGATGAAATTGAATTGCTAACTTTGCTTATTGAAAAATATGATGATGAAAACAACACATTTAAAGAAAGCGATCCAATTACATTGCTGCGTTCTTTTATGCAAGATTATCAATTAAAACCACAGGATTTAACTATAATTCTAAGTATCAGCAAAGGCTACGTTTCTGATATTTTAAATTATAAAAAGGGTTTGTCAAAAGAAGTAATCCGAAAACTGGCTGATCATTTTAAGGTTAGGCAGGAAGCGTTTAATCGGAATTATGAATTGATTTTGCCTGTAGTAAATAGGTTCTAATTGTAGTTTAATCAACATTTTGCAAATGTGCTGTTAGCTGCATATGCTTCTTTTCTCATTAAACCGTGTTGATCAATGTTTATAGTCATTTTATTTATGATATTTAGTTGTGCCAAGTTTAATTGTTGACTTTTGTAAACTGTCATAACTAAATTTTATTTTTTCATTTTGTTCTTGCATTTGCTTTTGGGAGTTTCGTAAGTCGAAAAGTTCATTATTCGCACTTGTTTTCTCATAAAGTGTCCCAAGAGTAAAAGTTCCAATTAACAATGCGACTACGGTAGAAAAAACACCAACGAGTTGTCCTGCCTGTAAACTGAATAATGCAGTCCATAATTTCTTAAAAGAAACATTGTCAAGTTGAATAGTCTCCAATTTTATCCGTTCAATTTCTTGGTCTCGTGTTTCAATCTCCACCAAATGACCTTGTAATGTTGTTAGTTGGTCGTCATATTTTTTAATTAGCTCATTATAGCCAGGAACTAACTTATTCCATTCATTTAAAAGGGCATAATAGAGCTGTTCAAAATCTTTGTCCTTTATAATTCGTTTTTGCTCAGCTATGGTTGAATATTCTTGTATGAACTCAATATATGAAGTAATTAGTTTTCTTGCCGTGTCTTTACCTTCGGTTAAAACTTTTATCTTTTCAGATGTAACAAACGTATTAAAATTGATACTGCTTATTTGTAACCACTGCATTGATCCAATCGGAAAAATTTCTCTAAGGTCATTTTCTGTGCGATCTTTCCAAGCTTTTGGGTTAAATCCATAACTATCAATTTCTTCATGCCTGTCTTTTAGAATTTTAATGGCTTGTTGAGTAGGTATCTTAAGATTCATGTTAGTTTACTTTTTGTCTTAAAATATTTGCACTCCACTTTACTGCATAAAAAATGTAGCGAATTACAAATAGTATGATAATTGAAATACAAAATGCCCAAAAACTAAACTCGGTTTGACTTTTTATAAAAAGAACTTTTGAATTACGGCTTCCTATCTCCCGTTTAAGTAAGCTGATTTTAGTCCGAATATTTTTAGCTTCTTCATACTTTGAACTGTCTCCTGGGGTTATTCTGTTTTTGTCAATAGAACTTTGTAACTTTTCAGGATTATCGAATCCAATTTCACCTAGGACTTTTTTAAGTTCTGATGTCCAAATTGTCCGAAATTTTATTCGGATACTATCTTTAAGTGCAAGATCATTAACTCTACTCCAAAGCTTTCTAGGACTATCATAACGAGAACCTGATAAATCAATCTTTTCATTATTTTGATTATAAAACAATTCATGCTGCTTTATTTTATTATTAAATGGTCTCACTAAACTGTCTGCTGTGTATTCTTCGACTTTGATTTTATTAGAGATATTTTGTGATTTTGTTTGCTGATAAAAGTTATACAAATAAGTGCATAAAAAAGCCGCAAGTCCAATTCCAATAGATAACATTAGAAGAAGAAATTCTCTCGCAATTATTTTTTTTGTTTGAAGTTTCACTGTCGTTTTTTATGTTTGTTAGTTTAAAATAATAACGTTCCTAGCATTGCCACTAACTCTCAAATATATAAATTTACACACATGAATGCACTACCGTAATCAGTTGTATTACAGCAACTCCTTAAAATTTATTCCAAACGTTTTGGTGTACACCACATCATTGTACAACCTCAACATTCAATCCTGGCAATTCCACTTGCAACTTCACCTTAGCTTTCAATGCAGCAAAAACTTTCATTAAAGTATCAATCGTTACATTACTGGCATTGCTTTCCAATCTGGAAATTTGAGCCTTTTGCACGCCAATTAATTTGCCTAATTCTTCTTGTGTCAAGTGGCGTTCTTGTCGTGTTTGCCGGATAGCTTTTCCAATTAAATCCATTTGTAACTCATATTCAAATTTGTCTCGTTCAGGTGTTCCTTTTTCGCCAATCAGTTTGTCCTGAACCTGGTCTAATGTATATGCTTTCATTTCTTTTTTAATTTGTCTTTGTCTGTAAAATATTTTACTCTGGTTTGTTTCGCTTTCTGGATTTCGCTGTCCGGTACTTTGCTTCGTTTTTTAATAAATCCATGTGTTGATATTACTAAAGTTTCCATAGCATCGGTTTTGTCCCAAAAAGCAAGGAGGCGATACTGCAAGCCTTGATAAAGCGTCCTGAATTCCCAGATTTCATCGGTTAGTTTTTTAAAAAGTTCGGGGTCAGTTTCCATTTGTGCTTTACGAATATTATAAAGTATTTTCTCGTAATGCTTCCTTTCCAATCCGCTTAAAAATTCAAACGCTTCATCTAAGATGATAATCTTGAAAAGTTGATTCATTTAAGGAATTTTGTAAGAAGTAAATATAAAAAAAGTTTCGTTATAATGAAACTCTTGTTTTGGTAGAATTTTATCCCATAAAAGAAGCATAACCTAAAAGCAAAGCTGCTGTTTAAAATTCATGAATTCTTCAGATACCATCATCATCGGTGCCGGTGCAGCCGGTTTATTTGCCGCCAGAGAACTTACAAAAGCAGGTAAAAAAGTAACAATTTTAGAAGCCAGAAACCGTATCGGCGGCCGCTGCTATACTTTTTCGGGAGATAACTTTACCATTCCAATTGAGCTGGGAGCCGAGTTTGTACACGGCGAATTGCCGCTTACTTTAAAGCTGCTAAAAGAAGCAAACATCAAATACGAAGCAGTTTCGGGCGATAACTATCGATCCAAAAACGGCAAGATCAAACAATCCGACTTTCTTATGAAGCATTGGGACGACTTTGAAAAGGCTTTAAAAGAAGTCAAAGAAGATCAAGCACTTGACGAATTTTTACAGCAAAACTTCCACGAAGAAAAATATGCTGGCTTGCGAAAATCCATTGTCCAGTTTGCCAAAGGTTATGATACGGCCGATCCAAAACGCGTCAGTTTGTTTTCCTTGCGGGATGAATGGCTGGGCGATCATGAGGAAGAAACGCAATACCGGATTGCGGGCGGATATATCCAATTGATGGATTTTCTGGCTAATCAAATTAAAAATTCAGGTGGCGAAATCGTTCTGAATTCAATTGTAAAGCAGGTGAATTGGAAAAAAGATTTTGTTGAAGTGACAGCCACAGACGATACTGTTTTTACCGGTAAAAAATTGGTGGTCACGGTTCCGCCTGGCATGTTAAATTGTGATCCAAGTTTGGAAGGCACGATCCAATTCAAGCCAGATTTGCCGGAACAAAGAAAGGCCGCAGCGGACATGGGTTTCGGGGCCATTATCAAAATCCTGATTGAATTTTCGGATCCTTTTTGGGAAGAAAAAGGCTTGAAAAACATGCAGTTCCTCTTCTCCGAAGAAAAAATACCAACCTGGTGGGCACAAACGCCGCAGAAAAACAATGTGTTGACCGGCTGGCTCGGCGGCAGTCCAAACGACGAAATCCAACATCAAAGTAATGACGAAATTTTAAAATACGCCATACAATCTTTGGCCAAAATCTTCAACTTGGATGCTTCTTTTATCGGGCAAAAAATTGTATCTGCCAAAGTTTATAATTGGACAGTCGATCCTTTTACGCGCGGTTCTTACAGTTATGCAACTTTGCAAACGCAATCAGCTTTAAAAGTTTTAAAAACACCAGTTAGCCAAACTATTTATTTTGCCGGGGAAGCTTTGTTTGAAGGCAAACAATTAGGAACAGTGGAAGCTGCGCTGGTTTCGGGCTTGGAAGTAGCGAAAGGGATATTGGCAGATTTTTAGAAAGAAAAAGCATTATCGATCAGTTGAACTTGTATTGATGTTTTTTCTGCTGAAAATCTTTACTATTGCCCAATCGTTTTAATCGAATACCTATTAATTAAACTTAATTCCTATTGACTAAGATTGTTTTTAAATGAAGAAATGCTATATCCTGCTGATCGATTTTATTTTTATACTGATCTCTTTCAACCTAAATGCCCAAACATTTCAGGGGAAAAATGATACCCTGAAAATTGACAGTGTGACGATCCGAGATCGGAAACCCGGGCATCTGCCTGATGTGAGTGGAACTTCCATTTTTGCGGGCAAGCGGACTTTCATCATCAATCCGGATGCCGGGAAAGCCAATCTGGCAACTAATAATGCACGTACAATCTTTGCACAAGTGCCGGGTGTAAACATTTGGGATATGGATGGTGCAGGTTTGCAAATCAATATCGGAACCAGGGGAACAGATACACACAGATCCATTGAAACCAATATGCGGCAAAATGGCTACAACATTAATTCGGACGTGTTTGGCTATCCGGAAGCACATTATACACCACCTTTTCAAGCCATTCATGCGATCCGGATTGTGCGTGGTTCGGCGGCTTTGCAGTTTGGCAGCCAGTATGGCGGTATGGTAAATTTCCATATAAAAGAAGCAGATACAAGTAAGCGATTCGGAATTGAAAGCGAACAAACGGCCGGCTCCAACCGCTTTTTTAATTCTTTTAATGCAGTTAACGGAACCGTTGGGAAGGTGAGTTATTACGCTTATTTCGACAGCCGTTCCGGAGATGGATGGCGGCCGGATGCAGCTTTTAATTACCAGGCTTTTTATGGAAATATCAAATACCGGTTTAGCAAAAAAGGCAGTATAGCTTTACAGTTTTCGCGGATGGATTACCGGCAGCAAATTGCAGGTGGTTTAACCGATGCACAGTTTGCAGCCAACAACCGTCAGGCTACACGAGCCCGTAATTTTTTTAGTCCGGAGATCAACTTGCCAGCCCTGATTTTTAATTATCAATTTAATGATCGTACAAGGTTGGAAGTAATTTCAAATATGCTGATCGGCCAGCGCAATAGTGTGCAATTTCTGAATAATGCCAGCATAGCTGATACGGTAAATAAAGCTTTAAATACCTACAACCCGCGGCAGGTTGACCGTGATTATTATAACGGTTTCACAACAGAAGCACGTTTGCTGCACCGTTATCAACTCGGAAACTTGACAAGTACTTTTACCAGTGGAATCCGGTTTTTTGAAGAAGAAACCCATCGACAGCAAAAAGGAACAGGAACTGCTGGTTCTGGTTTCGACCTGAGTTTAACCAAACCTTATGGCATTGATCTGCATCTGCATACTTACAATTATGCAGCTTTTGCAGAGAACATCTTTCAGGTCACACCTCAATTTTCAGTTACGCCTGGCTTTCGGTACGAAATTATCAATACAAGCACAAATGGTGTAATCACTAACGCTACCGTTCCGGTTTCGTACAAAGGCAACCGTAACTTCCCCCTTTTTGGAACTGGTTTACAATATCAAATCAGTCATAACAGTCAGCTTTATGGTAACTTTTCCCAGGCTTATCGCCCTTATATTTACGCTAACATTACACCTGCAGATCAGTTGGGCGTGATCGACCCAAACTTAAAAGACAGCCGTGGCTACAATATAGATTTTGGTTATCGCGGTCAGCTGCAACATCTTTTAAAATATGACCTGGATGCTTTTTATGTATATTATGGTAATCGTGTGGGTACGCAAACGAAAGTTAACTCCAGCAATCAAACCTATCTTTATGCTACTAACATTGGCGATGCAGTAGCCAAAGGCATCGAAGCTTATGCTTCCATTTCATTGATTAAAGGTTTTAACGAAACCTCTTCAAGTGATTTGCAGCTGTTCAATTCCTTTTCTTATGATCATGTTCGATACATCAGTGGTATCGTCATGCAGGGTAATACCAATGTGAATATCAAGGGAAATTATGTAGAGGGAACGCCGGAATGGATCAACCGCGCCGGACTAAGTTTTTTGAATAAAAATTTAACAACCACATTGCAATTCAGTTATGTTGGAATGAATTATAGCGATGCCAACAACACGCAATTCAATGTAACTGGTGCGAGTGGAAAAGTACCCGCTTATTATGTGTTTGACTGGTCTTTTATTTATAACTTTTTCAAAAATTACCACTTTACAGCCAACGTCAACAATATTCTGAATGAAAAATATTTTACACGACGCATCAACATGTATCCCGGACCAGGAATTTTGCCTGCCGATGGGATAACTTTTAATATTGGTTTAGGTTTGAAGTTGTAAGAAAAACAGGTGCTAAAAGAAGCATCACTTGGATTAATTCTTGTAACCAAACTTAAACTTTTTCAAATCCGGCAAATGCTTCTTTTGGCGGGTTAATTCTTGTTGATAGATAACTTGTCCAAGATTTTTCAAAAAAGGCAAAGTTACCGTTTCGTATTCGTACTTATTGTCGTTGTAAATGCCGTTTTCATTGGATTGTACAACTGCCGTCAGCATAAATTCTACTTTATTTTTAAAATCTACGATATAAGCATTGTCGATATTGTAACCATAAGAATCTCCGATCTTGTTAAAAATCCTGATGTTTGGATTTACAATTGTATCTTTTTCAGCACCATAAAATAGAAACTTGCAACAAGTTGGCCAGTAATCTGGTTCGTTATATTTTGGATGATCGCTTTCTGTTGGAAACATGCTCATATACTTGTACAAAAACCGATAATCTTCTTTTTGAAGCTGAAACTGCTGTAATTTCGGATAAACTTCCGGAAACAATAACCGTTTTAAAACTTCTTGCTGGTTTAGGATGGTGTACACGTTTTTCTCCCGGAAATCAAAAGGTTCATTCACTAATTTGTCATGATTGTCCAGGTAACCTTTTCCCTGCAACATGTTTTCTAATTGCATCGGGTAATCGTTCGGATCAAATTGTGCTGCTTGTTTATAAATGCTTCTTTTACCGGTATAAAATTCGATTGGATTAGTATGTTTGGTACTTTCGCCCGCATCGCCAACCGCTAATCTTCCAATAATCCTGGTTTGGTTTAAACCATATTTTTTGAGTTTTTGGTTGATTTGTTCCCTTCCAACAAACTCATACAAACGGTTAAAAGCATCGTTATCACTCACGAGTAAAATCTTCTTGATGTAGTTGGAAATGCTGGGCAAACCATTTTCGGCAGAAGTATCAACGCTAACTTTTGTTTGCCCGGCAAAAGAACTGTCGGTTTGCATCGATGCTTCTTTTATGCCACTAATTTTGAGTTGGTTACATTTCTCCAAAGCAAAAATAGCCGTAGGCAGTTTGACGGTGCTGGCCGGGTAAAAGTAACGTTTCGGTTTTAAGTTGAAGCTGTAAGACCGGAAATGCGGCATGTTGTTTTCGTCACGGTCAATTTGCGTGTACAAAATTTGCACTTCGTTTTTGGTTGGATGCTGGAGGATTTTCCCAAAAAGTTCTGGCTTTGACTTTAATAGTTTTTCGAGAAAAACGGTATCGGTTTTTTGTGCGGAAGCTTGCAAGGTGAGAAGCAAAAAAAAGGTGGATAAACGAAGCATTGATTTTTGATAATGGATTTACAAGATACAGAATTCTAACGTTTTTTTGAATTATCATAACATGAAATGCAATTTGATTTGTATTTTTGATCAAGAAGAATTGAAAATGGACATTCAGACCGAAAAAATAGAACTTGCAAAATTATTACTAAGCACTGATAACGAGCGCGTTCTAAAATCTGTCAAACAAATTTTTGAGCAGGAAGAAAATGATTTTTGGAATGATTTATCTCCTGATGAACAAAAAGAAATTGAAGCTGCTGATTTGGAAATAGAACGTGGTGAAACAGTAGATTATGAAACAGTGATGGCGCAACATCGGTCATGACCAGGCATGTTGCCGTTTCCAAACTTGCCAACAAAAAACTACAAACTTTATTTGATTATTTAACGGAAAAGTGGCCTCCAAAAGTCAAATTCGATTTTGCTGAAAAACTGGACCGTAGTATTGAAATAATCAAAAACCAGCCAGAAAGCTTTCCACAATCCAACTTAAAGCCTGGTTTGCATAAGTGCGTTATTACAAAGCAGACAACGGTATATTTTAGGTTCACTTCCAGCAAAATAACGATTGTAAATATATTTGATAACCGTCAGCGTCCATCAAAGCTATTTAAAGAATTGTAGGATTTCTGAAAGAATTTGTTCCCCAATTTCCAAATCCCGATCCAAATCTTACCTTTGCGCCGCAATTGGTTTCCGGCCTCAACAACCGGGATTAAAAGGGAATCCGGTGTAAAACCGGAGCTGTCCCGCAGCTGTAAGCTCTATCAACTGATGCTGTTTTTATGCCACTATTTTGGGTAACCGAAATGGGAAGGCGCAGCAAAAGGGAGCAAGCCAGAAGACCTGCCTTTCGCAAATAAATTCATAGCTTTCGGGGATTGAAGCTGGAATGCGAATGCTCTTTTTACGGGTGTATTTTCATTTTATGGGTCAATTTTTCTGTTTGCTGTGGGATGCGTTTCATCTTCACAACAAAAAATGAAAAAAAACATTTACAAAACCGCAGCAAGTATTGCACTTGCACAATTAGTGTTGGGCAGCACTTCAATTTTTGCCCAGGATTCTACAAGAGTTCTAAAAGATGTTGTTGTTTCGGCCACCAAAACCGATCAGAAACAGCTGCAAACCGGTAAGGTAATTACCGTAATCACACAAGATCAGATTGAAAGAAGTCAAGGTAAATCGGTCGCGCAACTATTAAGCGAGCAAGCCGGAATTATCGTTAACGGCGCAGGCAGCAATCCCGGCTTAAACAAAAGTATTTTTATCCGCGGTGCGGCAAGTGGTTTCGCGGTTACGCTGGTTGACGGTATTTTGGTCGGCGATCCGTCTTCTACCGGCGGTGCTTTTGATATCCGTTTGTTCCCGATTGATCAGATTGAAAGGATTGAAATTATCAAAGGCGGACAATCAACGTTATACGGATCGGATGCAGTTGCCGGTGTGATCAACATCATCACCAAAAAAGGTGGGCCGGAAGGAATTGGCGTTTACGGCACGCTGACCGGCGGCAGTTATGGCTCTCAAAAGCAAAATGTTGGCTTTAACGGATCTGTAAACAAGTTTTCTTACAATGTAAGTTACACGCACAATCAAACAGATGGCATCAGTGAAGCTGCCGATAAAAACAACACCGGCACATTTGATAAAGATGGTTTTAACCAATCAGCCTTAAACGCTAATTTTTCTGTGGAAGCAGCAAGAGGTTTGCGGATAAGTCCGTTTTTTAGGTTTACTTCCGGTTCCTACAAATATGATAACGATGCTTTTGCGGATGCCAATAACCAAAGTTTAAACCGTTTTTACAACACCGGTTTAACCTCGCAATATAATTTAGGTGATAAAAACCGCTTCAACTTAAATTATGGTTATACCGGAAGCACAGCAAGTTACGAATCCAGTTATCCGTCAACCAATATCGGCCGTTTGCATTTGGTTGATTTATATTATAACCATGATTTTACAGATCAGGTTAAGTTTTTATTTGGTGTAGATAACCGTTACACACAGATTAAGCAAATTGGTGCAGCTAATACAACGCCGGAAGCGAACTTATTTGGCGTGTATTCTTCTCTTGCTGTCAATAAAATTGCCGGTTTGATTAATATCGAAGGCGGCGGCCGGTTCAATTACCATAATCAATATGGCCATAATTTTACGTTTGATGTAACGCCTTCTATCAACTTATTAGAAAATAAACTGATCTTATTCGGAACCGTTTCCAGCGCATTTAAAGCACCTTTGTTAACAGAATTGTTTGGCCCTTATGGTGCAAATCCGGATTTGAAACCGCAGAAATCCGTAAATTACGAAGCAGGTTTTAGCTCCGCTTTATTGGATAACCAGTTTAATTTACGCGTTTCCCTTTTCCGCAGAAAACTACGTGATGCAATTGTTTATTTAACAAATGGCTACACTAATTTTGACCGCCAGAATGATCAGGGACTGGAAATTGAACCTTCTTACAAATACAAAATTTTAACTTTAACCGGTTTTTATAGCTTTGTTGATGGAACAGCCATCCGAAATGGTATTGATACTTACGGTTTGCTTCGCCGCCCGAAACAATCTTTTGGTTTAACTGCTGCTGTGCAGGCAACAAGTAAATTGTACGTGAGCGCGAATTTCAGAAGTTATGGCCAGCGGGGCGATTACAATTATCCAACAAATGTTACTTTGCCAGCCTATCAATTGTTGGATGCTTATGCGCAATACGGAATTAACGGCCGTATCAGGGTTTTTACAAACGTGAACAATATTCTGGATAAACGCTACCAGGAAATTTACGGTTATAACACGATGGGCACCAATTTCAATGCAGGCGTAAGTTTCAGCTTTAATTAAGAATTGTATTTTTGTGTGATAAAAGAAGCATTCCATGTCTTTAGAAAAATTTAATATCCGAAACAGTGTTTTAATCCTGATGATTATTTTGGCCGCTGCTGCACGTTTTATTCATCTGGATAACCAGAGCGTTTGGGCTAATTTTACGCCTGTTGGTGCCGTTTCACTATTTGGCGGTGCTTATTTTACGGATAAAAAGAAAGCTTATTTAGTACCGCTGCTGATGCTTTTTGTAAGCGATCTCGGCATCAATTATTTGTATTTCCACAAGTTTGTCTGGTTTTATTCAGGTTCCATTTGGATCTATGTCAGCTTTGCAGCGATGGTTTATATTGGCACAAAACTGCCTAAAATTAATGTTGCAAATGTGGTTTTAGCTTCGTTTGCTGCGGTTGTAGTGCATTGGTTGCTTACAGATATTAATCCGTGGCTGTACGGAAATTTGTATGCTAAAAGCAGTATCGGTTACTTCCAATCTTTGTTTGCCGCCATTCCTTTTGAAAGAAGTTTGATGCTGGGAAACTTAATTTATGGCTTTATTTTATTTGGCGGATTTGAATTGGCGAAAGAGAAGTTTCCGAGTTTAAAATTGCATAATCAATTGGTTTTAAAATAGAAAAGTATGCAAGCTGCCGCGTGAGGGATTGTAGTGGAAAGCCCGCAGCGTAGAGCGAGGACTTGTAACGGAAAGCCCGGCCCGCAGGGACACGCCCAAAAAATTAATTTAATAAATAGCGATGAAGCCATAAACTTTATCGCTATTTTATTTGATAGTATTTTTTATGCGGATAAAAACAGTATCGGTTTGTATTTTGAAACCCGAAAAAAGTTAATTATAAAGTTACCACCATAATAGTTACCAACAAAGCGCAGAAAGGCCCGCTAAAGTGTCTGAAGAGATTGGATTTGTGGGCATCTTTGGTTCTTTTTGGTCAGGAAAAAAGAACTTGCAAAGGAAAAAAACAACGGTTTATAAAGTAAGAAATGTTATAAAAATAAAAGCCGATCTATAAAACTGGTTTCTATTTTAAAAAGAATGTTGTCGTTAAAATAATCGCTGCCAACGCTATCATAAACCAGTAAGAATTTGTATGGGCGAAATTGAAAGTCCAACCTAATCCGGATAATTTCCGCACAATGAAACGGTCATCATTTGGGTTATTGTAAAACATTCCTCATTTCCAAAATTGTGGGTTTGTGCTATCTAAATTATTCATAGCAAGCGATTTATCATCCAAATATAGCTAATAATTATACCGATAATAACTCTCTTTAAAATCTTTCCGCATCTCTGCAAAACGTGCAGAAACCGTTTTTAAAAAAGCTTCATCCAGCAGTTCAAAAACACTGTTTACGCCATCTAAAACATCCATTTCTGACACTTTATAGCTTTGTTCCAACGCGCCCTGTTCAAATTTGACAATATATTTTCCGCTAAACTGGAAGATGGAAATTTTAAATTCCGGGTGAGGTAATTCGGCAACTACGCGCATATTTTTATCGATAAAAGAAGTACAGAATTGAAATTTAACCGGTAAAAGAAGCATTATTAAATCGAAATCAGGCTGATATAAAACCTTCCAGCGGATTTTTGCCCTGCAATGTTCCCCAGGCTTTTACAGGTTTAAAACGGGCAAAAAGTTCTTCGCTGTACCAGTTTTCGCTTCTGGTTTTTTTAATTACTTCCACATGTTCCGGAGATTTGTAGGCAAAGTTTTTTACATCTTTCAGATCTTTCCAAAAAGAAAAAGTTGCCTGGTGCAAAAACGGATCTTCGCCAATCCCAAACGATGTGATGTAGCCCGGCGCAGAAGTCATGATGGCAGCAATTTTGGATGCGTTTTGCCAGAAATGTTTTAATCTGTTTACGTTGAGCGTTGCGCGTGTTAATACCGCAATTGTGCCTTTATAATCTGGTATTTTAGGCTGGCCGAAAGGTTCTTTTTTGTTCCATTTGCCGTGGCTTTGCAAGGGTTCTAATAAAACTGTCCATTTTTCCTGTGTAAAAGTTTTCCACCAATTGGAGATGAAAGAATGCTGATCAAATTGCTGAAAGCTTGTTTCATCTTCCCAAACGGCAAAAAGCGACCATTGCTGCCAATCTGGATTAAGATCGAATGTACCGTTTTTGCCGCTGCCCATCAGTTTCCAGAAAGAACATTTTTGCTGAAAAAACATCGGTAAACGAAGTATGCCCATCGCTAATAAAGCAATCGGAATAAAGGTTTTCCGGTAACGGACTATGGTTAAACTAACAATCATCAAAGCGAAATAACGATTAATATGAATTGATTGTTGATTTGTTTTGAATTCGGACATCGGCATGACAGCCCGATATTTAACTTTGCGACATGGCAGAAGATTTAAACATCATCCAAAACGGAACTAAAGCTGAGCAATATGAAGCTTTGATCCCGCAGATAAAAGCTTTGCTGGAAGCTGAAACTGATTTGGTAGCCAATCTGGCCAACGTTGCGGCAGCTTTAAAATCCCAATTTAACTGGTTTTGGGTTGGATTTTACCTGGTAAAAGAAGCACAATTGGTTTTAGGCCCGTTTCAAGGTCCGGTGGCTTGCACAAGAATTCAAAAAGGACAGGGCGTTTGCGGAACTTCCTGGGAGAAAATGGAAACGTTGATTGTGCCCGATGTAGAAGAATTTCCGGGACATATTGCTTGCAGTGCTTTGTCGAAATCTGAAATTGTGGTGCCTCTTTTACAAGGTAAAAATGTGGTTGGCGTGTTAGATGCAGACAGTTCTGCGCTGAACGAATTTGATGAAACGGATGCCAGCTATTTACAGGAAATTATTGCGCTTTTAAATTTTTAAATGAAAATTCCTTTAGCATTTTATCAGTCAAAAGAAGTAGTTAATATTGCCCGAAACCTGCTTGGAAAGTATCTTTTCACCCAAATCAATGGCGAAATCAGCGGCGGTTATATTGTAGAAACCGAAGCTTATAACGGTGTGATCGACAAAGCTTCACACGCATTTGGCAACCGTTTAACCAATCGCACCAAAACGATGTACCTGGCTGGCGGCGTGGCTTACGTTTATTTGTGCTACGGCATCCACGAAATGCTGAACGTGGTAACTTCTGTGGAAGGCGAGCCGCACGCAGTTTTAATTCGTGCCATCAACCCAACGGAAGGAATTGATTTGATGCTGGAACGAAGGAAAATGACTTCCATTAAAAATAATCTGACTGCCGGTCCGGGTTCTGTAGCCAAAGCTTTGGGCGTTTCCAGAAAAATGAATACGCTGAGTTTTCTGGGAGACGAGATTTGGATTGAAGACCGTGGCTTGTCTTTTCCCGACGATCAAATTGCAGCCGTTCCGCGTGTTGGTGTAGCTTATGCAAAGGAAGATGCGTTGCTGCCATACCGTTTTTATGTGAAGGGAAATCCGTTTGTGAGCAAACCCAATCGATAATTTATAAATCAAAAAACAGGTTTTTGGGTTATCATTTTATCTAAAACAAATTAAAATGAGCACAGCACCCAAAACAGATCAGATCAAGTTTTTAAAAGATAAAATTGAAGACGTACGCATTGCCATGCTGGTAACCGTAAAAGAAAATCACAAAATGCATAGCCGCCCGATGGGCACTGCAAAAGTGGATGACGAGGGTAATATTTGGTTTTTTACCAATGAATACTCTTCAAAAGTTGATGAAATCTCGCATGATAATAAAGTGGTTGTAACGTATTCTAACCCAAACAACAGCACTTATTTGAGTATCAATGGTACGGCTTCTTTGGTGGATGATAAAGAAAAAATGAAGGAATACTGGAACCCCATTATCAAAGCGTTTTTTCCGGACGGGATTGATGATCCGAAGCTGACTTTGATGAAAGTGGATACAGAAAATGCTGAATATTGGGACAGCAATTCCAGTAAAATGGTGCTTGCTTTTCAAATGTTGAAAGCTGTTGTTACCGGCGAACGTTATGATCAGGGCGATCATGGAAAGATCGAGTTGTAGTGGTTTTATCCACCTACAAAAAAAGGTGAACTGGAAAGTTCACCTTTTTTTGTGAAGTTATTTATTGTTCATTGAAATCATTAATCAATAAATGGAATTAACTAAAATCTATCCCGATAGAGTCTTTTTCTATTTTTTTTATTTCTACTTGATAACCAGCTATTTCTTTTAAAATTTCCTTTTTTCTTCCTGTTGAAGTATTGGTATTATGCAGCTCTGATTCTAAACTTTTAATCCAACCATGGTGCATTTTGATCGTACGCTTACTTTTGTAGTTTTTGTACAAGGTTTTTAAAACAATGATTAAAATAAGGGCTGCAAAAGGTGCAATGGGAACAGCTATTTGCCTGTAATCATCATTTTTAATATGTTGTATTGCTGTTTCTAAAATGGCGGTAAAAGTAGTCAATAAGGTGGTTTTAGGATTTTTAGAAACTATATCACCCGAAGGCGTATCACTCATTTCATAAATTCCATTAGCCTTCTGCTGTCTTCTCTATTGTAGCTTTGAGAGATGGTGATCTTTTCGCCATTATCTTTTTTGGTAAAAGTGATGTTTTTAGAATTTCTAACCTTTAAATACAAAGTAATTATAGTCCAAATAGCTACGATAGTTGATAGGGCAACTACGATAGCTGATATTATTGATGCTGTGCTTTGCATGACTATTTAATTAAAAACTAAACTTGATATAGTTTTGACAAAGCAAAACTACAAATTTATTTGTAAGTAATTTCTTGATTTAAACTTCTTGTAAATTTTTTCATTTGTTTTTAAGAAAAGGTTTCTAATTAAAGTTATACGAAACTTTAATGATAAATTGTTCTTTAATTTTTTATGCTGAAAATAGCTTTCGATCCAATATACGCACATCCGCTGCCTGAAGGCCATCGTTTTCCGATGCTTAAATACGAGTTGATCCCGGCGCAATTGCTGCATGAAGGCGTGATATCCGCAGAAAACATTTTCTCCCCAAAACCAATAAAACAAGAGATGATTTTTTGGACGCATAACAAAGATTACTGGCAGCAATTGCGGGATTTAACTTTGCCGCCGAAGGAACAACGCCGGATTGGTTTCCCGTTGTCGGCACAATTAGTAGAACGTGAAATCCGGATTGCACAAGGCACAATCGATGGTTGTCATTTTGCTTTTGAAAATGGGATTGCTTTTAATGTGGCCGGCGGTACGCATCACGCGGGCAGCAATTGGGGCGAAGGTTTTTGTATGCTGAACGATCAGGCGATTGCCGCAAATTACCTGCTAAAAGAAGCATTGGCCAAGTCTGTTTT
>JAABUT010001814.1_pt1 | contig 22713 bp, 21 predicted proteins | sample 5559281 | NCBI WGS metagenome assembly JAABUT01 (sample SAMN10711880, study PRJNA513359) | rock metagenome | isolation source: Antarctica rocks | place: Antarctica: Victoria Land, Ricker Hills nord | collected 2016-01-04
TCCCGTTCCTCCACGCGCAACCCCACACCCCGCACCCGACCCCCCTCGCCACCCACAATTTCCTCGACAACCGCCGACGCTACCCGCCCACTACCCACGTGGCGCACTCACCGTATGACTGCAAGCACCCTTGCGTTCTTGAGCCCTACAGGAAGTTGGAGCACTCGGATCATCGGCGGCCGTGCGTGGGCCGGTGGAGGCTCAGAAGTCGAGCCGCATCTGCAGTTTGGTCGTGCGGAACCCGAGCGAGTCGTAGAGCCGGCGAGCTGAGACGTTGTTGCCGAACACGTCCAGTCCCAGCGAGTGCCCTCCGCAGGCGCGTACGAGTTCCGCGGCTTTCGTCATAGCCTCCCGCCCGACACCCCGCCCGCGCAGCGTCTCATCGACCTCGAGTTGCCAGACCCACCACACACCGGGCTCCTCCTCGAGCGGCCCCAGCCAGAGCAGACCGCCGGGTACTCCGTCCACGAGCACGGTGAGCAGCCGGTCCCGGTGCCGCGGCTGGCCGCCGGGAAGCAGCCGCGCGTGTACTTCTTCAGACTTCTCTGCGGCCCGCTCGGTCGAGATCCCTGTGGCCCGCAGGTGGTCGGCGTGAGCCGCCCTCAGCCGAGGCATGCGCTCAGCGAACTGGTCCGCGCTGATCGCGACCAACTGGACGTCACCTGAAGGGTCCGGAGGCACGATCGAGTATAGAGCGTGTGCGACAGGGGCCTGCTCAGTTCGGCGACAAGGGCTCATACCCTACAAGAACGCCCAAACGTTGTCTAGCCTTGCCGCCAATGTCTCACCCGAACTGACAATGCAGAATGTTTCATGCGTAACCGGAGGTTATCCACCAACATTGGTGGGCAGTCCCCCGTGAATCCGAGGGCCTAACGGTCACTGGCCCTCCCGCGAAGTCGATCCGGGCGCCGTGTCTCGGGGGCCTTCCACCATTTGAGACCGTCGGCGCTCCGAGGGTGTACGACTCACCTGGCCCCGCCGCTGCATGACGGGCCCGAAAGGCCTAGGTCTACTCCCCGCGCCGAGGAGCTCGCCGCGCGTCACGCCGAGCATCCTCCTGCGCCCGTCAGGGGCGACACCGGCGATGCCCCTGCAAACCCACCGCACCAGCGAAGCCCCCGACCCGACCGCCCAGGTCCAGGGACTCACCCACGACAGCGAACGAATCGCCCCGTTCCGGTATGGGTGCTGTTCAGAAGGTTGATCGCCTGCGGCTCCCGGCTGTCATCGCAGGGTTGCTGCAACGAATCGGTTTGGCCCTGCGGCCCCTGCCAGAGTGGGAAGTCCCCGCTTGCTTGGCAGTGTTGACAGTCGACCGCCGAGTATGGAACCTCCGGTTCCCGCGCCACGGCACCACCATTCCCGGCAGCCCGTCCCGGATTGTCAAGCCGAGCCGCTTCACATGGAAGAGTAGTCTCCGACTCATGCGCCCTTGCCTTTTCTGTGGAGGTACTGAACCACTGACCAGGGAGCACGTTTTTCCGACTGGATCCGCAAGTCCGGCCGCCGCCCGTCCGAAGGCGTCGAGCAGTCTTCTGTCCTTCCACGGCCTTTGCGCGTGGACTGCTACACGTGGAGACTCAAAGTCATGTGTAAGACTTGTAATAACGAGTGGGGATCAGCCCTTGAACAGGCGGCTCAACCGAGTCTTGAAATGATGATCGAGGGACAGGTGGTGCAGCTTGCTCCGGCCGCGCAAGAGTCGTTGGCAAAGTGGGCTTACAAGACGGCGCTCGTGGCCTGGCACGGTCTTGGATCACCCGCCGAGAAGCGTGTGTCGGCGACCTTCTGTGCGGCGTTTAGAGAGGGCTTCGCCCCGTCCGAAGGGGCGATGCGAGTAGGAACTAATAGGCTAGCTGTTCAACAGCGGCCCATAAGAGAGTTCCGGGCGTCCGGCGCGAGTCGCCTCGTCGATACAGTTGGTGAGCTCGAGCACTTTGTCAGGACTTACCCGCAACTCGATACGAATGGGCAAGCTGTGGCCCAAACGGTCATCATGGGTCTTGGGCGGGCCTTGTTTATGATCAATATTGGTTTTGTTGCCAGTCACTGGATTGATCTTGGCGAATTGATCTGGCTATATCCTGCATCTGGTCAGGCCATCAAGTGGCCAACGCGAGAGATGGGCGTCGAGATCGTGCCCTAGTATCACGTGTATCAAGTAGCCGCAGTCGATAGATCCCGCTTCCGGTGCCGGACCCGCAGTCACTTGAAGCGCGTACGCGACCTCGAGCTCGTGAGTGACCTGCCGGGTCCTGTTACCAGTGCAACGGCTCGGTGGTCGGTTTAGATCGACCTTGTCGCACTGATGTTGGCGGCGCGGGGGATAGGCACCGTAAAGCGCACTGACGGATGACCACTCTTATCCACCACCAATCCGGGCTCCCGAGCTAGTTGAGCGGGCCGCTGCGCCCCCTCCCCCGGGGCGGGTGTGCAGCGACCGGCGGCGAGCCGGGGTCGGCTTTCCGCCCTCGCCGACGACGTGGGCCGCCGGCTCTGTGGGGAGCCACTCGCGGCCGCTGGCACCCACCGCGTCGACCCCTGGCCCGACTCCACCGACAGTCCCGTCCTGTCCGCACCCGGTGCCACACCGATCGGATGACCGAGGTGTCGCGCCCGCGCCGGATCGGCGGGACGCGACCACCCGGGCATCGCTTCGCGGCGATCTCCTCAACCATCGCGACCGACCCCTGGGTGGATCGCCACGACCTCGAAGGCGACTGAACCAGCGCGCGCAGGGCCCAGGCGGGCGACGTGCTGAGGCGTCGGTCAGGCGGGTCGGGTGTGGGTGTCGCCGAGGTGGGCGGTGCGGTACCGGGACAGGCCGAGTCCGGTCGCGACGGCGGTGAAGCCGCCGGCGACGATCCACAGCATGGGGCGGTAGCCGATGGTGTCGGCGAGCAGTCCGCCGAGGGGGGCGCCGATGACGATCATGGCCCGGTTCACCGACCGCATCGTGGTGTTCATCCGTCCCTGCAGCCGGTCCGGGGTCACGGCCTGGCGGTAGCCCATCGAGGGGGCGTTCTCCGCGCCGAGCGCGAGCCCGAACAGCAGCTGCCCGGCCCCGAACAGCAGCCACCCCGTCCATTCGGCGGCGGTGAGTGCGAGCAGGGCGTAGGCGATCCCCTGGGTGGCCCAGCAGGCGATGACCACCCGGCCGGCCCCGAACCTGGCTCCGAGCCTGGTCGCGGCGAGGCTGCCGAGCAGGCCTCCGACCCCGGCCGCGGACAGGGCCAGCCCGAGCCCGAACGGGGTGAAGCCCAGCGTGCGCAGCGCGAAGGGCACCAGGACCGCGCCGGCCACCCCGTTGAAGACGAACCAGACGTGGGTGCCGACCGCGAAGGACCGCAGCGTGGGATGGGTGTAGACCCACCGCAGGCCCTCCACCGCCTCCACGCGGACCCCGCCGCGGGTGAACGGCCGCGGGGGCGGGGGCGGCTCGACCACGGTGATCCGGGCGATCAGCATCCCGGACACCAGGTAGCTGGCCGCGTCGACGAGCACCGCCCACGGCGCCCCCAGCAGCGACACCAGGCCACCGGCGAGGGCCGGCCCGGAGGTCTGCGCGACGGCGTCGCTCTGGTCGAGGCGGGCGTGGGCCGGGGTCAGCAGCCCCGCGGGTACCAGGCGGGGCACGAAGGACTGGAACGCGGCGTCGTTGACCAGCGACAACGCCCCGAACACCACCATCACCGCGATCAGCACCCCCAGGGTCAGCTGGTGGGTCACCGCAAGCAGCGGTACCGCGAGCAGCAGGACCCCGCGGGCGAGGTCGGTGACCACGAGCAGCGGACGCCGGCGGGCCCGGTCGACCAGGACCCCGGTGAGCACCCCGAACAGCAGGTACGGCAGCCAGCCCGCGGCGTTGACCAGTCCCACCTGCAGGGCGCTCCCGTGCAGGGTGACCACCACCAGGACCCGGACCGCGAGGGCGGTCACGTAGCTGCCGAACCCCGACACCGTCGACGCCGTCCAGAACTCCACGAACCCGGCGCAGTCCCGCAGACCACGCCGAGCTCCCGGGCCGGCCTTCACCGCGGCCGCCAGCCTCCGCCGGCGCCGCGCGGTGCCTTCGCGGTCGGGGGCCGGGGGCGTCGATCGGTGAACACCGGCACCGCCATCCAGTCCTAGCGGCCCGTCAGCCGGTCGCGTTCGGGGTGCTGTCGGGGAGCCGGCGCAGTCCGCCGCGGCGAGGGCGGGGACGGCCTCGTTGAACCCCGATTGTCCAGCACAACTCGGGCGCGCCAGATCCGCTGGAGTCCACTGCCCGTGACCGTGGTCGTCGGTGCTCAGAGCGGCGTTGGTGCATGCCAGACCCGGCCCTGTCGCTGGTACTCGATGCCGGACGCGGCCCGGTCTGCGGCTGCTGTGCCGTGGTGGCGTTCGGTGAGCCACAGTCCGAGGTCGAGGCCGGCGGTCAGCCCGCCGGCGGTGATGCGGTCACCGTCCTGGACGACCCGCTCCGCCAGGACGTCGCGGACGTGCGGGCGCAGTTCGGTGAAGGCGTTGCGGTTGGTGGTGGCGTAGCGGTCGGTCAGCAGTCCGGCGGCTGCGAGCAGCAGGGACCCGGTGCACACCGAGGCCACCCACCGCAGCTGTGGCGTGAGTTCGCCGAGTGCGGTGGGTAGGTGGCCGCGTTGGGCCTGCGCCCAGGAGCCCTCGGGTGCGTGGTCCAGCCAGCCGCCGCCCGGGACGATCACCCCGTCCGGTCGGCCCAGCGCCGAGCGGGTGGTGAGCTGCACGCCGCGGCTGGTTGTCACTGGTCCCGGCTTGTTCAGGGTGACCAGTTCGACGTCGAAGGCCCCCGACAGCACCTCGAACGGACCGAAAGCGTCGAGCTCGTCGAACCCGTCGAACAGCAGGATCTCGATGCGCATCACCGCACGTTGTCGCGTCCGGTAGTCGGCGGCGAGTGGCTAGCTTGCCCGGGTGCGTGAGGATCCTGCCAACCGGCCACACCGGGTAGCGGTGGTGGCACCACCCGGGGTGGTCGCGTTCGATCTGACCATCGCCACCCAGGTGTTCGGTCACGACGGCGCCGACCGGTACGCGGTCACCGTCTGCGGGCTGACGGCCGGGACCGTCGCGACCACGTCCGGGTTCGGGATCGCTGTCCAGGCGGACCTGTCCGCGCTGGAGGGCGCGGACACCGTCCTGGTTCCGGGGTTCGCCCGTGGACCCACTCCCCCGGCGTTGCTCGACGCGCTCGTCGGGGCCGGTGCTGCCGGATCCCGGATGGTGTCCATCTGCACCGTCGCGTTCGCTCTCGCCGAGGCCGGGCTCCTCGATGGACACCGGGCGACCACGCACTGGGCCCACGCCGCGGAGCTGGCGCGGGCCCATCCCGCCGTCCGGGTCGACCCGGGCGTGCTCTATGTCGATGAGGGCCAGGTGCTCACCAGCGCCGGGATGGCCGCCGGACTGGACCTGTGCCTCTACCTGGTCGGCCGCGACCACGGGGCCGACGCCGCCATCGAACGGGCCCGGGAGATGGTCACCCCACTGCACCGCACCGGTGGGCAGGCCCAGTACCTACCCTCCCCCGAGCCGGCCGAGGACCCCGACCTGGCCGCCGTCACGCGGTGGGCCCGGGACCACCTCGCCGACCCCCTCACCGCCGCCGACCTGGCCACCCAGGCCCTCTGCTCACCCCGGACCCTCGCCCGCATGTTCACCGAACGGCTCGGCACCAGCCCACACGCCTGGCTCACCACCCAACGCGTCCAGCTCGCCACCCGCCTCCTTGAACGCAGCGACCTCAGCATCGACCAAGTCGCGGCCCGAGCCGGCCTCGGTACCGCCGCCAACCTCCGACTCCACCTGCACCGCTCCCACGCCACCACCCCGACCACCTACCGGGCCGCCTTCTCCGCCTTGGCCACGAAGGCGCCCACCTGACCGCACCGACCCGTGTGCTCAGCGGTGCCGTTCGCCCGCCGGGGCGCCGTTCAACCGGCGACGCCGTCGCGGAGATGGTCGACCCGGCTGCTGGCGGCGCCCCTGAGGAAGTCGGTCGCCTTGCCTGTCTCCTGCGACGGCAGATCCGCGGGCCGAGTCAGTCGAGTCCGCGCTCACCGAGGTCGAGGTGGAGGTCGACGACTGCCGGATCGCCTGACGGGATCGTCCAGTTGAGCATCGTGAGGGTCCAGTGCGCCCAGTACAGCCGGAGCAGGTGGGGCGCGACGGTCTGGTGCAGGAATGTCTCGAGCCGGTCGGTCGCGCCGGCCTGGACGTGCTGCTGTCCCCCGGTCGGGGACGCGGCGTCCCAGGTCAGGTCGAACAGGAGCTTGACCAGCGCGTAGTGGCGGTCCCCGCGGGCCGCGCCGTTGTTCCAGTCGATGACTCCCATGACCTGGCCGGCATCGTCAAACAGGACGTTGGGCTCGGTGAAGTCGGGGTGCACCAGGTCCGACCCGGTCATCTCCGCCGGGCTCGCGGCGCCGATCTCCCGGATCCGCCCTAGAACCCGCCGACTGCGGTCGCTGTAGCGGCCCACCAGCTCGTATCGGGGATCACCGGTGCCGGCCCTGGGCAGGTTCAACGGCGGGACCGGCACGTCCAGTCGCTCGGCCAGCAGACCGGCGAACCGGTCGTTGACCGCCACCAGCGCGTCGATGATCTCAGCGTCGACCCGGGCGACCCGGGTCCCGGGCAGCCGTTCCTGGACCACGGCGACCACACCGTGGTCGAGCTCGACGGTCAGTTCGTGACGGGGGAAGGGAAGTCCCCGATGACGGGCCATCTCGAGCACATCGGCGGTCTGACGCATCGGGGCCGCAGAGACCATTGCCTGGGTCACGGCGCTCCGATGCCCGTCGGGCCACCGGACGTAGGCCGCGCCCGACGTCTCACCCGAGTCCGCGTCCCCCAGGTGGACCAGGCCGTACCCGGCGCGCTGGTTGATCCGCCGGACCAGACCCCGCATCCCCGCCACCCCAACACCATCAGCCACGGGTATCCGCCCGCCGACGGACGGCCCCATCAATGAACCCGACCCTGTGCGGGGTCCGGCGTGGCCTGGACCGCTCCCACGGGTCGTCCCTTCAGGCCGTCGGCCTGGCCGCTGCTCCAGCGGACAGTCGACCGGCGGATGTAAACCGCGCCAGCGGTGACCGCGGCGATCACCGCCGCGGTCAGAAACCCACCGCCTGGGCCGGTGCGGTCCACGATCACGCCCGCGGCGGCGGTGCCACCGGCGAACCCCGCGAGGCCGGCAGCGGTGACGGTCGTGAACACCTCGACCCGGGCACCGGCCGGCGCGAGGACGTCGACGAGACCCAGGTAGCACACCGCGGCCGGACCGAGCAGGACTCCACCGGTGAACAACCCAACGGCCAGCCACCCCAGCGACGACGCCGCCGCGGCACAGCCAGCGCTTGCGACGGCCGCCGCGACGAGCAGCACAATGAGGGCGCGACCCGCAGGTCCGGTCCGCCGGAGGGCGCCGTAGCCGACCGCTCCGAGCAGGCTTCCCGCCGACAGCGCCGCGTACAGCACAGGTGCACGCCCCGGCAGTCCGCTCCGGACGGTGGCCGCCGCCGCTGACACCTGCACCAGGCCGGTGATCATCCCGTGCGCGGCGGCGACACCCATGACGGTCCGCACCCCCCGGCTCCGAAGCGCTACGAGCCGCCCCCGGGCCTGTCTCGTCGGGGGCTTCCAGGCTCGGACTGCGGGACTGCGGGCCAGCATCCATGCACCGACGGTGAAGAACGCCCCGGCGACCAGGACCGCCGCACCCGGGCCGACCACGGCGAGCACACCGACCAGCAGCAACGGCCCCAGCAGCACCGGGGCCTCGAACAACACCGACGACAGCGCGACCGCGGTCCCTCGGAGTTCATCGGGCACCAGGTCGGGCCACAGGCCCCGCAGGCTCCCGCCGATCTGGGGCTCGCCTGCTCCCGCCAGCAGAGCCCCCACGGCCACGAGGCCGGTCGGACCGTCGACCCGGGTCACCTGGACCAGAACGACCAGCGCCACGGCCTGCACAGCTGCCGCCGCGAGCAGCACCCGGGCCGGTCCGAACCTGTCGATCAGTCGACCCTGGACCGTCATCCCGACCCCGGTGCCCACCCCGAGCAGGCCCACCACCAGACCGGCGTCGGCGAACCCCGACGGAGACCGCTGCCGGACCAGCAGGAGTACCGCCAGGCCGAGCATCCCGATCGGCAGGGAACTGACCGCGGCGCCGGCAGCTGGGCGGCCCACACCCGGCCGGCGCAAAACCATCAGATACCGGCGGAACCCGCCGGTGGCAAGGGTGGTCCTCGTCAGATCGGTCATCGGCTCGGCTCTCGGTGAAGGTCACCGGCCGCCGTGCGCGCCGCGCCCGGGCCTGATCGGGCTCGAGGGGTGACAACAACCTACCGAACGACCGCGCCGCCGACCCATGATCTGGGCTGATTCACCGGGTCCTGTGTACCTAGTGGAGAATCCACATTCTCCACCACATTTGGCCGGCCCTCATCGGCTGTTCTAGGTCCTGCTGGTTCGATCGCCGCGTCAGTCGTCGTCGAAGAGGCTGGGGTGCGTCGGCCACTGGGAGCGGTGTGGGGTGCGGCTGGCCGTCTACTGCGTCGTATGGCTGCCGCGCAGGGGCGAGGTCCAGGGGTTGACCAGATCCAGGTCCAGGCCAATGAAGTCGCTGGTGTTGCGGGTGGCCAGGGTGGCGCTGTGAGCGCGGGTGACGGGGGCGATCTGGGCGTCGAGGGCGCTGATCGGGGTGCCGGCGCGTTCTCGGGTGGTGACGACGTCGCCGTAGGCGGCGGCTGCGGCAGCATCGAAGGCCAGGACCCGTTCGGCGAAGGTGGTGAACACCTGCTCGGCAGCAGCTGCCAGCACCTGCCGGCGCCGTCCGGGGGGTAGGCGGGCGATGCCGTAGCCGACCTCAGCGACAGTGAGGGCGCTAGTGTACACCAGCTCAGGGGTCTGAGCGCGGGCCCAGGCCACCACCACCGGGTCGGGGGTGGTGCGCATCAGCTCCGAGATGACGTTGGTGTCCAGAATGATCACGACTGCGGGCCTGTCGTCGCCCCGTGCACGAGGACCGAGCCTCAGGAGGGCAGGTCGGCGGCGCGGGGCATCGTGGTGCGCGCGGGCAGTTCCAGGTCCAGCCCGCCGAGCCCGCTCGGGCCACCGAAGCGGTCCAGCAGGGCACCGGCCAGGCCCAGGGTTTCCGCGGGCTCGCGGACCGCATCGGTGAGGATCGTGCGGATCTCCGCCTCCATGGAGCGCCCGTGCTCCGCGGCGCGCACCCGCAGGCGCTCTCGCACGCTGTCGTCGAGGTCCCTGATGCTCACCGCCGCCACGACCGCCTCCAGTACCTCCCGGAGACGCCCGCTCCGCTGCTGGCAATGCTAGCGAATGTCGAGCAGACCGCTCGTGGTTAGCTGTTTTGCACCTGGTTGGAGGCCGGGTCGACCACCACGTGACCGGCCCCCGGAAGAGACCTCAGAGCGTGATGACGACCTTGCCCGGGCGTGGTGGCGGGCTTGGAAGGTCACCGCGTCACGGATGTGGTTGACCGGGTAGCGGGCGGCGATCGGCACGACGATGCGGCCCTGGGCGGCCAGTTCGGCGATGCGCTGCAGGGTGCCGGGCGCGGCGTCGGCCCCGCCGGTGGCCCTCGCGGGCAGGTCGGGGTTGCGCGCGGCGATGATCGAGACCCGCTCGGGCGCCACCCCCAGCTCCAGCGCGGCATACGCCGCCTCGGTGCCGAAGAGGTCGGCGGCGGCGGTGATGCCCTCGGGGCGCCAGGGAGCGGACCCGCTCGGCCAGGCCCGGGCCGTAGCGCACCGGCTCAGCACCCAGGGAGCGCACGAAGTCGAACGAGGCCTCCGACGCGGTGCCGATCGGCTCACCGCCCAGATCCTCACCCGACGACCCGCACCTACCTCCGGGCCCCGGGCGCGCCGGGCCCACCACCTCGTCACGCCGCACGTATCCGCCGCCCGCCCCGGACCGCGACCGAGACCGCGGCCGGTGAACGGGTGGGAGCGGGCCGCTGCACAGCAAGAGTTCGTTAACCGGCCCATCACAAATGAGGGTGTAGCGGTCGCGGTGTTTAACAGCGCCACAGCACTCAGCATAATTCGGTTGCGCACTGCGTCGCCGCTTGCTAGCCTCCCAACGAAATTGCGATCCGTCGGCAGGAGGTGACACCCATGAACGCAGTATCCGCACTGGGTGCTCCCCTGCAGCACACGATTGCGCGACTGAGGTAGTCGCCACCGGGAGCGCCCGCCAGGCAACTCGCGAAAGGCGACTCCCGTGAACGTGACACCTTCTTCAACTCTGTCCTCAACCTCGACGACGGCCTCCGATCAGCCGAGATCTGACCAGGACCAGCCGCAGGTCGACGCCACCAAGCGGACGCGCGCCACGGGCGAGCGAGCGTTGGTCCTCGGTGGCGGCGGATCGACAGGCAACGCGTGGCTGATCGGTGTCATCGCCGGCCTGTTCGACGCCGGGCTGGACGTGACGACAGCCGACCTGACCATCGGGACGTCAGCCGGCTCGACGGCCGCGGCCCAGATAGCTGGCGCGACCCCGACCGAGCTGCTCGCCGCCATCCTCGCCACTACCCCGCAGCGACGCGTTCCGATCAGGCCGGTGGCGGACCACCTGCAGAGGATCAGCACGATCATCGCCTCCGCTGAGGGCGCGGCTGACATGCGCCGCAGGATTGGCGCAGCGGCACTCGACATGGAGGCGGCGTCGGACGGCTCCTGGCAAGCACAGTGGCGCGCCACCGTCGCCTGGCGGCTGCCCAGCCAGCGCTGGCCACAACGAACGGTGCTCATCACGGCCGTCGATGCCCACACCGGTGAGCCGGTCGTGTTCGACCGGCACAGCGAAGTCGACCTGGTGGACGCCGTCGCCGGCAGCTGTGCCAGTGGCCTTCCCTACAGGATCGGGGACGACCGGTACATCGACGGCGGCTACCGACGCAACGAGAACGCCGATCTGGCAGCCCGATACGGGCGAGTGCTGGTGCTGTCACCCTTCGGCGGCAGAACCCTGCAACCGCTGGACTGGGGCATGCAGCTCGCGGCGCAGGTCGACGAGCTGCGCGCAGGCGGAAGCAGAGTCGAGACGATCGTCCCGGACAGCAACTCCGAGCACATGTTCGGCGCCAACGCGATGGATCTGTCGCTGCGTCCGCCTGCTGCTCGAGCTGGTCACGTCCAAGGCAGAGCCCTTGCTGGACAGCTCACCGAGTTCTGGCGTTGACGCCCCGGGAATCAGCGGTCCCTGAGAGCAGCTGCCTCGATCCAAGCCTGTGACGCAGGACGACGCTCGACGGACGTTTGCACCAGTTGGAAATCCCGTACCGCCCCCGGCGACCAGTTGTCGCTGCGTAATCAGTATTATCCACCAAGATTGGGGCGGTCGCCCGAGTCAGCTACATAGACCTTGGCCTGCCGCGGACTCGGCGCTCGACTGTGCCCGTAGGCCGTGGCCCGCGCTCGGGCTCTCTGTCCCGCCACGTTGTACCGCTCAGGGCTGGTGATCAAAGTGGGCGTGTTCCCGTTTCGGCTGGGTGTGCGTACCCCGCGAGATCGACAGGTTGGAGGGCTACTGTCACACCGACATCGCTGGTCGAGCCGTGGAGGGCGTCGTGTTCCGGGTCAAGCCGAGCAAGCCGGCCGGTGTCATCAGCCTTGTTGTCGCCGCCGGCATGCTCGGGGTCGGGATCGACAAGTTCGGGCACGCCCACGGCGAGGCCCGCTGGTTCCTGATCGGTTGGTGCGCCTTCGTTGTGGCCATCGGTGGGCTCAACGCCTGGTCGGCGTTTTCCCGCCGCGGTTTCGCTTGGCAGCTGGTCGGTGGTCCCGGGCAAGAGGTCGTCGACTCCAACGGGAACAGGGTCGGCGCCGACGGGGCGCCGATCAGTGAGTCGTCGCGAGGCTCAGCCCGACGAGCCCGCTGACCATCCCCCGGTCCTCGGGATGGCCACCTCCGACTCCCCCGGCGACGACTGCTACGTAATTTGCATTATCCACCGACTCCGGCGGGTGTCCCGGCGCGGTTGGTTGCCACCCGGAATCAGCCGTTAGGCCCAAGTCGCGCGTGCCGCGGTTTGGGTCGGAAGTCGGACCCGTGGCACGCGGCGTGTGTGGGGTGCCACTGGGTGGGTGGTGTGAGGAGGGTCGCGCGGTCAGGTGAAGTCGGCGACGTGGTCGTGGGCCCAGTCCGTGAACGGGTGTGGCGGGTGACCTGTGATCGTCTGGACCTCGTCGGTGAGCTCGGAGCCCTGTCCCACCGCGCCGGCGAGCAGTCGCAGCAGGGTGTCGACGATGGGAAGCGGCAGTGCCTGCGCCATCTGGTCCCGCGCGGCGTCGGGTGTCAGTTCGACGAGGTCGACCGGTTCGCCCAGTGCGCTGCTGATCGTCTGGACCTGCTGGCGCTGGGTGAGGTTCTCCGGGCCGGTGAGCACCGGCGCGCGTCCGATCAGCCCGTCCCCGCTCAACGCCGCCACAGCGACGTCGGCGATGTCCAGTTCGTGGATCGGGTCGAGGACGGCTTCGGGGTAGGCGAGCGACACCGACCGGGTCGCGCGCACGGACCCCGCCCAGCGCAGCGCGTTCGACGCGAAGTAGCCGGGCCGTAGGAACGTGTGAGGCAGACCGGAGGTGGCGATCGCATCTTCTAGGTGGTGGTGATGCTGGGCGATGGGGTTCGACGTCGCGTTCTGGTCGACGACGCTGGAGGAGGACAGCAGCACCACGTGCGGGCCGCCGGCGGCGCGGGCGGCGTCGAGGAACGGCCCGAGCTCGTCGGTCGCCGCGTAGAGGAACACCCGCTGCGCCCCGTTCAGTGCCGGCCCGAAGGTGGCCGGGTCGCCTAGGTCGAACGCGACGGCGGCCCCGTCCGGCAGGCCCGCGGTGTCCGGCCGGCGGGTGCCGCCGCGGACGTCGACTCCCTGCTCGCGCAGCCGGGCGAACACTGCTCCGCCGACGCTTCCGGTGGCACCACTGACGAGGACGGTCACGCCCCCGATGCTCGCACCGGCGAACGCCGGGGCCGCATCGGCCGTCCACCGGTGATGAGTGATCGGACGCTCACCCGGTGATCGGGGTGAACCTCACGTGACCGGGCGGGTGTCGGTCACGACGTAGCCGAAGATTTCGGCGAGGTCATCGACCATCGACACGGTGCTCTTCGATCGCGATCAGCGCCACGTCGTCCACCTTCGGTGCCTCAACCATGGGCCAGTTGATCGCCCAGCGGCAGGGTGCTCGCACCGACCGCGTGTCCGGTCTCGGCGATCGCGGGTCCGACCGGTGGGTGCCGGGCCGGCCGAACGCGCGCGGCGTCCGTTATCAGCGCCCGCACCGCCCCTAATGCATAACTGCACTTATCCACCACCCCCACATCAGAACCAGCCATCGCTCTGACCCGTTGAGATCGCCAGCAAGGCCAACGCGGCGCGCGGCAAACGACCTCTCCCGACCACACGGGCTCGGTGATCGACCCGGCAACGTCAAAGCAGCCGGGCATCACGGAAACGGCCGTCCCCGAACACCGGAACCGACGCCAATGTCGACGGCTTGGGTGCGCTCTCGGGTCGAGCCGGACGGTGTCGGGCCGGAGATTCCAAACAGCAGGGTCGTCGAGTTGAGGTCACCGGGTCCCCGTGCCCTGTCGCCTGTACCGACACGGTCACTTCGCCGGTCGCCGGTCGCCGCAGCCGGGCGGGCGCTGCTCGGCCGCGGAGGTTTGGGCTTGGCTCTCGATGACCTCGTTTGCGGGGTCGGCGCCCGGGGTGACCGCGCGCGGGTCAGCGGGCGGAGGGTTCCCGCGTCACCAGTGGCCGTAGCGGAGCTGGATGGCCCCCGCTCCGGTGTTGACGGCGTCGACGATCTCGTGGGGGCCGGCCTGGTAGAGCGCGGGCCAGGTGTAGGGGTAGGTGCCGTCGGCGCAGGTCAGGTCGAACGGCCGGGTCGGGTTCACCGTCCAGGTCGATCCGGCGTCCGAGCTCAGTGAGAGCTCGTTGGTGCAGGCGGAGGTCACCGCGACCCGCCCGTCGGAGAGCACCGTCACGTACGGGCCGGCGTTCTGGTCCGGGATCTGGGTGCCCAGGCCCGGGAACCACGTCACCCCGTCGCGGGAGATCTTGTAGTGGGCGTTGCAGTCGTCGCGCACGCACGCCTCGAAAGTGGCGATCCAGCGGCCGTCGGCCAGCCGCGCCAGCCCGGGCATCCCCGGCCGTGCGTCACCGGGCGACGCGGCGACGAAGTGTTCGCTGCCCCAGGTCCGGCCGCCGTCGCAGGACACCCGCTCGGAGACCGTCTGGCTGTACGTCGGGCCGCCCGCGGCGGTCGCGTCGGCGTGCAGCTCGTCCGCGTACAGCCCCGCGACGCACCCGTTCGGCAGCAGGGCGAGGAACGGCTCCCACAGTCCCCGGTCGCCGCGGCCGCCGGCGGCGGGGTTGGCGTCGATCGAGCTGATCCGCGTCCAGCTGACCCCGCCGTCGTGGCTGGCGAACACCGGCAGCGCGTAGGAGCTCAGCGACGTCGTCCGGTACCGGGTGGCGATCAGGATCGTCCCGTCCGCCAACCGGAGCGGGAACGCCTGCTCCTGGACGGTCCCGGCCGGGGAGGGGATCCGCGAGATGACCCGTCCGGTCCGGCCCCGGTCGGTGCTCTCGGACACCGTGATCGTGGCCGGCTGTCCGGGCTCGAACGTCGTGTAGAAGAGCAGGTCCCGGCGGGTGGCACCCGTGCCGGTGCCGATCAGGACCCGCGGCCAGGAGCCGTTGCGCGCGAGCACGGTTCGTGTGGTGTCCCACGTGATCGTCGGTCCGGTGTCGGCCGCCGACCGCACGGCAGCGGCCTGCCCGGGGGCGGCGGCCGCGCGGGCGGACCCGCCGACCTGGCCCGGCACCATCGCGGCGAGCGCGGCGGCGGCCACAGCGACCACCACGCGGCCACGCCAGCGTCCACGCAGCAGCGACCGTGATCCTGAACGAACGGCCATCGGTGACCCTCCCCCGTGAGGACGTGCCCGACCCGGCCGACCACCGGTACCGGAATAGCTGACAGTCCGACGAAGCTAGGTCACGGACCGCGACCGGGCAACCCGCATCCCGGTCGAGCAGCTCCCGTAGTCCCGGGCGGCTACGGCGGAGACGACAGTCAGGCACACGTCCCACGCCCGCATCCCCAACCCGCCAGGTCGGGATCGGCGGCCGCCGCCGCAGAGCCCGCGTATGACCCCGCCATCGAGGGGACCCGTCCGGTCGTCGACCCTGCCAGGCCGGCCGGCGCGGGGACGGTGCCTTGTCTCCGCAGAAACCGCCAGCCCTCGTCAACCACGCATAACACACTTATCCCCACGAAGCGCTGATCCCCCGTTGCTCATCCGACGCCCCGGTCGGTCACGATCGTCGGTGAGTCAGGAACCCTCGGGCCGTTCAACGGGGACGCGGAACCGGTGCACTTCCTGCGGCCAAGCACACGCCGTCGCGATCCTGCCCGCCCACAGCCGCGCCGCCTCCTCGTCGGCGACGTCGATCACCGCGAAACCGCCGAGATGCTCCTTGGTCTCGATGAACGGTCCGTCTGTGACCAGCGGCGTGCCGCTTGTGGCGTCCACGCTGAACACGGGCGCGGCGTCATCCAAGCCGCCCGTGAAGATGAGCACGCCGGCGGCCTTCATGGCCGCCACCAGAGCCTTGGTCGCCGTTCCGATCCTGCGGAACTCCTCGTCCGTGTACTCGGGCACCCACTCGTCGTTGAACGCGATCAGGTACTCGGTCATGTGTCCTCCTCTGTCGGAGCCGCCCCAGCGGCCGTCTCCATCTCTACGACGAACGGAGTGGCCACAATCCGACAGGCTCGGTGCGTGTGCGGAGCCCGCGCCAGCTTCGGCGCCCCGTCGGGTGCGACGCTCCTGCGAGGTAGACCGTGGGTCCACGATCCGGACGGTGCGCCCTGGGAGGTCCACACCGTGCTGGCCGACGCCCCCAACGACACCACCCTGTCCACGGGAAGCTGCGCCACCGGCGACGGCCCGTGCATTCCCACCGACGCTTTTGCGGGCCACGCCGAGCTGGGCACCCACAGCGTGCCCCGTCCGGCCGCCGCCCCTCGGCGACCACCCGGTGCGGCCGCCGCTCCTCGCGGACCACCCGGTGCGGCGGCCGCCGGCTCTTCGACGGCCGCGTCCGCCGCCGACACCGCCGCGCCGGGTCGGCCTCCTGCGACGCCGCCGCCGCTCCTACTGCGACGCCTCGGCCAAGGACTCGTGCGGCGGGGGCACCACCGCTGAACTGCCCAGCACCTGCGGCTGCTCCTGAGCGATCCATCGACAAGCCGGACCGGCATCAACATCCGCGTCGCCGGTGCCGGCCCGGCTGCCGAGGCCAGTACGGGTTAGCCGATGTCCGTCATCTCTACAGCCGCACCTGACGACGGCGCGTGTGATGTGCGAGGTCCGCTGCGGGGCGAGCCCGCGACGGGGCGGAGCGGCTCGTCAGCGCGTGGGGCTGCCGTCGGTGACAGACGCCGCGACGGGGCTGTCGGCGACCTCGGCCGCGCCGGCGACGCGCGCCTCGGCGATCCGCCGGGTGACGGCCGAGGTCGGCTTGTTCTGCCGGTCGTTGACCGCGACCCGCAGTCGTGCTGCCTGGACCACCGCCGGCGACACGCGGACCTGCTTGCGGCTCACGGGATCCTCCTCAACGGTCGGGTACGTCCCAATCCTCGGTCACGAAGTCAACCTCGTCGACGGTGTCGGCGTACTCCTGCTCCAACTCGTTGACGACGGGGTTCGCGTTCAGCGACTCGAGCAGCGCCTCGTCATCGGCGGTCGCGAGCTCCGACCGAGCCAACACGGGGAGCAGCGCGCTGCCCTTGGCCACCGACCGGGGGTTGTCCGCCAGGGTCAGGTCGGTGGCCCACTGCATGCGATGGAACCACTCCTGCCGGCGAGCCGCCCGCTCCTGCTGGTCGGTGACAACTCAGTGGCCCGGGCACCCGCTCGAGCGGCGTAGAACGCCGCGGCCACGGTCGCCACACCGACAAGCAGCTGGACCAGGACTCCGAGCACGGGCAGAGCGTAGGAAGACCGCGCTGCCCCACGCGACGCGGCCGTCGGACTGCCTGCCGTGTTCTTTCTCGGGCGCCAGGGCAGCGACAGTCCGAGCGAGGTGCCGCCGCCCCACCGAGACCACCGCCGACCGGGCCAGCCGGACCGCCGGGACCTCCCCCACCGCCGGTGACACCGACGACCCCGCCGCCCTGACCGACGCGGTCGACCAGCGCTGCCGCGACCGGCTTACCGCCCAGATCCTCAGCCGACCCGCCGCCACAGGCCCGGGCCCGGTCCGGGCACGACGGCCGGGCTCGCCACCTCGCGCCACCCCGACCAGGCACCTGGTGCTGGCGCACTCGCTTTGCGGTCCGTGGGGCACGTCGTCGGCTGAGGGCGTGTGCGGGGCACCGTGTGTGAGTCTGCGGGCTCGTGACCAGGCGGGAGGAGGGCGACTGTGGCACAACTGGCGGTCCCGGCCCGGACGTCGGTGTGGGCTGCGCTCCCGGCGATCGCGGTCACCGCGGCGCTGCTGGCGGTCTCCGGGCGCTACGGGTGGTCCCGCGACGAGTTGTACTTCCGGGTGCTCGGCGAGCACCCCGCGTTCGTGGCCGCTGCTCCGCCACGACTGACGCGCCGGCACCGGCGCCCTAGCGCTGTAGTAGTCGACCGCGCTTCGGTGTGACGCCCGACTGACAGCTGGCCCCTAATCCGCGACGCTGGTCAGCGCAGAAGACCTCCGAACTTCTTCGATGAAGAGGCGTGGAAGGAGTGGCCGACTGAGCGCCTTTCGAAAGTGTGCCACAACCATTCTGAATTTCAACGGAGGAGCCCGTCGATGCGACCGTCCGACAACGGCATGGTCAACCTTCGGTTGACTTCTTGGTGACACGACATGGCCGGGCCACTTCCGACATGGGTTGTTGAGCGGGTCCGCCCGCGAAGTGGCGGCGGTTGCGGGCCCTCTGTGTGGCAGCGTCCCGTGGATGCCGATGCACGCCGGCGAGCTCGTGGTCTCGGAGGAGGCGGTCCGCGCGCTGGTCGCTGCCCAGTTCCCTAGGTGGGCCGGCTACCCGGTCCGCCGGATCGCGTCCAGCGGCACGGTCAACGCGATCTTCCGGGTCGGTGAACAGCTGGCAGCGCGGTTCCCGCTGGTCGGCGACGACCCCGAGGCGGCCCGGGAGCTGCTCGCGGCCGAAGCGATGGCGGCGACGGAGTTCGCCGACCGCTCACCGTTCCCCGCGCCGGTCCCGGTCGCGGTCGGGGCTCCCGGACCCGGCTACCCCCTCCCGTGGGCGGTGCAGACCTGGCTACCCGGGACCGTTGCCACAGGCGACGGTCTCAGCGACAGCGACGCGTTCGCGCAGGACCTGGCCACGCTGATCGCGGCGCTCCGCGCCACGGACACCCGGGGACGCACCTTCGGCGGGGCCAACCGTGGCGGCGACCTGCACCGCCACGACGCGTGGGTGGCCACCTGTCTGTACAACAGCGAGCACCTGCTCGACGTCGCTGCTGCTGCCCGGATGTGGGACTCCGTCCGCGACCTGCCGCGGACCGCGCCCGACGTGATGACCCATGGCGATCTGATACCGGGGAACCTGCTCACCGCCGACGGACGGCTGACCGGCGTGCTGGACGGCGGTGGGTTCACCCCGGCCGATCCCGCCCTCGACGTCATCGCCGGCTGGCACCTGCTCGACGACGGACCCAGAGCAACCTTCCGCGCGGCCCTGGGGTGCGGCGACCTGGAGTGGGAACGCAGCAAGGCACGGGCGTTCGAGCAGGCGATGGGTGCTGTCTGGTACTACGTCGACACCAACCCGGCGATGTCCACGATGGGCCAGCGGACCCTTGCGCGTCTTGGTGTGCACACGCTGGCCTGACCCGGGCAGACAACGGGCACGCCTGGCCGCGTGACTCGACCACCGGGACCAGCCGTTGCCGTACTGGACAAGAAGCCGCAGACATCCCGGGGCAGGCCTCCGGCGCGATCGGGCGGGGTCGGCGCCCAACCGTTTTCGCGGTTTCTGCGAAAGACTGTCGATTCTGGGGCCTAGAGCGCGTCGTGAGGGTGTCGGGTCCACCGGGGGCCCGCCGTGAAGGAGCGACAGTGGCGAACTACCTCGTGTTGATCTACCGCGACGAGCAGGCTGCGGCGGAGGCGACCGGCGACCAGGAGAGCGCGGCCTACGGCCAGTTCATGGAGCGCCGGGCGGGTGACCTCCGCGGAGGCGCGGCCCTGGAGCCGGCCTCGACCGCCACCTCTGTCCGCAGCGACGGGTACGGCGGCTTCCTCGTGACCGACGGGCCGTTCGCGGAGTCCAAGGAGATCCTCGGCGGCTACTACGTGATCGAGGCGGCCGACCTGGACGAGGCCTTGGCGATCGCCAGGGAGGTCCCTGCGCCGTTCGGCGGCGTCGAGGTGCGCCCGATCCGGATGATGAGCTGACCTGACCGTGCCCGTCAGCGAGGAGGTCGCCGCGAGCGTGGCGGAGGCCCACCGACACCACTGGGCCTTTGTGCTCGCGGCGACCGCTCGCGTGGCGACCGACCTCGACGCGGCGGAGGAGGCGGTGCAGGAGGCTTACGCCGCCGCACTGTCGACCTGGGACCGGCGTGGGACGCCCCGAAACCCGGCCGCCTGGCTGACCACGGTCGCCAGGCGCCGGGCCTTGGACCTGCGCCGCCGCGCGGACGTCGCGCGCCGAGCGTTACCGGACCTGTTGCCGGCTGACGAACAAGACGCCCTAGACCGGGAGGCGTCCGACTTCCCCGACGACCGGCTCCGCCTGGTGTTCAGCTGTTGCCACCCGGCACTGTCCGAGCAGGACCGGGTCGCACTGTCCCTGCGGTTGGTGTGCGGGTTGTCGACCCGGGACGTCGCGCGCGTGTTCCTGGTGCCGGAGCCCACCATGGCCGCGCGGATCACCCGTGCGAAGAAGAAGATCGCTGTCGCGCGGATCCCGTACCGGGTCCCCGCGCCCGCCGACCTCCCCGCTCGACTCGACTCGGTCCTCGCGGTCGTCCACCTCGTGTACACAACTGGCCACACAGCCTCGTCGGGCTCGGACCTGATGCAACGGGGCCTCGCCGCCCGAGGGATCGAGCTGGCCCGGATGCTGCGGACGCTGCTCCCGCACAACGCCGACGTCGGGGGGTTACTCGCCCTGGTACTCCTCACCGACGCCCGCAGAGCCGCGCGCCTCGACCGCGACGGCGGACCGGTGATGCTTTCCGAGCAGAACCGTGACCTGTGGGACCGGGCGGCCATCGACACCGGCCTGGGACTGCTCCGCGCCGCCCTTGAGCGCGGGGACCCGGGCCGCTTCACGCTCATGGCCGCCATCGCCGCCGTCCACGACCAGAGCGCGGCCTGGACCGACACGGACTGGGAGCAGATCCTGGGCCTGTACTCGATCCTCGCCGACGTCTGGCCGTCGCCCGTCGTCGACCTCAACCGGGCGATCGCGCTTGGCTTCGCGCGCGGTCCGGAGACCGGCCTGGCGGAGCTCGACCGCCTCGCCGGCGATCCGCAGCTCGCCGGGTACGGCTACCTCGCGGCGGCCCGAGGGGACTTCCTCGAACGCCTCGGCCGCGTGGAAGAAGCACGGACGGCGTACGAGGAAGCCGTCCTTCTGACCGCAAACGATGCCGAACGCAGCCACCTCGGCCAGCGGTTGGCCGCCCTCGCGGGTCGCTGAGCCGGTGGCCGTTGTGGTGCGTCGCCCACCACATAGGCCGGCGTTCCCCGAGGCGGGTTACCCCGCCCGCCGTCAACATCACGCCACACCGCCGCGACAACTGGACCGGCCCACCGGCCACGTGGGCCGACTTCGTCGTCCTCCGCAGCAACTGCCCTGGCTGGCGGTGTCCAACCACGTGGAGAAAGGACGGGCACCGAGTTCGGCCGCGGCGCACGACTGTCACCACCACCACCACCTCGGGAGCCGGTCCCTTGCCCCTCTGCCTTGGACCCCGCGTCCGTGGCCGGGATGAAGTCGTTGTGACTGCCTCGGCCGTAGTTCTGTCTGGGTTACCGGTCTCGGGTCCTGCTGGGCGGTGAGCATCGGACTCACGAGCGACTACGACGGTCGCGTCAGGGGACGTCGGGTAATTGGGTTGCCCACCGCGTCGCCAGCGCGCTAGCGCGTATCGACGGCAGGAGGTGAAACCCATGAATGCAGTATCAGCAGTGGGTGCTCCCCTGCGGTCACCGCGCGACTGATGTAGTCGCCACTGGGAGCGCCCAACAGGCAACCCGCGAGAGGCGACTCCCACGGACCAACACGTATGTCAACTCTGTGTTCCACTTCTACGACGAGCTCCGGCCGACTGGCCCCGCGCAGGTTCGCGCCGGGCGACATCGGCGGTGTCCCGTGGTCTGCCGGGTCCGCCAGCGACGGGGCGCCTCGGCGTCCAATGGGCTACGGCGGCGTGCGCGAGTCCGCTGCCGGGCTCGTGTTCCGGCCCCTCCAGCTGGTGACGAGCGACGGATCGGGTACTGGGCCTGGCGACGGGTTCACGGTCGCCGCGATCGACGCCTCAGGGCTTGGCGATCAGCGGAGATCCGATGAGGATCAGCGGCAGGTCGATGCCATGAGGCGGGCGCGCGCCGCGGGCGAGCGAGCGTTGGTCCTTGGCGGTGGCGGATCGGCGCGCAATGCCTGGGAGATCGGCGTCGTCGCCGGCCTGTTCGAGGCCGGGTTGGACGTGACCGAGGCCGACCTGATCATCGGGACATCGGCCGGATCGACGGTTGTGGCCCAGATAACCAGCGCGGCGCAGCCGGGAGAACTGTTGGCTGAGATCCTTGCCGCCGAGGCGCTCCCGCCACCGACTGGTCCGGTCGGCTCCGGCGTTGGGCGTGCTCCGCGCATGCCGGCGGTGAACATAATGGAGACGACGAGCGAGATCATCGGTGGCGCTGAGGATGCTACCGACATGCGCCGCAGACTTGGTGCGGCGGCGCTCGAGATGGACGCGGCGTCGGGTGGCTCTGGGCAGACGCAGTGGCGCGCTACCGTCGCCGCTCGACTGCCCAGCCAGCAGTGGCCGCAACAGCCGTTGCTCATCGTTGCTGTCGATGCCCGTACCGGTGAACCGGTCGTGTTCGACCGCCACAGCGGAGTCGACTTGGTGGACGCTGTCGCCGCCAGCTGCGCCAACGGCTTCACGGTTTCTCCCTACAGTATCGGTGGCAACCGATACATCGACGGCGGCTATCGACGCAGCACCGAGAATGCCGATCTGGCAGCCGGCTACGAGCGGGTGCTGGTGCTGTCACCATTCGGTGGAAGATCACGGCATCCACTGCACTGGGGGATGCAACTCGCAGTGCAGGTCGACGAACTACGCGCACGCGGCAGCAGAGTTGAGACGATTTTCCCAGATACCAACTCACAGAACATGTTCGGCGTCAATGCGATGGATCTGTCCACGCGTCCGCCCGCTGCTCGAGCCGGCTACAACCAAGGCCGAACCCTCGCCGAGAAGCTCACCGGGTGTTGGCGCTGACGACTACCGGCCGGGTCGCGTCTAGTTGTTGCATGTCATGACGTTGTGACCAGCGGGTTGGTCGGCGGGGCGGGTTGAACAGGGACAGGTCTCCCCGGTTGGGTGTGGAGCTACCACGCAACCACTGCCTGACCGAGGGAGACCTGTCTCGTG
>JAABUT010001817.1_pt1 | contig 22711 bp, 23 predicted proteins | sample 5559281 | NCBI WGS metagenome assembly JAABUT01 (sample SAMN10711880, study PRJNA513359) | rock metagenome | isolation source: Antarctica rocks | place: Antarctica: Victoria Land, Ricker Hills nord | collected 2016-01-04
CCCCACCTGCGAGACCCGCTACCACGGCCAGCAGTGGTGCCCTGACTGCAACCAGCCCTGCACCCGCGTCGGCCTCGGCGGGACCTGCCCCCACTGCGACGAACCCGTCGCGATATCCGACCTCATCGACACCACCACCACCAGCTAATCGGCTAACCTGACCAACGCCACAGGATGGGGATATTCGATAAGCAACCCTGGGGACTTTCGATAAGCGGCATCACACGTGCACCATTGGCTGGAGCACGAGGTCGATTTCAGAGCTCATGGATGCATCCCTTTCTAGATATTGGGTGAGGGCCCGAGTGACCAGGTCCGATAGCGACAGCTGTGCGTCGATGGAATGGTGTTTGAGCTGGCGGATCAACGTGGGCTCGAGGTTGACGTTGAACTGCCGCTTCATTAAGGAAGAGTGCCACAGCAGTGCCTAGATCTCTAGGTCTCTACTCTCCTCAGTTGTCCGCCACCGCTCAAGGCGCGACCAGTGACGGCGCCGCGGTGTAGACGGTGCGACTCATAACCAGTAGAGCGTCACCCACCTGGAGGCTGTCGAGGTGCTACGAGTCCCGGTCGCCGGCGCCCGCGGATGCCGCGACGGAGGCGGGGACCACGGCGATCGACGCGACGACGACACCGAACACCACCGACGCGACGTTCCGGGCCGACCTGTGCTGCTTGCCGTTCGCGGTGCTCTGATCAAGGGGTGGTGCGGATCAGTCCTGACGGTTGCGGCGGAGGGTAAACGTCTCGAACGGGGTGAGCGCGCCTTCGGTCCCGGTGACGTCGTAGTAGGTGACCGTCATGGTCGTGGTGCCGCCCCGGCGCGTGCCCGGGTCGACGGCGAAGGCGGCGAACCCGTATGAGTGGGCGGTGTCGCGCACGGCCGACCAGGGGGCGGGTTCGGTGACGTAGACCGGAGGCCGCTTGCCGGTGGTCGGGTCTGGTGGGCCGACCGCGGTGATGACGCGGCACTGCGGCGGCTGGAAGAACAGCTGGTTGGACGGCACCGACGTCCCGCCACCACCGAGGACCATGTGGACGGTGCCCTTGGTCGTGTCGACGACGTCGGTGGCCGTGGTGGCGGGGATCGGGGTCAGGGTGGCGTTGGGCTGGTGGCCGCGGATCGGGTGGGAGCGTTCGTAGTGGTGCTCGTGCCCGCAGACGACGAGGTCGACGCCGTACCGGTCGAACAGCGGCACCCACTCCTGGCGGATCCCGAGGTCGGCGCCGTTGAACTTGTCGGCGGTGCTGATCGCGACCTGATGCATGCAGACGACGATCCAGTCGACGGCACGGTTGCTCCGGGCGGCGGCCAGCTCGTGCTCGAGCCAGGCCTTCTGCGCACCCTGGGAGTAGCCGCGAACGTAGCTGTCGCCGCCGTCCTGGTAGCAGACGTCGTCGTTGGCCAGGCTGATCACGCGCACCGACCCGACGGTGAACGCGTACCACAGGCCGCGCGTCACGTCGGTTTGGCCCGCCGCCGGGGGCAGCTCGAAGTAGGCCTGGTAGGCCGTGTACCCGATGGGTCCGTTGCCGCGTTCGTTCTCGTGGTTGCCGGCCGACGGCATCCACGGCCGGTTCCGGGCGCTGCGGGAGTTGTTGGCCCAGAAGTCCGACCAGGTGCGGACCCGGTCGGTTGCGAGGTTGGCGTAGCACAGGTCACCGTTGAACAGGTGGAACAGCGGCTGCACCCGCTCGACCCCGAGCGTGGTGTCCCCCGCGTAGGGGGAGCCGAGGTTGTCGTTGACGAACGGCGGGTTCGCGATGGTGATGCCGGCGGGCGGGACGTACCGCTTCCCGACCGTCGGGGTGCCCTGGTCGCCGAAGCTGGTGAAGGTGAAGGCGCTGCGGCCCTGGGGGGCGGTGCTGAACTCACCCAGCTGAGGCTGGGCACCGTCGTGCACGGCGCCGTACAGGTAGTCCCCGCCAGCCCGAAGCCCGTTGAGGGGCACGTGGTGGGCGTAGACCACCTGACCCGACTTCGCGTCGGTGTAGGTCCGGGTCGCGCCGGCGACGGTCCGCTCCAAGGCGCCGCGAGTGCTGCCGTAGAACACTTTTGGATGTGAGACGGGCTGGAGGGTGTGCCACGAGACGACGACCTGTGAGGTCGGGTCGGCCCCGAACTGCAGGTGCAACCCGGCGACCGCGGGGGTCGACACGGGGTCTCCCGGTCGGGGGCGGCGGTCGTGGTCGTCGGTCTCCGCGCTCGCCGTTGTCGCGTTGACCAGGGGGGCGAGGGTGACGGCGGCACCGGCGAAACCAGCGGCGCCGAGCAGGAGCCGGCGGCTCAGCTCTCGCTGGGTGGGTGTCTCATTCGGCATGGCAGGATCGTGTCGACCTGGCGGCGCCTGGCACGACTGCCGCTGGGTGAACACCCTGCGTCGGGCAGGCGACCGTCCGGGGATCGCCTCCGTCGATGGCAGGAGCCGACCTGATATGGGCCGAAGGCTGCCGAGACGGGGCTCGTCGTGTTGACGTGGCCGTTGCCTCCCCCCGCAGAGCATCTTGGAGGTGGCCGCGTACTGGCAGTCCTGGTAGTCGATGAAGAAGTTGGTGGATCGGGGAAGCGGTCGCGCCCGGTCGGTTGCTCGACGGCGGTTACTGGGTGGGGGTGACGGTGGCTTCGTAGGTAAGGATTTCGGTGCCGTTGCCCTCGTCGCGGTTGTCGGGGGCGACGCGCATCGTCAGGTGGTTGCCATCCGCGGTCATCTTGAACGGGTTGCGGGTGGCGACGTGGCCGGCGGTTGACCACTGCTGGAAGGGGACGTCGCGCAAGAGCGTCTGCTTGCTGATGTCGATCAGGGCGATGCCGCCGAGCTCGTACGTGGCGGTAGTGCCGTCGCGGGTGCGAGTGGTGTTCATGGGGGAGGCCTTTCAGTAGTTGGATCGCCCGGCACGCCGTGAGGCGAGGCGTCGCGGGTGAACTCCGCGCCTGCACCAGCGACTGTGGGGGTTAAACCCTTCCTCGCCCGCTGCTTAGCGTCCAGCGACGGCTACTGCTCGGTGGGCTGTCCGGTGGCGGGGTCGAGGATCAGGGCCTTGGTCTGCTGGGAGCCTTGGCCGTTGTTGTCGTCCCCTCCGTGGCCGCGGGTGAAGGCGAATAGGTTGTTCAGACTGCCGGCCTTTTCGTCGAACGAGAAATTGCCGATGCGTCCGGTGTCCCAGTTGTCTTCCACGAACCGCAGGATGGAGCTTTGGTCGGTGATGGTGTGGTCGACGAAGTTCGTCTTGGCGTACCGGGAGATGACCAGCAGCGGCTGGCGCGGCCCGTAGCCGCACCGGTCGGGGTAGCCGCCGCCGGCCCGGGCCGGGTTGGCGCCGCAGAAGCCTGGGCCGGTCAGCGCGTCCTCAGGTCCCTGAGACTGGTTGACGATCGGGGACATCTGGTGGTCGTACCAGCCGTCGCTGTCGTCGTAGGCGACCACGACGGCGGTGTTCTTCCACTCCGGCGTCCTCTGCAGCTTGTTGATCGTCTCGATCAGGAAATGCTGCTCATCCAGTGGGGTGGAGTAGCCGGCGTGCCCGTCCTGGTAGGCGGCCGCCTTGAGGTAGCTGACCGACGGCATGTTCCCGGCGCCGACCGCGGCCCAGAAGTCGGACAGGTCGTACTGGTGGTTGGCGGCCCCGTTGTGGCCGATCTCGGCCCGGGACGCCGGCCGGACGTGGCCCGGGTTCGCGGTGCTGGGGTAGTACTGGAACGGCTCGTGGTGGGGGATGTAGTCCTTGCTGACGACCCCGCCGACGTCGGTGTGGGTAGCGGCACAGTCGGCGAAACCGCCCTGGAACCAGCCCCAGCTGACGTCCTTGGCGTTGAGGAGGTCGCCGACGTTCTTGTTCTTGGTGTCGATGGACGTGCTGGTGTCGCGGCTGTCGCAGGTGTCCCCGGTGGGCTGCGGGTCGCCGATGACGGAGCTGCTCGTTGCGGGGACCGCGGTGCCGTCCGGGCTGAAGCCGTGGGTCTGCCCGGAGATCAGGTTCAACGCGCCAGGGGTGGAGGGTCCGAAGGTGGTGGAGTACGAGTTGTCGCTCATCGCGAAGTGCTGGGCGTAGTTCCACAGGCCGGTGACGGTGTTCCCGTCGTAGTAGCCCATCACCAGGCCCTTGCCCGTGCCGTAGTCAGCGCAGGTTCCCGCGCCCCGGCCGACGGTCTCGACGAACTTATCCATCAGCCCGGCGTCGAAGGCCTTCTGCTCGTCGGTGTAGTTGTGGTCCTGGTCGCACGTCTGCGCCTGGGCGCGGGAGAGGCGGAAGGGTTGCACCGAGTTCGGGTTGTTCGGCGCCTGCAGCGGCGTGCCCAGGCCGTTGACGCTGGGCGTGCCCGGTGCGGGGGTGAACCTCGGCTCACCCTTGGTGTTCCCCGCCTGCGGGTAGGTGCCGAAGTAGTGGTCGAAGGAGACGTTCTCCTGGTAGACCACCACCAGATGCTTGATCGGCGTCATCGTCGCAGCGCCCTGAGGCTGGGCGTCGCCGGGGTCGGTGCTGCCACGGCCAGGGCCGGCCAGGGCGGGGGCGGCGGCGGCGAGCACGGCCGCGGCGGCGACCGCAGCCAGAATCGGGGTGCGCCCCCGGCGAGACAGGTTCAACGAACTCATGGAAGCTCCTGGTTTCACGGGTGGCCGCGGCGGTCGGCGGCACCCCACACGCTCCCTTCCCCGTCCCCATCCGTCCAACCCGACTGTCATGTCCAGAAGATGAACTTCAGGCCAGCACCAGGATGATCGCCGAAGGATGCGGCGCCCGCTGGAAGCCAGCCTGAGGCCCAGCAGCCAGGGCAGCGCCGGTCAGAGTCTGACCCCAACCCCCACCCCGCGCCACACCAACCAGGTCAAAATCACGTCCGCTTCGGGGCCGGCGACGACCGCCATCCACACAGTCTCCCGACCAGCCAGTCTGGGCCCACCGGGGGATGTCAGCTGTTCGGTAGGGTGCCGATGTATTCTTGGTGGGGGTTTCCGGTGACCAGCGTTGGGGGGTTCTTAGTGTCGCGGCTGACGGACCACCATTTCGCTGGGCTGCTTGGGGTGCGGAGCGCGATCGCCGTGTTCGAGCGGACCGGTGAACGGGAGGCGCGGTCGGTGGGTGCGACTCATGCTCAGCATCATGTGTTGTTGGCGTTGCGCGGTCACCGAGGCCGGGAGGATGCTCCGACGGTGAAGGATGTGGCCGCTGCGCTCGGGGTGGCTAGCCCCAGTGCGGTGGAGTTGATCGGCCGGATGGTCGGCGCCGGGCTGCTGGAGCGGCGCCCGGACGGGCGAGATGCCCGGTTGACGCGACTGCATCTGACGGTCCTGGGTCAGCGGCTGGTTACCGAGCTGAGCGAGGGGCATCTTCCTCGGTTGCGGGAGCTGACCCGCCGGGGAGTCGAGTTGTTGGGCGACTGACCGCCGGTTGACCCCGAGGACGTGGACGGGCCCAGAGCGGCGGGTTACCTCTTGTCGCGCGGTCGGGCGTTAAGGTAGGGTCCCTACGTGTTGGGGGTTCTTCCTCCTGCCGCGACCGATCCAAAGGTCGAGGCGTCAGCGTCGTCAGTGAAAGGAACGCGCGTGATCATTCTGGGCATCATCTTGTTGGTCGTCGGTTTCCTGGCCAAGATCGCGATTCTGTGGACCATCGGGATCGTCGTGGTGGTTATCGGCCTGATTCTGCTCGTCCTGGGGATGGCCGGGCGTGCCGTCGGTGGACGCAAGCACTACTACTGAGTCACGGGCGTTGCTGCCGCCGCTGACAGGGGCAGCGACGCTGATTCGGACCGCCCGGGGGCGACCTGCCCCCGGGGGCACGAGGACCCGGTGCACCGGCGCCGTGGAAGTAGAGGAGGAACATCGTGGGAATCGTTGACAAGGCCAAGAACGCCGGCCAAGACGCGAAGGGCAAGTCCAAGGAGGCCGCCGGCAAGGGCACCGACAACGACCGGCTGGAAGCCGAGGGCAAGGCGGACCAGTCGAAGGCTGACGTGAAGAACGCCGGCGAGAAGGTTAAGGACGCCTTCAAACACTGACCCACCCCCCCAACACCGAAGTCACCCCCCCAGGGGGTGACTTCGGCCTACCCCGGCCCAGCTCAAGCGCAGCACCAGGTTCACGCACGCGCTGCAGTTCGTTGGGGTTCCGAACGCGGATCAGCGCGGCAACTCTAGGCACCACGACCGGGATGGGCTGACAAACCGAGCCGGACCAACCCGCGGGATGCGGCATGGTCGGACGTCCCGCCCCGACAGCGGCAATAGCGGATGTTGTTGCGGGCCGTCTCGAACTTAGGGGCACGGGGAGGCCAGGCTGTCTTCGCTACTCGCTCGATCCCGCCGGCACGAGTCAGAGCGTCAGCCGTGTGGTGCCAGTGCTGCCGTCGCGGTAGGTCACTTGGACCTCGACTCCGTTGCTCGAGCGGGAGTCGACTACCCATGATGGTCCTGCGGTCTACCCTTGCGTCACGTGTCATGGACAGACCCGGCGCAGGAGGTTGCAAGCGCATGTTGCTACAGGACGTGGGGGGACCGGACGACCTGCGGGACCTCACGACGGCCGAGATGGTCGACCTCGCGGCGCAGATCCGCCGCTTCCTCGTCGAGGAGGTGTCGCGGACCGGCGGGCACCTCGGCCCCAACCTCGGAGTCGTCGAACTCACCCTCGCCCTCCACCGGGTCTTCCGGTCCCCGGCCGACCCAATCGTCTTCGACACGGGCCACCAGTCCTACGTCCACAAGCTGCTGACCGGCCGACAGGACTTCTCGCGGCTCAAGCAGCAGGGCGGCCTGTCCGGCTACCCGAGCCGCGCCGAGAGCGTCCACGACGTCGTCGAGAACTCGCACGCCTCCACATCCCTGTCGTGGGCGGACGGCATCGCCAATGCGTTCCGCCTCCGCGGGGAGGACGAGCGGACCGTCGTCGCCGTCGTCGGCGACGGCGCGCTGACCGGCGGGATGGCCTGGGAGGCGCTCAACAGCATCGCCGGCGGGCACGACCTGCGCCTGGTCGTGGTGATCAACGACAACGGCCGCTCCTACGCCCCGACCATCGGCGGCCTAGCGCGGCACCTGGCGACGCTGCGGACCACCCCGGGCTACGAGCGCGTCCTCGACTGGGGGAAAGCCGCGCTGCAGGGCGCCGGCCCGCCCGGCCAGCTGGCCTACCAGGCCCTTCACGGCGTCAAGAAGGGCGTCAAGGACGTCGTCGCGCCCCAGCCGATGTTCGAGGACCTAGGGCTCAAGTACCTCGGCCCGGTCGACGGGCACGACCTCGAAGCGCTTGAGCACGTACTGCGCCGGGCGAAGGCCTACGGGGGACCGGTGATCGTCCACGCCCTAACCCGCAAGGGGCAGGGCTACGCACCGGCGGAGAACCATGAGGCCGACCAGTTCCACGCCGTCGGGGTCATCGACCCCAAGACCGGGCGCGGCCTCACCGCGAAGGGCACCTCGTGGACGAGCGTGTTCGCCGATGAGATGGTGGCGGTCGGCCGGGAGCGGCCGGACGTCGTCGCCGTCACCGCGGCCATGCTCATCCCGGTCGGCCTTCACCGCTTCGCTGAGCGCTTCCCGAAGCGGACCTTCGACGTCGGCATCGCCGAGCAGCACGCCGCGACCAGCGCGGCCGGGATGGCCTTCGGCGGCCTGCACCCGGTCGTCGCCGTCTACGCAACGTTCGCCAACCGGTGTTTCGACCAGATCCTGCTCGACGTGGCCTTGCACCGGGCCGGGGTGACCTTCGTCCTCGACCGCGCTGGCGTCACGGGGGAGGACGGCGCCAGCCACAACGGTATGTGGGACCTGTCGCTGCTCGGCGTGGTCCCCCACATCCGGATCGCCGCCCCGCGCGACGCCGCGACCCTGCGGGAGGAGCTGCGAGAGGCCGTCGCCGTCGACGACGGCCCGACTGTCCTTCGATACCCACGCGGCTCTGTGCCAGCGCTAGACATTCCCGCGGTGGGTCGAGCAGGAGGCTGCGACGTCCTCCAACGCAGCGGCGAGGAGGACGTCCTCATCGTCGCCGTCGGCGCGATGGCCCCGCTCGGGCTCGACGTCGCCAACCGGCTCACCGCCCAGGGCATTGGCGTCACCGTCGTCGACCCGCGCTGGGTGGTCCCGGTCGACGACGCGCTGGTGCCGCTGGCGGCACGGCACCGCCTGGTCGTCGTCGTCGAGGACAACGGGGTGGCGGGCGGCGTCGGCTCGACCGTTCGGCAGCGCCTCTCTGAGGAGGGCGTGGCGACCGCCGTCCGGGGCTTCGCCATCCCCCAGCGGTTCCTCGCCCACGGCAGCCGCGACCAGGTCCTCGAGCAGGTGGGCCTCACGGCCCAGGAGGTGTCCCGCCACGTGGTCGAGGCCGTCGCCGGCGCCGAGGTGCCCCTGGAGGATCCCCAGCCCCAGCCTGGCTACGGCCCAGGCGCCTAACTCGGCCTTAGCCATTGGGAGCTCAGCAATGCGTTCTAGTGACCTCAATGGTTTCACGGTTGTTGCCGACCCTGTCGGTACTATTTAGTCATGTCAGAGAGTGGGGCGTGAGCACCTTGGTGCTCGCCAAAGTGGGGGTTTGTCCTGGATAGCGCTCGAAGGGGCGCCACCAGATTTGCGTTCGTTAGTCTTTGCTTCTAGGCTAGCGGCACGCTTCTCGGTGAGGTGGGGTCGCTCATATCGTCGCGGCCCGCGAGTCAAGCACTCCTGAGCTATCTTTTAGGGGTCGCGCTGGTTGCCTCTGTTGCGCTCGTTCCTTTGGCGGCCATACTTGCTCTGATCTGGCTAACGGCCGATTCGAGAGGAAACCCAACTTGGATCACCGCAACTGCGGTGGTAATCGCGACATTATTGATCGGGACTGCTGTGATTCGCTTTGTCTTGAGACAAAGCAGCCCATCCCTAGTTCCGTGGCAAGTAGCAGTGCTCGCTGTGTATTACGGTTTAGTCTCCCAACTTCTTTCTGGCCACTCAAAGCGGACCCCGGTTACGTGAAGACTAAACACGCATTCCATACCCTCTGTGCTCATGCCCCAGTAAGCGCAGAGTGGCCAACAACTGCGCGGCGGTCAGGCGGTCGCCAACGTCCTCAATTCGGCATGAGCGTGAGTCTCTGGCGACTGGAGCACGCCATTTATCGCTGACAGAACACCGCTACTTCGCTCCGACAGCCACAGATCGGGACCAATAAGCGTCGACAACTCGCGACGAAATTCAACGACGGCAATCCACGCCGTTGACAGTTCTCGACACTAGGGTGACCTCATGCTGGTCGGCTACGCGCGAGTGTCCACAGCGGAGCAGAATCCGGCCCACCAGGCCGACGCCCTGATCCGCGCCGGGGTCGAGCCCGATGACATCCACACCGATGTTGCCAGCGGGGCGAAAGCCTCCCGTCCCCAGCTCGACCTCGTCCTGCGGCTCCTGCGTGACGGCGACACCCTGGTCATCACCCGGCTCGACCGGCTCGGGCGCAGCCTGCTCCACCTCGTCACCCTCGGCGTTCACCTCCGCGACCGCGGCATCGGCCTGCACGTCCTGGAGCAGGGCATCGACACCAGCACCGCCGAAGGCCGCGCTATGTTCGGAATGCTCTCCGTTCTCGCTGAGCTACAACGCGAACTCATCGTCGCCAACACCCACGACGGCCTCACCGCCGCCCGGGCCCGCGGCCGGGTCGGCGGCCGCAAACCCAAGCTCACCCCCGAACAAGCCGCACTCGCCCAGCAGCTCTACGACGCCCGCGACAAAACCGTCGCCCAGATCGCCGCCCTGTTCGGCGCACCCAGGTCCACCGTCTACGGCCACCTCACCAAGACTGCCGGCCCGGCACCGGCACCAGGTACCGTCCCGGCAGCCGCCCCACGCCATACGAGCAGGGCAACATCACCCACGGCCACAGCCCCCAAGCAAGGGGCACCAAGACCAAAGCGCCGGCCGGCAGAGCCAGCCACAACCGACCCGTCACCACCCACACGGCCCGCCCAACCGGTCACCGACCCCTTCGCAGTCCCGACCAAATAGGCCGCGCGCTACCGCTAGACCTGACCCGGAGGCTTAACGGACGATCCTGCTCGGTTACTACTCAGACCCCGCTGACGTGCGCGGCGGCCGGCCACTGGTGGAGACCGTCGTCGCCGACAGCGACCGAGGGGGACACGACTGCCGCCACGAGGTCCCCGACGGGTGGGCTCACCGGCCGCTGCTGCCCAGCGTCGACCGGCACGGCTGGATCGACCCGCACCGCACCTCACCGCGCGCGGCATCAGCACCCGTCTGCGGCTTCGTGTCCAACCGCAACCCGCTCACACCGTCGGCGCTGACCGCACTGACGGCGTTGAATCGGTCACCGGCCCGACCTTCGGCCGTCGCGACCGGGCCAGTCTTCTCGAGCTCGACGAGCTACTCACCCGCCTGGAACGCGCACTCGAGCGCCAGCTGCCGTGATCCGCCGGGACAGGTTTGCGGCTTCAGCCAAAGTCAGGCGATCGGGGGTCGGAGACACGACTGCGAACAGGTCAGCCACCCTCCCACAGCCGTTGCGGCTTAGCGCTGCTAGCAACCCGCGGTCAGTGCCTTGCCGGAGCCTCGCCGCTGACGACATGTAGCCGAACAATCCCGTCACTCCAGTGGGATGAGATCGGTGGTGTCGTCGAAGTGGCTGCTGGTGTCCTGGAAGTCGTCGGTAGTGCCTTGTGGCTCGGGTAGGGCGAGAGTACGGCGTTCGCGGAGTTCTCGTACGGGAACGTGGTGGCTGACCGGGGTGGCGATGACGATCTGCTCGATCATCACGGTGAGGAACTGGGCGGGGGCCACGTCATCCGGGACTTGGTCCAGCTCGACGGTGACCCCGGAGCTGTCTGGGCCGGTTCCTTCCCAGCCGACCAGCGCCAGGCCGGTGGCGGTGTAACCGCCGTGGCCGCCGTGCTCGCGCAGCTTGCGGATCATGTCGACGGTCCGTTCGAAGGTGCCGATCCCTTCTTCGGTGCGGAGCACGGTGCTGCGTTGGACGAAGAAGAACCCGGTCGCGGCAAGGGGGTAGCGGCCCCGGAGGTTGGACGCGTCACCGTAGGCCTCTTCGAATCGGTTAGGAAGATTCTTGGCGAAGGAGCTGACCTGCGCCTTGGTGCTCAGGAGCAGCTCAGGGCCGCGGTCCCAGCGGGCGATGCACACGTCGATCTGTTTGTCGTATGCCCGGCCCAAGACCCGGGCGTCGCTCGGACCGACAGCCGGCATCGCTTCCACACGCGCCCGCAACTCGTCGGCTTGTTTGGGGTACTGGTAACGGTGCTGTCACCAGCCGCAATCGGCCCGGGTTGGGACAGGGTTTCGCGCCCGGGGGCGCGGGATGATGGGTTGCTATGGAGATGCCGGAGGGTGAAGCCGACGCGCTGGTCGAATTCTGGACTCTGCTGGGACGAGGACCGCGCGTTGCTGGTCGGCAAGCGGGGAGGGACGGCGCTGGGTTTCGCGCTGCTGCTGAAGTTCTACAGCCGGCATGGTCGATTCCCGCGACGTTGGGCCGAGATCCCAGAGACAGTGATCGGGTTCGTCTCTCGCCAGGTCGGCGTCGAAGTCGTGGACCTGGCGTCCTACGAGTGGTCCGGTCGCACCGTGGAGTATCACCGCGCCGAGATCCGGGAGCATCTCGGGTTCCGCCTGGCCACGGTTGCTGAGCAGCAGCTGCTGACATCGTGGCTGGCGGTCAGTATCGCTCACGCGGAGCGACGGCCGGACCGGGTCCGAGAGGCGCTGCTGGGGAAGTTTCGCAGGGAGCACATCGAGGCACCTACGGTCGGGCGGGTGCAGCGGATGGTGCGTTCGGCGTTGCGGACTGCGGAGCAGACCTGGACGGCCCGGATCTGTGACCGGCTCGGCGATGAGACCAGGGCCCGGTTGCTGGCCCTGATCGCTGCGTGCGACGTCTGGCGGCGCACGAGCTCAAGCGTGCTCCTGGTCCCATAAGTAGGTGCGAAAGTGGCGTGTCGTTCCCCGCCACCCCCGCCGACTTCTGCGACATTCTGCGGCGATTGCGCGGCAGGTGGGGTGCACGGCTGCGATGATCGGGCTGATGACCCGTGAGGGCCGGTTCCTGACTGGGCTGCCTGCTGGGATGCCCATCACGGCGTGCCCCTTTCCGGAGGGTCAGTACTCACCCGGGTAGGCAGCCCTGCCGCGAGCTCGGTGGTGTAGCGGGCCATGATCTCGCCCGCTGATTCCGGGGTGACCGGTTGCCCGGAGGCAATCATCGCGGCCAGGTCTCGGAAGTACTGGACGTAGAAGGAGGGCGTGAACGTCGAGAGCATCACCATCGGCTCGTCCCCCGGGTTCTCGAACGTGTGGGCAACTCCCGGCGGGACCATGACTAGCGATCCGGCCGGGGCGTCGTAGATGTCGTTGCCGCTGATGAACCGGGCGGTCCCCGAGATGACGTAGAACCCCTCGTCGTGTCGACCGTGCAGGTGTTGGGGTGGCCCGTCGGTATGCGGGGCGAGCGTGGAGACGGCCATGCCGAGGCGGCCGTTGGTAGTGCTGCCGTCTTCGAGGATCCGCATCCTCGTCGAGCCGAGGTCGACGGCCTCACCTTCGAGGGGGCCGGTGACCGAGATTGCTGCCATGGTTTCTCTCCTGATTCATCGGGGTCGCCGGGCGGATCCGCCGCGACGAAGCAGTACAGGCCTAAATTTTGGCGGCCGAACGGCGGACCGTCTCCATCGCCACGGGCTGGATTTCGCACGATGTCATGCCTTCGGCTCCAATGGTCCATCTAGTCGGCGCGGGTGAACCCCCTCCCCGGGACCAGGGGATGGACCTCCAGCACTCGGCATCCGTCATCAGAGTCCACAGCCGTCCGACCTCGGATGAGGCGGGCACCAGGGCTGACGTCTGCTGAGCTCGGGGGGGTTCATCACCAAGTCGCACCCGCGGCGCTCTCTTAAGTTTCCGGAGGGACCAGCCGGTTGCGCCGGTTGGGCAACCACCAGTACGTGCGCCTAGATGATCAACGCCAAGCAGTTTGGGCACCCCGGCCCAGGCGGGCTAGCGGGGGAGGCCGACGAGATCGGAGGTGGCTGCCCAGAGCTGTTCTTGCAAGGTGGTGTTGTAAGAGATGTCGGGTGAGCGGGCTTCGGTTTGCTTGATGAAGTAGAGGCCGGTCATCGTTTCCAGCTCTGGGGCGGTGGCGAGGTGGATGGCGGCTTGGGCGCCTTGTTCGGGGGTGAGCAGAAACCGTTTCACGAGGCCGAGGAAGGGTTTGAGGGCCGGGGTGGAGATGGCGTCGACGATGTTGGTGGCGGTGATGCCGGGGTGGGCGGTGTTGACGGTGACACCAGTGCCGGTCAGGCGTCTGGCCAGGGCGTAGCTGCACATCACCATTTCCAGCTTGGCGGTGGCGTAGCCGGTCATGGGCTGAAAGTGGTGTTTGCTCTGCAGGTCGTCCAAATCCAGGGCGGCAGGTCGAGGTGAGCGGCGAATTTTCACCTGGCGGGTGTCGGCCATCGATTGGGAGCCGACGTTGACGATGCGGGCGGGTGCGCCGGCTTCCAGGCTCCCCAGGAGCAGCCGGGTCAGCAAAAACCAGGACAGGTGGTTGACGGCCAGGTGCATTTCGATGCCGTCGACGCTCAGGGCGCGGTGGCGGAAGTGTGCGCCGGCGTTGTTGACCAGGACGTGCAGCTGGTCGTGGCGCTGGTGGAACCGGTCGGTGACGGCTCGGATCGAGGACTGGTCGGCCAGGTCGGCGGTGAGCACCTCCACCCGGGGGTTGCACGTCGCGGCGACGATGTGGTTGCGGGCGGCCTCTCCGGACGTGGGGGTGCGGGCGAGGAGCACCACGGTCGCGCCGCGGCGGGCGAGTTCGGTGCTGATCGCCTGCCCCATCCCGCCGGTCGCGCCGGTCACCAGGCATACCCTGCCGTGCAGGTCGCCGCTCATCCGGTGATGGTGGGTGCGAGTCCGGTGAAGGCCGGGGAGGCGGTCTCACGGAGCAGGAAGTCGGCCACGTCGGCTCGGGCGATTCGAGATCGGAGCCCGATCGAGAGGTCTGTGCCGGTGCGGTAGCTGCCGGTGCGTGGCCCGTTCGTCAACGCGGTGGGTCGCACGATGGTCCAGCTCAGTCCGGATCCGCGGACCAGAGCCTCCATCGTCTCCTTGTCGCGCATGCTGCCGGCCTTCATCGCCCACAGGAGCGTGGAGTACCGCGACCGGTCGTGGGTCTCGGCGGCGCCGTAGGCGCTGACAACCGCCAACCGGTGCACGCCATGGTCGCGCATCGGCTGAAGAACCAATCGGACCGCGTCGGTGCACACGGTGGTCACCCCCCGGCGGTCGCTGCCCAGCGCACTGATCACGCCGTCCTGCCCCTGGACGGCGTTTTGAACGACCGCCAACTCGTCGAGCGAGCCGACGATCACCCGCAGCCGGTCGTGCGCCGCGAGCCCGCCTGGCCGGCGGGTCACTGCGGTCACCTGATGACCGGCGTCCAACGCCTGCTCCACGACCCGTTCACCGGTGCCACCGGTCGCTCCGAATACCGCGATCTTCACCGTCGACCTGCTCCCACCCCGGACCCACAGTTGGAGTCTCCAAGGGATCGTCCCACTATCGAGGCAATTATTGGAGTTGTCAAGTATTGGATGGTCAAAGTATGTTCGAGAGCATGGTGACCGATCCGCGACCGGAGGAACCGCTGGTCTACGCGCTGGTGGACCTCGTTCTGGGCCTGGCCGACCGCACCCTCGCGCTGATCACCGACGTCCTGCGTGAGCTCGACCTGACCCAGCCGCTGGCGAATGCGCTGTGGCAGCTCGACCCGAAAGCTCCCGCGCCGTCGATGCGCGAACTGGCCGCCCGGTTGCGCTGTGACCCCTCGACGGTTACCTTCCTGGCCGACCGGCTCGAAGCGAAGAACCTTGCCGTCCGGGAGGTCGACCAGAAGAACCGGCGGGTCAAAACCCTGCACCTCACCCCGGCAGGGCGCAAAGCGAGGCGCACCTTAGTCCACGCCGTGACCACCCGCTCACCCATCGCCCGCCTCACCCCCAACGACCAGCACCAACTCCATCAGCTGCTGACCGTCGCCGTCGCCTCAGACTGACGACGGACGTGCGACAGACCAATCGCGGCTGGTGTCGACCAGAAGGCCACTGGCCCGAAAGTACAGGGGCGGCCGACCTACCGCGTTCACCTGGACCCGCCGGGCTCGAGCTCAGCGACCCACGCTTTGGACAGAGGATCATGGGCGCCCTGCTTGATCCGTGAGGCGGCATAGCGGGGCGTCGGCAGGTTCGGCTGTTGCGTCGGGTAGCCCCTGGTGACCAGATGTCGAGCAGCTGAATGTTCTGACGTCTGGACTCGGTTGCGTCCGGGTCCAAGCGGGATCCGGTTCTGGATCGGCCGCCGAGAGAGCCGAATGGTCTTTCGTGTCCTATCCGGGTGTGGGGGTGGCCAGGATGACTTTGCCTTTCGCGTGGCCGGCCGCGAGGTGTTCCAGGGCTTGTGGCGCGTGCTGTAGGTCGACTTTGCGGTCGAGCAGGATCCGGACGTCGTTGTCGAGCATCTGCACGATCGTGCGGAGTCGTTGGGCGTCGGAGGAGTGGAAGAGGAACTCGGCGCGTAGTCCCCGCGCGGCGGCCCGTTGGGTGTCGGGCGGCATCGGCACCGCGACGAGCAGGCCTCCCGGTCGCAGAATGTCCAGCGACTGTTCTTCCACGGGGCCGCCGACGGTGTCGATCACGACGTCGACACCGGCGGTCTGCGACTGTAGCGGGCCGGCGGTGTAGTCAATGACTTGGTCGGCGCCGAGGTCGCGGGCGATCTGTAGGCCGGCCCCTGAGGCGGTGGTGATGACGTGGGCGTTGAGGTTACGGGCCATCTGCACGGCGAAGCTGCCGACTCCACCGGCCCCGCCCTGGATCAACACCCTTTGGTCGGCCTGCACCTGGGCGACTTCGGTGAGTGCTTGCCAGGCGGTCACAGCGGCGGTGACAGCGCCGGAAGCCAGGAACAGGGGAAGGGACGTGGGCGCGGCGACGAGCTGTTCCGCCGGGACGACGACGAAATCGGCATAGGCGCCACCTACGGACGGGTCCAGCCGGGCCACGATCTGGTCACCAAGAACCCAACCCTCGACGCCGTCACCGACTGCGGTGATGGTTCCGGAGAGGTCGGTTCCCAGTGTGTAGGGAAAGGTGACGGGGAAGAAGTCGTCCATGTACCCGGCGGCGATCTTCAGGTCGAGGGGGTTGGTTGCTGCGCCGGCGACCCGCACGAGGACCTCGCCCGGGCCGGTCGGGGGGATCTCGAGGTCGCCGAGGGTGGGGGTAGCGCCGTAGCTGGTGATCTGAATGGCTTTCACGGGATGTTCTCCTGCAATGTGTGGGGCGTGGCCGACCTGGTGGAAGAAGCCGAACTAGTCCTCGAGGTACCAGGTCAGGCGCCCGTTCCAGACGTTGCGGAGCTCTCGGATCGGGACGCAAACCTTTCCTCTCGCCCGGTCGCGAGGATGCCGAACAACCTCGCCGGTGTGGGTGCCGCGCATCTCGGCGCTGACCCGATCTTGCCGTTAGACGTCCCGACGACCTGAGGCAGTCAGTCGGGCATGCTGGGCGCCGTGAGGGCGTTGGGCGCGGTGACCGTGTCAACCGAATTGGGGACTTCATGAAACAGTCCAAATCCGGTTCCCACGCTACGGCGTGCTGCTTGTTCTTTTATGCCCAGCGAACGGTGTCTTGCTGGTGAAGGCGTGGTAGTCGATCAAACCACGGGTTGGGGCCGGGGTGTCCGATGTTGATCACGAGGATGGCGTGCCAGCGGCCGTCTGGGAAGAATTCCGCGTCGACGCCGGCGGCGTCGAATCCTGACATCGGTCCGGCGGCGAGGCCGTGCGCACGGATGGACAGGATGAAGTAGCCGGCTTGGAGGGTGGCGTTGAACATCCCGCTGGTCGTTCTCATTGCCTCGTTGGCCGCGAAGACGTCTTTCAGCTCGGGCCGGAACGGCAGCAGGGTCGGGATGTGCTCGTGGAACTGGGTGTCTACTGCGAGGACAGCGACGGCGGGCGCCGACGCGGTCTTGGCCTTGTTGCCCTCGGTCATGTGGGGGACCAGCCGACCTCGCCCGGGTCCGGCGCGCACGTAAAGGATGCGCAGGGGCTGGGTATTGGCTGAGGTGGGCGCCCATTTGGCCAGGTCCCAGATCGCGGTCAGCTCGGTGTCGGTTACCGGGGTGGGCGCGAACGTATTCGCGGTCCGGGCGTCGGTGAACAGCGTCGCCCGGCCGGCGGCGTCCAGTGTGCCCAGCTGGGCTGGGGTTGCGGTGGCAAGGTCGGTCATGGGGAAGCTCCTACGGGGTAGTCCGGGTGACGTGGCAGGCGCCGCGGCTCAGAAGAGGGGTCGCTCGATGAGGTGGCGCAGCGTGAGGGCGTTGGGTGCCTCGATAAGCCGGCCGCCTTCGTCGGTCCGGCCTAGCTGTACGGCGGCCATCCCGAGGGTTTCGACGAGGCCGGCGATCTCGTCACCGGCGTCCGGGTCATCCGTGGCGATAAAGATGACCCGCCGGCCGGCTTCGGGGTCGAGCTCGGTCTGCAAGGTGTTTGCCGGCAGCTGGTTGAATGCTTTGACGATCCTCGCGTGGGGCAGGTGCTCGGCGACGTACTGGGCGGGGGTCCGCCCGCTCAGGATCGCGTCCCGGTTGGGCGTGTAGTGCGCGTTGGTAGTGTCGACGACGGTCTTGCCGGTCCAGTCCGGCAGGGACGTGCCGAACTGCTCGATCGCCGCGAACGGAATCGCCAGGAAGATGACGTCACTGGCCAACGCCTCCTGGAGGGGGACCGGATGAACGAGCGGCCCGATGGAGGATGCGAGGGCGGAGAGGGACTCCGGCCCGCGGGTGTTGGCGATGCTGATCTCGGCCCCGGCCCGGGCGAATAGCCGGGCCAGTGCAGAGCCGATGTTGCCGCTGCCGACGATCGCGGGCCGTGTTGGTGTCGTCATGTCCGCCTCCTTCACTAGTTAAGGTGTGAACCAAACCCTAGGAACTTTTGGTTAACATGTCAACCGGAAGTATTGTCAGAGCATGGCGGTGCGATGGTTGGACCCGGGAGAAGAGCGCGCCTGGCGCAGCCTGATGGAGATGCAGGACGGCCTGTCGGAGTTCATCGAGCGGCAGCTCCGCAACCGGTGCGGGCTCTCCCACGCCGACTACCAGGTCCTGGCCCATCTTTCCGAGGCGCCCAACGGGCGGCTCAGGCCGTTCGAACTAGGCAAACTGCTGCACTGGGAGAAAAGCCGGCTGTCCCAGCACCTGGGCCGGATGCAGCATCGCGGCCTCGTCTCACGGGAGAGGTGTCGCACCGACCAGCGCGGAGCGGTCGTCGTCATCACTGCGGGCGGCAGCGACCTGATCGCGGCCGCGGCCCCGCAGCACGTGGACGACGTCCGCAAAGTCCTCATCGACCACATCACCACAGCCGAGCTGGACATGCTCGTCACGATCGGCGCCAAGGTGCAGGACCGCCTGGCAGCACTAGGACAAGAAGAGACCGAGTCCCCAAGCCCCCCCGAGCCCCGGCCACGGCGCGCCCGTTGAGGCGCAATCCAGCCGACCCGCGAGGCTTCGACCTGATCAGCTGCGGCCGAGCCGTCCTGAAGCCACACGAGACCAAGGAGGCAATCATCACAAGGGTGGCTGACGCCGTCAGCGCCTGACCCCGATCACGACGACGGAGTCAATCGTGATCACCACTGCCCAGGGTTTGAACCCGACTTCGAGGTGTCGTTCAGTCGCGGTCGTACCAGGACGGGTTTCATATCTCGGGCCAACAGCACCTGTGGGGCCTGCTGAGCGTCGTGGACCGAGATCACCAGTTCAGGGCGCAACCGACCCAACCGCAGGAGGTCGAGCACGGCCGGAACATGCGGTGTGACGCTGACGGCGCCCACGGAGACGGTGACGTCTCGCTGGTACATCTCCCACAGCGGTAGCGGGGTGTCGGCGAAGAACATCCCGGCGTTGGACAGGTGCCCACCGGGCGCGAGGCACAACACGGCCTCACGCAGAAGGGCAGGGTCGCTGGTGGTGCCGATGACCACCGGGTACTGCAGGTGCTGGGTACCGGCATCGACTTCGGCGCCCACATCGGCGCCGAGGGTGCGTGCGACCTCCCGGCGGCGACCGCTCCTGTCGACGTAGTCGACCGACCGGGCACCGGCAGCCAGCGCCTGGTCAACCGCGAACAGCCCGAGGCTCGGCAGGCTGCTCACCACCAGCACGCGAGCACCTGGGTGTCGGCTGAGTCCCCGGGTGACGCAGACGTAGGCGTCGGTGAGGTTGTCGCTGACCGCGGCGGCCGCCGCCGGCTCAAAGCCGGCGGGTAGGCGGGTGAGCATGGCGTCGGCGTAGGGGACCCGCGCCTGTTCGGAGAACAGCCCGCCCCAGTCACCGGCGATCGGGGCGCCGTATCCCTGCAACCCCGGGGCGGTGGCGCAAGCCGTGGGCAGCGCGTTTCGGCATGGCGGGCACACGCCGCAGCTGATGTGCCACGGCACGACGACAAGGTCACCGACCGCGACCTGGTGCACGGCGGCGCCGACCTCGAGCACCTCCGCCACACACTCATGCCCGATCGGGAAGTTGTTACCCAGCGGCACCAGGCCGTGAACGATCGCCCGATCCAGGTCACAGGTCGTCGAGGCGACAGGACGAACGATCGCTTCCAGCGGATGGCCAACCACCAAGTCCTCGACCTCGCGCCAAGCCAGGTGGCCAACGTCTTCGAACCACAATGCCTGCATCAGGGCATCCCTTTCAAAACCGTTGGGCTTGGAATCCGGACATGGGTGAATGCTTGCCTTTCGGACCTCTGCGACGTGGTCATTCCACCTCACCCTGCCGGTAGAGCCCGGTAGAGGCCCACAGGGGGTCGTTGCGGGTTGTCGCCGTCCGCCGCCAGCTCGGCCAGCGGGGGGCGAGAGTTGGTCCACAACCCACGTCCAGAAGTCCTCAGCCCGCGAGCCGGTCGTTCGCACCCTGAGGCAGCGTGGGGAGCATGCCGCCGGACCTACCCCAGCGAGTCCTGCGCGACTGGGAACCCGCCAACCCGCAAGACCTCACCAACGACGAGTGGTTGGCCGGGTGGGCCAAGGCTAGATGGGTGCCCGAGTGGCCGCCGCCATACGGTGGCGCCTGGTGCGTTGTCGGTGGCCTTGGTGGACAGCGGTGGGCGATGGTCCGGACTGTGGTGCCGTCATTGACCGTACCCGCCGTACGTCGCATCGACAGCCCGGCTCGGATCCGACGCTTCGTAGGGCTGCCCAGGACGTAGAAGGACCGCCGCCGGGATCGCGGTGTTCTTGACGTCGCTGGGTCGTGGCTCAGTGAGGACCCTCTTCGAGCCGCTCGAGGTTGAATGCGGCGTGCGGTGCGATGTCGGGGTGGCCGGTGTCGATGGCCTGCTGGTAGGCAGCCCGGGCTGCGTCCGGGTTCCCCTACGTCGTCCCGTAAGCCGATCCGCTATCGGGACGTAGGAGGTCGCCCGCGCTCGAGTCGTTCTGTGGTGCCGTCGCGCACGAGAAGGACTTCGCCGTCGGACAGCGCCCAGTGGCGACGGCCATTGCTCGTCAGGTCAGCACTGAGCGCGGTGCAGGCGTACGTTTCCGGGTGACCGGGCGAATTGACGTGAGGCACAACAGGGCGGTCCAGGACGCCGAGGCCGTCGTAGATCGGGTCGAGCCGTTCCGTGACGTCGTCAACTCGCTCGAGACCGCGCAGGTCCGGGGCCAGGACGCAAACGCCAGCGCTGTACCCCGCGTAGACGACCTCGTCACGGTTGAGCAAGTCGAGGATCACCGCGTCCGCGCCGCTGTCAGCGAGGGCGCGCCGCAGCACGAAGACGTTTCCACCGCGCACCCAGATGACGTCCGCTTCCGGCAACTGCTCGACTGCCTCTCGGCCGTCACGCAGATCGACTGATGAGACGAGGAAGCCGAGGGACGTGAGATCGGCGACTTCGCGGTCCACGCCGGCTTGCCGGACATCGTCGGTTGCGCCGTCCACCGCGTTGGCGACCAGCGCGAGCCGACGACCGTGCCCGGCCAGTTCGAGCAGTCGAGCGGGGTGGTCACCCAATCGAAAGGACGACAGGTAAAGACGCACGATGAAGTCCTAGCAGAAGCTCCGATGGCCCCAAACGTTGACCGTTGGCGGATCGACTTGTGGGACGCCCAGGATCGACAGCTGATCGAGCTGTCGTGCCGACACGGCGTCGCCTTCCTTGCGCTTAGGACGCACGTCAGAATAACCTAGGTTTTCGGCTGTGACGGCTCTACCGTTCTGGTATGGCCGATGTGGGGCAGCTGATGGACATGGTGGCGCATCGTTACGCACTGCTGCGTCCGCACCTTGATGAGCGGCAGCGCCGGCTGTTGTTGGGCGCCGAGGCCGTTGAGCTGGGTCGTGGTGGAGTCAAGGCGGTCGCGGGTGCCACCGGGGCGCATCCGGATACCGTGGCGCGCGGCAAGCGTGAGGTCGAGGGCGTCGTCGAACCGACCGATCCGGTCGCTCGGTCACGGGTCCGGGCTGCGGGGGGTGGGCGCAAGAAGCTGTCCGAGAGCGACCCGCAGCTGGCCGAGCAGCTCAAGGCGTTGGTCGATCCGGAGACCCGCGGGGATCCAATGAGCCTGCTGATGTGGACGACGAAGTCGACCAAGAACCTCGCCGAGGCGCTGACCGCGCTCGGTCATCGGGTGTCGGACCGCACGGTGGCCAGGATGTTGCGCGCGCAAGGATTCAGCCTGCAGGCCAACAGCAAGGTTGGCGAAGGACGTCAGCACGAGGACCGTGACGCCCAGTTCCGTTACCTGGCAACGCAAGTAGCTGAGCAGGCCGCGGCTGGGCAGCCGGTCATCTCGGTCGATGCGAAGAAGAAGGAGCTCGTTGGGCAGTTCAAGAACGGCGGCCGGGAGTACCAGCCGACTGGTCGGCCCGAGCAGGTCAACGTCCACGACTTCCCGGACAAGGACCTCGGCAAGGCCATCCCCTACGGCATCTACGACGTCGGCGACAACACCGGCTGGGTCACGGTCGGGACCGATCACGACACCAGTGCCTTCGCGGTCGCGACCCTACGGACCTGGTGGGACACCATCGGCCAGCACCGCTACCCCGACGCCGAGACATTGCTGATCTGCGCCGACGGCGGCGGCTCCAACGGTTCCCACGTCCGGGCCTGGAAAATCGAGCTCGCCGCCCTCGCCACCGACACCGGACTGCACATCACGGTCTGCCACCTGCCCCCCGGCACCAGCAAGTGGAACAAGATCGAGCACCGGCTCTTCAGCCAGATCACCATGAACTGGAGAGGACGACCCCTAAAGAGTCACCAGATCATCGTGGACCTGATCAGCAGCACCACCACCGCCACCGGGCTGACCGTCCGCTGCACCCTAGACACCGGCGAGTACCCACTCGGGATCAACTACCGCGAAGCCGAAGTCGCCGCCCTGAACCTGGAACGCCACGACTTCCACGGCGACTGGAACTACACCCTGCACCCGAGCACGACACACCCATAGAACTGGGACTTAATTCTTCGCGGCCTCTTAGTTCAGGCTGTCGCGTCGGCCTGAGAGTCTACCCGGCGGTTAGTCTCAGCGCATGCGGAATCCGGGCTACGTCCACGAGTTGGCCGCGCAATACCTCGACGGCAGGGATCCACAAACCCTCGCTGCGGCCCAACGGAACGGTGTCAGCGACTCGGACCTGGCC
>JAABUT010001818.1_pt1 | contig 22704 bp, 18 predicted proteins | sample 5559281 | NCBI WGS metagenome assembly JAABUT01 (sample SAMN10711880, study PRJNA513359) | rock metagenome | isolation source: Antarctica rocks | place: Antarctica: Victoria Land, Ricker Hills nord | collected 2016-01-04
AGCACCTGTCTCTGCTGCACCTCCACAGAATCGTACACCCTTTTCGAAGAAGAAGAAGAAGAAGAGTTCCCATCAGCCACAGAAAAGATCCGCTACCGGGACTTCTCCCCTCCACCGAGCTCTCCGTCTCCCCTTCCTCCTACTTCCGAACAGCCAATGACCTCCGTCTCCCCTCCCGCCTTCCTCGCGCAACCCCAACCACCCCCTCTAATCGAAATCTCAACCAAGCGCCTCCACAGACGCGCACTACTCACCACATCCAACTTCCACGCCGATGAAGTTACGCTATCAGATTCTCGTATCACCAGAGCGTCCAAAGATACCGCCGCCATCACCGAAACCGAGCTTGCGGACAACCTGAGTCTTGTGGATACAGCTAGCGTAATAGGCTCTGTTGGTGGTCTCGTCGGGACAGGGTATGCGGCGGCGTCTTACTACTCGCAGAAGAGAGCGGAGAAGGAGGCGAAGAGGAGGGAGCAAGATCTGGAAGCAGCGATAAGAGGGGTTGCTGCGAAGATCGAGAACGAGGGCAATGGCAGAAGTGAGCGTGGGAGTGATGGAAGTAGCGAAGCTGGATTGAAGGTGGAAAGGGTTCCGGAGCCGGGACCGCCCAGGAGGGAGGATCTTACTTGGACTGGGATGAGATGATGGGGTTCGTATGTACAGCGTTATGACGTAGGGTAACTCACAGAGCAAGGGTTCCAATAGGTAGAAAAGCAACGCATTCATCTCATGGAATCGTTCAAATGCAGGTTTCTCGCTTCCTAAGTGCCCTGTTATCCCCCAACTACTTAGGTCAAAGAAATCCTGTCCTTCATTTTTCGAGCTTTTCATGATTCCAAACACCCTGGCAGAGCTAATAGTTCTTCCCCCCCGTAGAAATCGCCCCAACCATATCCGCCGCAAAATCACCAACCTCCCTCAGTAACGCCTGAAAGCATTTCTGCGAATACAGCTCCTTTATGTGTATCCTTGCTATCTCCACCGCCGCCCTCCTCATAGCCGTGTCAGTCTGTTGCGTAGTCTCATACACCTCCCGGATGCAATCGGTAAAAGTATCGCTGATCCAGTGCTGCTGCAACTGTTTCTCAAATTTCTCACGAGCGAGGGTTTTCAAGTCGTTCATTTGGAACATGTCTGCTATTGCGAACACGCGCGGGTGTTTCAGCAGTTCGAGATCATCGCCTGTTCCTTTTATGAGTTCTTTCAGTCTAGATATCTAAAATGAGATCCCAGAATGGGCTTACCTTCAGCACTCAGAGCCTCAGCAGCCTCTTCGGTGTAATTGTTAGCGTACATGTAATGGAAGACTCTCCAAAGAGCATGCGCGCTGTATTGCTTGAAGCGGAACGTTTGCTCCACAGATTCTTTGAAGTCGCCTGTAAGAGCGGTGGCGAAGTAGGGGCTTCGAACACCTAAGATCATGCGATGAGCGAGGATTGGGATCTCGGATGGGCCGAGAAAGAGGGAGACATCTGAGAATTGGCGGTTGTTGAACAGACTTTGGTTTTGGTCAGTTGATGTCATACTTGATAGTCTTGTGGCTGGGTGACTTACTGTGCAAACCTCTCTGTGGAGCTGTCTTTGGGGCTAGTCATTCTAGCAGAGGTTTGGATTTGAAAGGTCCGGGGGGGTTTAGTATGTAGCCGGACAATCAAAGAGGTAGTTGATGTGTTCCTCACTTTCGAATAATCACATCCAACACCAGACGATGCAGCGATTGTTAGTCGACACTGTTGAATTTATGCAATGAGCCTGGCAACCTTTGCGTACTGAACAAAGAAACAGTTGGCCAAATCAAAGGACCAAATTTCCCAAGTAAATGTTTGAAGTTGGGGAGAGATATTGGACGTACCCAAAGAGCAAAGCTAAGTTGACAGTCCCATTCGAAGTCGCCTTTTTCAGCGGTGGCTTCGACTGGATTCAAAACAAAGAACGCTTTCACTGCCTTTACCAAGCTTATTCAGTTACCATCAATTAGTCAGGCCCGATAACTGCCTGATCGCGGAAGCGTCATATCTTTTCTAAGAATGTTGACAATGTAGATGTTCCAGAGTTTTCAGCATTAGACGTGGCTCTTCGGTATCCCTATTTAAATCTCTGCTTCTTTGCTCTACTCTGTTCTGTGTATGTTCCGCTAACTTTCTGCACGTGGTTGTCATTTACAAATACTCGATAGAGAGGCCTCCCAGAGATCATCTACCATAAAGTTGTTAACTCAGCTTTCAAGTAGTCGACATGGCCATGTCGGCTAAAGCTGTCAGTCTTTGTGGCCTCTCTAGGAATTACTCCCAGAACAGTCTCGTTGAAAATATATAACGCATGTCCATTCATTTGCAGCGCTGATTTCCAAGAAACTGGGGGAGGAGCTGTACCTTCAACTGGTGTTAAAAGCTGCCACCCAACCACATGTAGTACGGATATTGGACGGAGGGCTTACCGCTGAGCTGCAAAGGGCTGGTCAGAGGTGGAGATAGTAAGCAACCTACCTACAAACCCACCAGGTAGCATCCACATGTGGTGACTCCACTCGAACCGGTGAGAAAGCTGAGGAGTGAGGAGCGACTTTTTGTTTTTTTGCTACCCCGCGCATGGTAATTTTAACTTGCTTCTCAGCCTTTTTATGGGTCAAGTAAGCGACGCTGAGTCAATATCAGTACTACATGTGGTTGGGTGGCAGCCTTTGACACCATTTGAAGGATTAGTGTAGCCGGGCCTCTTCTTAACCGTCTAATTGATTTTATTCAGAATGCTTTTTACACTTCTGTATGGAGCTGAACGGACGATTCAAGAGTCTGATATAGGCAAGCGCGAATACTGCTTTTCTTTTGGCTTTCATCCTATGCACATGGAAATCAACAGAAGCTGGCTCTGGTCATGTCGATGGTCTTCCTTGAGAAGAACAGAATTGTATTCTCGTTGTAGCGAACATAATCGACAACGAAACATAACAAGTACTTAGGGAATCAGGGATTGGAATACGGATAACGTTTGTTCGGGACGTGTGGGGGGATGGGTCCGCAAGCGTGTAGATTAGTAGTAGAATGGCAGCGGCACAGAAGAATAGATGAGAGAAACTCATTTGCCAGGAAAACAGCTGTTGGCTCGATTTCGTTGTACCAATACATATCGTTCACGGCTGATTGGAGATGCAACGATGTGAGAACTAACCGTCGTATTTTAAACTAGGTTCGTTGGCTGCCCGAGCAAGTCTGTTACCAATGGAAAGCAACGCAGTTTTCAGCTATTGCTGACTCAGAACTTATTGGTTATTGCGATCGTATAATAGGTTAATTACTAATTAATTTGACTAACTAAATAATAGCTATTTACACAATTTAATATATGCGCTGGGAAAGTCAATGGGAAAGTCAACGGGGAAGTTAATGAAGAAGTTAATGGGTAAACTAATGAGGTAGGGAGTCATGAAGGAAGTCATGAAAGGAACCATGAAGGCTGTTCGATAGGGAGCCATGTAGGATGTTCGGTAGAGAGTCATGTAGAATGTTCGGTAGAGAGCCATGTAGAATGTTCGATAGAGAGTCACGTAGGGTGTACGGTAGAGCTCATATTTGATGCTCGGTAGAGATCAAATTTGATCTTTGATTGCGAAGCAATTCGAAGCTTGGTAGAAAGCCATGTAGGGAGTCATGTAGAAATCATGAAGACTGTTCGATAGAGTCATATTTGATGCTCGATAGGAAACAAATTTGATTCTTGAATGGTGAGTAGAATGGTGAGTAGAATGGTGAGTAGGGTGGTGAGTAGGGTGGCGAGTAGGGTGGTCAGTAGGGTGGTCAGTAGGATGGTCAGTCGGAAGGTCGGTAGATAGGTCAGTAGATAGGTTAGTAGAAAGCTCGATCGAAAGGTCAGTAGGAAGGTCAGTAGAAAGGTCAGTAGAAAGATTAGTAGATAGCTCAGTAGGAAGCTCAGTAGAAAGCTCAGTCGGTAGCTCAGTCGATAGCTCAGTAGAAAGCTCAGTAGAAAGCTCAGTTTGGTAGAGAGTTTGATAGAGCGTTTGGTAGGGAGTTTGGTAGAGCGTTTGGTAGGGAATTTGGCAGGGCGTTTGATAGGGAATTTGGCAGGGAATTCGGTAGGGCGTTTGGCAGGGAATTTGGCAGGGAATTCGGTAGGGCGTTTGGTAGGGAATTTGGTAGGGCGTTTGGTAGGGAGTTTGGTAGGGCGTTTGGTAGGGAATTTGGCAGGGCGTTTGGTAGGGAATTTGGCAGGGAATTCGGTAGGACGTTTGGTAGGGAATTTGGTAGGGCGTTTGGTAGGGAATTTGGTAGGGCGTTTGATAGAGAGATTGGTAGGGCGAGTAGGTGAGCGAGTAGATGGGCGAGTAGGTGAGCGAGTAGGTGAGCGAGTAGATGAGCGAGTAGATGAGCGAGTAGGTGAGCGAGTAGATGAGCGAGTAGGTGAGCGAGTAGGTGAGCGAGTAGGTGAGCGAGTAGGTGGGCGAGTAGATGAACGAGTAGGTGAGCGAGTAGGTGAGCGAGTAGGTGAGCGAGTACGTGGGCGAGTAGGTGAACGAGTAGATGAGCTCTGACATTTCTTGTTTATATAGCTGTTAGAAGATATAGGAGACATATTGCAGAAGGTAAAAGCACGCTGTTAGCGGTGAAGAACGAAGTGTAAAAACGAAGCCGAATAGAAAAATCGACCATCGAAAATTGAATGGTTAACTGTAATAGGTTTAGCGCTGAACGATTAACTGTAAAAGGTTTAGCTTCCACGACTTCGGTAAAAGAGCCAACCGTTTTACAAAGAATTAAAATAAGGTTGTCGCAAAAGGGGTCAAAATCAGTCGGTAGAAGCAACTGCGTTGCTAATGAAGTTCAGGTTTCGGAACATAGAATAACGTTAGGAACACCATGCTTAAAGTGCCTGCTGCACACGGCTTCATAATTTCAGTCTGTTAATGCAAGTCCTGCCATTGCGTAGCCGTCTAGAAATCAAAAGTGGATTGGTGAATAACAGATGAGGTACATATGATGGTTGAAAGTACCTTACTCGTAAAGTCGCGAAAAGTGCTAGGACTGATCGAGCCTAGAATAGCTCAAAAACTGCCGTTTGTTTGTTTACTTTCTCAGCTTGCCGCAACTATTTTCCATCGCGCCGACGACATCAAATAGAAATTTGGTTTCAGTTGTGCTGCTAACTACAACCATGTCGCAAGTTCTATCTCCACTATCTACCACCAACGCGAATCGGAATACACCAACCACCGTCGAGAGGAAGACTTTCTCAATCCACGAAGACACAGAAAACATCCTACCCCAAAGCCCCCTTGAGATACCAAGCTCTCCATTCATTGAGGATGTACCATCACCGACGAAGGTATGGAGTCCAACGAAGCAAGAAACACCCAGAAGTGTGCAAGCAAAGAAGTACACGTCAGTCCCTCTCACTGAGGACGCTTTGAGAGAGAATGAAGGTCTTACGCGAGCATTCGAGACTGAGGACAGTCATGGCGAAGCTGAGAACCATATGAGCGATAGGAACATCGAGCAAAATCTAGGAGATGACACAACCTCTACTGTTGCTGCTCCCTCTGGATACGCGGGCATGGATGACACATGCATGAGCGCCTTTTCCGCCGCTCCGCCGCTTGATATGACCGTCTTCGCTCAAATGCGCCAGTCTCCTACGAGAGCAAGCCCATTGAGCCCTACAAAAGCCTCGAGACAACCGCACTGCAACGAGGAAGCACCGACACCCCGGCAACGCGGCCGCATGACCCCATCCAGCGTCCGACGTCACCACGCTGAAGACTCATCTCCCTCACCAACCCCTCGACGTCCAAGATCAAGTCCCTCAGGCGATACCACAAACCTCATTCTAGACTTCACCGAGCAATTCAGCGCCTTTGACCAGTCCTCCAGCCGTACGCATAGCCGCAACGGCCGGTCCTCTCCGCGCAAACAACCCTCAGATCTCGGATCCTACGCTTTGGGCCGTCGGACACCCTCACCAAGGAAACATGGTCTTCCTCCCAGTACACCCTCCGAATCTCGCCACCTCGCCAACCTCCTCGATTTCGACCTTCCTCCCGCGCCCACCCCACGCTCAGTTCCTAGCATCACAGCCCGTGAACTCGAGTCACTAAAATCAAATTTCTTGTCCCAAATATCCTCTCTACGCGCAAATCTAAGCGGGAAAGAAGCAGAAGTCTCATCTCTCAAAAACGCGGTGGAGGATGCTGAAAGACGGGTGGGAGAAGCCTTGGAGGAGATACGAGATGAACGAGGAAGAAGGGAAGCCCTCGAAGCAGATAAAAAGGATTGGGAGAAGCGAGACAAAGAAATGCAGAGTGTCCTGCGGAACGTCAAGGAGGAGATTATTCGCGTTGATCGTGAAAAAGATGTATTATTGCAAAAGGCATTCACGGCAGAACAAAAGCTCTCTGAATCCGAGTCCCGCCTTGCCGAATCCGAGTCCCGCATCACCGGCCTCCGTGCAGCGTCCTCGTCCACTGAAGGGACCACTTCTGAAACCGGCGCCGCTGCCAGCACGGACACTGCCGTTGAAGCCGCAGTGGCAAATGTCGCCAAGGAACTCCACGGGCTATACAGACACAAACACGAGGAAAAAGTCAAGGCGCTGAAAAAGAGCTACGAGGCGAGATGGGGCCGGAAGATCAAAGAGTTACAGATGAAGGTGGACGAGGTGAGCCGAGAGAATGAAGATTTAAAGCTCGGTCGAGATGCCACAATGAGCGCTGTGATTCCCGGCACTCTAATCCCCAACAAGTCATCGGAACGAGAAGGACCCAGCAACGAGGAGCGTGAAGCCACGAACCAGCAACTCAAAGACCAAGCCTCCAAACTCCAGATTTTAACAACCGAAACCACAACCCTCAGAACCAGCAACACAGCCCTCCTCTCCTCCCTCACCCACTCCCGCCAAGAAATGGCCGCTCTCGTCGCCGCCACCGAGGAGCTTATCTCACTCTCCCAAACGCCGAATGACAGTCATCCCGCGCCGGAACCGAGCTCAAGGGGTAGCTTTTCGAGAAGTATTTCTGGCGGGTTGAAACCGCCGGGGGTCGGGGCCGGAGAGAGCCGGATTGGAAGGGGTGGGTTTGGGATGGGGGGGAAGAGTATGATGAGTAATATTGAGAGGATGGGGAGGGGTGGGGCCGGGCGGTGAGGGGAGGGGAGATAGCTAGAGTCGGGGAGATATGGAGGCATGTCATCAATGGTCAGCATGGGATTTCGTTGTGCGTTAAAACCGTATGAGATGAGTTGTGCTGGAGAATGCAAACTTGAATGCTTCAATTGCCACTTTCACGTATATTTGCCCGAACTAGATATCGCAAGGTACCAGTGTTGGTATGATGAACCATTCCTCAAATCGTCCAGAAAGAGATAAAGCACGAGAGTGCAGAAATACATGCCAGTTCTCCAATCGAACAGTGGCTTTCAAAGAACTGCGGCTTTGGCGAAGCACATCTTATATATCATGAGCAAGATCTCTTATTTTTTGATTTAGATATCAACGCCTCGACAACCACTCACTCTCATCTCCACAAAACAGGATATACCATTTCGATAGTCCTAAGAAAATCTTTCTTTCAGACATATTTATATTCTATCGTGTCGAATTCTATTCTTAGGTTGCTGATTCGTAAAAGTGAAAATAAGATATGATGCAGTGTGTGTGCTAGAAATGGCGTTGAGTATTTATGGGGTGTAGGTAGGGTTTGTTAGGCGGTAGGTGTATAGGGTCTGTCTGGGGCACTGTTTTTTTAGTGGGGTTGAGATGGCTGCTGAGGGTGGGGGGAGGGGTGGTTGGTTGGTTGGTTGGTGGGTGGGTGGATTGGATTTCGTTGGTTACGTTCTTTTTATTCGGTTTCTGTTTATTCTCTCTCGTTTGTTTCATCGTTCGTTGTCCAAGCTAGCAGCGTGTCTCGCCACTCGTCCATTTTTCCCCATCTCAAACATCCACCCAACCATTCATGTTTCCGTCTCGTCACCTACCCTCGCCCTCTCCATTTCCCACCATCTACTTCCCTGGTCCGACTCCCAGAACCTTTCGAATATTCAACCATCCTATACTGTCATACTCATAATGACTGCTAGCATGTCTAATATCATGTCAAGTTTATATTTATTGTTCTGTGTTGTGGTGAATACGGCCATGTTCATGATGGTTTGGGGTATAGTGTGGCGATGGCGGTGATGGTGAAAAGGGGGTTTGGGGCTTTTGGGGGAAAGGGAGGGGGAGGGGAAGAGTGAGAGTGCGAGTGAGAATGAGAATTTTTGAGGCGGGAGGGAGATGTGAAGGAGAGTAGGAAAGGCGGTCGTAGTTGAGAAGATGTGAAGGTAAGACTTTAGAAGAGTCGGCGTGGTTGAGGGTGTTTTCGGACGTGGAGAGGAGGTTGGCACGGGCGCGGTATTGATAGGAGTACTCTGGTGCATGTGATGGGGTTGGGTTTCGAGATGGAAGCTGAGTTTCGAGATCGAGCGCGATATTCTAGGAAAAGAACCAACCCAACTTCCAATAGCTGGTCCTCTTCTTTCACATCGAGAACATCTAGTTAATCAGCTCTGCCCGCTCAAAATTCCCCAAGTAATCCAACGCCTTGAACCATCTCTTTTCCATTCTCATATCTACTCTCTTGCTCTTGATCACAAAAAATGGGCTACTGCGTCGTGTATCTAAATTTTAACATGTTTGGCTTAAAGTACAGCTAGCGTCAATGGAAACAAAGAGCCCGCAAGCGCCTGAAGCGAGCTGAATGCGAAATTCGATCTACCACCGCGAGGATGACAGAAAGTACCGTGCCTGAAGAGGCTGCAGAGATCACAGTGTCGAGATTAAGCGTCTTTCTCCGCATCTTGTTGACAAGCTTGGTTAGATATCTAGCCATCATCTTCCTCTGAAGAGTATTTTGCAGTCAGTGAGACACGCAAGTGAGCTGCTGCGCGGTGCCTTTTCATGCAACAACGAAGTCTTCATACGCTGTCCTGATGTTGCGCTCTTGTCGAGCGCCTCTTCAGCAGTTATGAGACTCAAACTGATGAATCTGGTATCTGAGCGAGGCTGCGACTGAAATAAGGTAGCAGGAGCGCTACCAGAGCGTTTTCTGAGTCGGGCAGTAGATTAGTGGAAATAGAAGATACCTCCGGAACTACTGCTGGTGCAGTGATATAGCTGATTTCGAGATTCCCATACAGATTTTAAGATGCAACTATATGCCTCCAGATGTACCGATCCTTGTTCTAACAAGCCAAATCCAGGAGGTTGCGGCATTACATTTTCGACGAATAGTCGCAAGGGCTTGGGGTAGATACTGAAGCAATTTCATTCACATGGTTGAACATGGTCGTTGGGCTGCTCGCTCTAGTACGTTAGTGGCAAGTCGCTGCTGCTGAAGCCGTGATCTGCGGGTCATGTTACCGAGTAGACAGAAATCTCGATTTATGCCTTCCTGAGTTTATACTGCACAATACCGAATATTCCTTAGGACCTGAGCGTGCGCGCCTGAAAGGTTTTCCTCGAGTAGTCCGAGGAATTAGCGACTGCGGCTGTTGATTGAATCAATATTGTCGGCTACTGGTAATTGGTAGTAGATGAAGCCTTTGATCATGCTTCAGACCTTCAAGGAGAAGGGATGACGGTCTCATCAGAGGCAACGCTTTTGAGGGGTATGTCAATCATACCCAACGTCGAAAGGTCTGCCAGTTTGTACGGATGATGCCAGACTCACCTGGTATCGCTCCTGATCCATCTCCGCTAGAGTATCTCATCAACCTCGAATGTACTGTGGCGTTGGAGAAATGTCAATTTATCAAGTGGTCACACCGATTTGCGCAAGCTAGGCAAAGATTCAGGTGTTCCCACCAACACCGTTACTGCATTCTGAGGTGGACGTGGATTTCTCCCAAGGACTGCTAAGCCATGGAAGAGCAGCGCCAACAAGCGAACATGTGGCAATCCAATCCCAATTTGACGATAGGTGAAGTGGATCATGCTACAGACGTCTGATGCATGGGTTGTTTTTCGTAGCTCGACCTTGAGCGATAGAGCGGTAAGAAATCGGGAACATGCACAGGTCATGTCAGGTCTATGTTGATCCTCGAATGGAAGAATAAAGCTCCTAGCGTGAGGGAAAACAAAAGCCAGCAACGGAACGCAAAATGACCTTTTAAGGAACTCAGCCGAAGAGGTTGAACCAGCGTACTCGTAGGCTCAAGAAAGATCAAGCTTGAGATTATCCATCTATATCACCCTAAATCTATAGCCCAAATGGGTATCCAGGAGTAAAGTAAACACAGCCGACATGCAGCTAGGTAGTCAAGGTTGAGAACTTTAAACGACAGCAGACATGAGTCCATCGACAACGCACAAGACGCAAAATATTGATGCTAAATCAGATTGCTGCTTTCGATCTCAGCTGTATCGTCAGGGCACTCTTTGAAAGCGACCTGAGGCGGCGAGGCTGCCGGGGTAAGCAGCTGCTCGGAAGCAGCGGTCAATGCTTTTCTCTGGTTGACGAAACCTGGCGGAGGACTTGTCCAGGTGTAGTCAACCCATTTACCAAGAACCTGCCGTATACCACGCGCGAGCTTCGCAACTTTCTTCTGCCGGGAGAGGCTCCACAGATGGTCTCCGGTGCCTCTGCCGGACTCAACCGCGGTCTGCTCTCCATTCTCAAGACCATCAAGTATGCTCCTCCAGACACGCATCGTCTCGTCCAACTCCTCTACGTTGCTGACACCCATGACACTTACGCCTAGCTTTGTACCTCCTATTTGTTCAATCGTCTCCCTCACCCAGGGGATCCCTGAAGCTGGGTCTCCTTTCGAGCCAACGCTCTCACCCTGTCGCATCCAGGTTTCCAAGGCAAATCGGATTGCGACCTTTTCGATCCGATCATTCTGTGAATCGCACCAGTCGCTTGCTTTCTTGATGGCACCACGTAGCTCAGTTGGTGAGGGGTGGAAATCACCCTGACCGCCGATCGGAACACCCGTGCGGCGCAATAGGCCCATGCCAAGGACAGAGGCGTTGGGCACAACATCAACGCCAGCTGCTCTCAGCCGTTTCAAAGCCACTGAGCTGAGTCTCGTATTTTGGAGAGTAAAGTTCGCATAAGACATAACGGCATCCAAAGGCTTTCCAGTCTTCTCAAGGATCATCTCTGCCTGCTCGCAAAGCGTAGTGACCCGGTATCCAGAGATTCCGATATACTTGACTACACCCGACTGATCCCGGAGTCTACGTAGCTCAGTGACAGCCTCGAGAACCTCCTCTGGGGAAACGAATTCGACATCGTGGCAATAAACAACGTCTAGGTAGCTTGTTCGGAGGCGATCGAGACTCCGTTGTATGCTATGCCGTACCCACGCCGCGGAGTAATCGAACTCGGCGCCTCCGATTCGGCCAACTTTTGAAAGGAGGAAATAGTCGCGGCGGGGAAAGTTGTCGTGTACAAATGCGGTATCAAGAGCTTTTCCAAGCAGGTCTTCGGCTGGGCCGTAGTAAGGAGATGTGTCGAAAGCCCGGACACCAAGGGAGAGGGCGCGGTGGACTATGTTTGTGGTCGGCAATAGATAGGGGTCGGGGTTATATTGAGAGTTGAAGGTGGCGGTGCCCAGGATGAGCGGAGGGAGGAGCGTGGACAATTCGAGTGTTGCTGAGGACATGATGAGACGGGGGACAGCGGGCGGACGGTCGATGGAAGCGGGAGGATCAAGACAGAGCTACTATGCGCTGTAGGTATGCGAAGACGAGAATCGATGGCGGTACTTTGGGCTGGAGTAGCCTTAATATGTACTGCTGCCTGCTCCAAGGAATGTCCCTACTGTCAGAAGCCGAGACGAATGGAGGCTGTGTATTGCTTATCGGCGCCTGCTTGGATAATCGAGTGTGGGGTGCATACAAGAGGCATTTTAAATAAATTCATTAGGGTGTGTGTCTGGACAGGATGGTGCCATCGTCTATGACGCGCAGATTTGCTGCCATTGGCACGCTTGGCTTAGCCCTGTACTGTAGAGAGTCCATATCGTAAGCAACCGGATGTGTTTACATGCTAGAGAGTCAAATTTGGGCCAACGGGGATAGAGGTAGAAAGCAAGAGAGAGCGAGACTGCGGAATGTCGAGATACATGTCAGCGATGCGGGCTGTGGTCTTCCGTCTAGCGCCATCACGCACTTCTAATCTGCCCTAATCTGCAAACCATCTTGGTTCCGGGTTCGCACGATTGGATTAGGAGGGCCAATGATGCGACTGCGTGACCCAACTCTATCTTGACCGTTGAGCAAGAAATGGTACATGGCAGCCTTGGGGAGTTCATGTTGTGTTACGGAAGAGCTGGCATGTCGATACCCTGGTCGCATACTACATCCAGATGGAATGAAAATGCCTCGTATCTTTCCATGATAGCAATCCAAAATCTAACCACTTTACCTTGAAGCCTGATAAGAAGAAGGAACAACAAGTCGAAACTTAATAACCTAAGGTGAGTTTGTTTGAGAAACACGTGATCGGATGGGTATTTTAGTTGTTTTAGCATAGGTCGGGCATAGTAATGTGATGAGTGCCGGAAGCATTGGGCTGCGCCGAAAACACCTCGGATAACCCGCCAGCAGTAGGGAGTGCTGCTAGATCTACAATACATTTGCCTCGCCCGCAGGCTCTGACCAGAGAGTGCCTATGGCCAAAAGAGATCGCCATACCGTTGTGAAACAATAGCAGTCCTTTGGCCAGTCCAAACGTATAGGAGCTGCGCCTTCGTAGAAAAGCAGAACATGACGACCACTACTTCGAACCATACTCCGGTGCTGTTACGAGTGGAAGGATGCAGAACGCCGGGCTAATGCAATGCCAAAGGTGAAGTCGAAAATTCGGTATGCGGGCAAAGGTGCAGGTAGTGTGTGGTCTTCATGAGCGAGCAAAAAGTTCGCTCCTTGGGCCTCTCATTCGTGACAAGGCCCCCCTGGTGTGGTCATCAATCCTTGAAAACCTTCCACCCCTCTTTCAGCTCCGCCTCTTCCTCCGCCCTCTCGGCCGCCTCCCTGACCTCCCTTTCGATTCTCTCCCGTGCGCGTAAGACCTTGCTCTGTAGATAGAAGCTTCCACCGTTTTTCGGCTCGTTGACGTCAAATAACCTTTTGAACCTTTCCATCACGGCCTCCATATTCGCCTTGCCTCCCTGTGGTGGTTTGACATTAAGGATTTTGCATGCCTCACCGAGGGTAAGGCCGCTCGAGGCATAGTTGGCTGCTGCTTCGGGAGCATTTCTTACCGATTGAGCAGCATATTTTTGAGTTGCTGAGGCTTGTTTATAAGCTTCTGCAAAAGCGCGACCAAGCACTCGTGATCCTATGATGACGACCTGGGTTATGATACGGTGCGCCTTCCAATATATTAGTTTCTGAAATCACTAGTTGGTTGTTGATGCATAATGCTCACCATATAGGAAGCTTTCTGACACCAGTATCCAAGACGACAGGGTGAGCTGATCGAGAGGCGTTGTAGATGCCAAAATTCTTAGGCCCGCCCCAACTTACTTGGTAGTTCTGGAACAACAGTCGGCCCGGAAGAAGTTCCGTAGCCGAGGCGGCCAGGCGGCTCACCGGGAATTGGCGCCGATGACTTCACCGTTCCAGCTTCACATGCCAACATCTCGCGACATCCTTCGGGAAGAGCTCAGAGGCACATTCGATAGGCAGCAGAGCTATACCACAAGCCTACCACCGGTTATCAACATGGTAGCAAACAGGTCTGAGCAGGCATCGCTGATTTCTGGCCCGTTGCATGGCTGCGTTTGGTACGTAGCATTGTTTGTTCATTATATATACTCTAGGCAGTAGAGGCTTACAATCAATTTCAGATACACCTTGGATAGAGGCGATGGCTCCTTCACCGGCAAAGGTCTCGGAGAATGGCACTCTCAGCTCTGGTGCGAATAGAGATCCAAATCCTCCAACAACTGCGGCTTTCTCGCCGTCATCGTCACAGATCTCGCCTGCTACAAGACAAAGATCCACCATACTCGTTCATCAGAAATCGCCATTGCTTGTAGCGACGCCTCCGCCAATCACCAGAGCTCTAGCTTTCTCTCATCCATTCATCCTACCTTTGAACAAAGCGGCGGGTCTGATATCATGGACAAGCGGAGATCCTTGGGAGAGCTTCCTAGTCGTGGCAGGCTTTTGGGCTATAATACTCTACGGAGATGCCGTAGTTAGATGGACTGGGCCGGTCGTGATGGTTATAGGCATCATACTGGGCATGTACACACGCAGGTTCTCTCCCCTCTCATCGACCGGCTGGACTGGTGAAAAGCAGAAGGGGCATAAAAAAGAGCCGTCAGAGGGCAGTATGAAACATCAGAAAAGCTTGGATGAGATTGTAGAAACTCTAACCGTCTTTACGACTCGATGCAATGTACTCCTCGAGCCTTGTCTGCACATGACAGACTTTCTTTCAACGCAGCGAACCGCGACATCGGCTACTACTAGGCCAGCTCTTACGACCCTGTTCATCCGGATTCTGCTTGTTACGCCGATATGGATTGTTATGACAATCTCGCCCCCACGCATTATCACTACTCGGCGAGTGGCTCTTGCAATCGGCACCTTGATGCTAACTTGGCATTCAAGACCAGCTCGGGTTTCTCGTGCGATTCTTTGGCGTTCTAAGACTACTCGACGTATTGTATCAGTGGTGACTGGTTTGAGCTTCATCAATAGCGCTGCAGGTGCACCACCGCTCCCCGGTCGCCCAGACGAACCACCGCCGCTTCCGCCTCGAAGTAAGAACCAACATGCTGTTGCTAATTCATTAGTTCAACAAGGACCTGAGTCAGCTGGTGTACGTTTCACGTTCGTAGTGTATGAGAATCAACGACGTTGGCTTGGGCTTGGTTGGACTTATTCTTTGATGTTCAACGAACGAGCACCTTGGACCGACGAGCATTTGAATCCGTCAGACCCCAAAGATGACTTTCAGCTACCGGATGTTGACCATGGTAATGCTCAGTGGCGATGGGTAGAAGGAAGCGAATGGAAAGTCGAGGGTGCTGGGAAGAGCAAGGTAGATGCCAATGAAGACGGCTGGATATACTATGATAACAAGGTAATATGTAAATGCATGTTCCATTGTCGTACTAACTGGGATTTAGTGGAATGATGGTCGTCGTGGCCGAGATGGCTGGGGTCGCTATACTCGCCGTCGGAAATGGTATAGAGACGCTGAGCTAGTGGAGATAGCTTCAAACCCTGAACCGAGTTCTTCAGTAGCAACGCTTGTCCCCTCGTCGTCTGACCAGAGTTTCAAAGACCCACCGCCTGACTATTCTCAAGTGATGCAAGATAACGACGATGCAACTAGCAGTCAGGTCAAGAAACGGGGTTTCTTGAGGAATAGAAGAGAGAGCACGCAGAGCAGCGCAAAAAGCAGCGCAAATTCTTCGGGTTCTGTGCTCCGTAGTGACGACGAACTGGGTCATCAGATGCCACTATATCCGGACCGTGACCGCGACTGGAATGTTGGCGATGATATCAAGATGGGTCTAGGTTAAGCGACTCGCAATGTGCGAGTGTGTTTTCAGTGGTAGCGACGCCGATCATTCCGAATTCCGCTCATGGCTATCTCTGATCTCGAGACGGTCTTTCTGGTGACACAAGCCACGAGTTCTCTAGGCTACATACTAAACCCACTGGTAGCAAACACAGCGAAGTCGTCTTCGGCCTCCCAAGTAGTGGCACACATTGTCCAAATATCGAGTAAACATCTGTCAATATATGCCGTTATAGCCGCATCGAACTTGGTAGTCAATTGCTGAGTACGAGTCTCAACCGCAAAGACACAGATAAGCATCAATTCACTATAAGTGCATTGAGGTCTCAATAGTGTCGGTTCAGCCAGACGAGCAATAACACAAAATCTGCATATCTTAGGTATTAAACTACGGAGGTACTTACCGTAACATAGCGATGATCAAGCAAGATTAGGCGCTAGCCCATGAATGATGAGGTGTCTGCTCACTTGCATTGGTCAGTGTTCACTCTAAAGCTTCATTGAAAGTGAGGTATGGCAAAACCTCACTTTTCCGCGATCCACTCAAAGAGATTCTACGGCCCTTTTCTACCTTTCCATCTTCATCTGAATCACCACCACATTATCGAACTACTGTACCTTAAGCAAACATTGCTCGACGCGAGTATTGGTCAGGCCCACTAGAATCGCAGAATCGACACTATCTATTGCCCTCAGTGCACCATTTTGCTCTGCAATTGTCTAACACTACTTTTATCTTATACTACTTCACACGACATAAGATAGAGCAGTATTTCTAGCAAGATTTGTCAAACCACTATCACGATAATTTTTTATCCTCGTGGTTGGACTGCGCAGGTCCAAGCCTATCATTACCGTCCAGAGTCTGAATTACCCTCTAACAACGTGCCTACAACATGGATCAAGCATCCGAGGGAAAGGCAATAGCGCTACAGCTACAGGACGTCCAAGCTCTTCTTGATCAGGAGAACGCAAACGATGAAGAAGGCGAGATTTCAGACCAAAGAATCGCCATGCAGACGTACCAAGAGAATTTGATGCGGCATCTAACTTTTCTTGGGGATGCCCGCATGGCTCGCAGTTTCGCAAATGCTGTCCAAATTCTAGCCGACGCCTGCGAAGACGAAAAAGTTGCAGCAAAGGACCAACTGTTAGCTCAACGGCTTGCCGGTGTTGCTCAGCCCAAAGGACCTGCTGCATCCTACCCAAAAATAGATTTGGATGACGCTGAGCCTTCAAATTTGGCGCAGTTCAATCGCACAGAGCCAGTGCTTCCAAGCTCACCGACTACAGCGACCTCGGTCGATAAAGCTCGCGATGTCGGAGAAATTAGGGGAACAAAGAGGGAACGAGAACTTTCTGTGGCTGAAGACGACGAAGGCCGCTCAAAGAGACCAAAAGTCGAAATACTCAATACCCTGCCTGTTTTGAGCTCGAAGAGAAAGCGTTCTCCCAGCCCGCACGGCCAAGTCGAAGCTTCCTCCCTTGCAACATCCGTTGTCTTGAGCCTCGGAAATGGGGAAGAGGCCCAAAACAGTGTAACCTCAAACAAACGCGTGAGGACTTCAACGTTGGATGAGCGAGTGAACGAGGAGCAGATCGCCTGTATCTCGTGCGGCGAACCAGACCCAGGCACTCATCTTAGCTTATAAAATTGCAAGCACTGTTACTGCAAGGAGTGTGTAATTTCTTGGGTCGAAGCCGCGTTGGATCCTGGCTCAACATTTCCGCCTGTTTGCTGTAACCATCAGATAACCCTAGAAGTCGTCGAGCCCTACATATCCCTCGACCTTGCAAGTCGATTCAAAATGCAGGAGAAAATCTCACTTGCAGCAGCCTGTCCACTAATCTGTGCCGAGCCCGGCTGTCTCGTTGGTATATCAACACAAAACATTGTCGGCGACAAAGGACATTGTCTTGCTTGTAAGCGAAACACATGCAACAAGTGCAGGATGGTTTGGCACGAGGATGAAGAATGTGTCGCTGACGAGGAGCGGACGCTGATCATGGGAATGGCGAAGAAAGAGGGCTGGCAATCCTGCTTTCGTTGCGAGAACCTAGTAGAGTTGAACACTGGTTGCTATCATATGATGTAAGTACATGATCTAGATTGATCCATGAATAGGCGACTGACTTGGCATCCGCAGTTGTCTATGCAAGGCTTCCTTTTGCTATTTGCGTGAGCTTAAGTGGCATGAATGTTTGAACAAGTGCGCGTTTTGGGACGAGGAACGGCTTTTGGCCCATACCAACAGAGTTACCGATAGACGGGCAGTAAATCGTACGCGTTTGGGTCAACCTTCAGACGCTCGTCCGCGAGCTGTACAGCTTGAGGAAGTCCGTGCCCTAGTACAGCAAGATTGCGATCACGGTCAGTGGGAATATCTCTTCGAGAGCATCGTCAGAGCAGAAGGCCTAGGCAACTGTCGGCTTTGTGACTACTATGAAGACAAATTCCTACTTCGTTGTCATCACTGTCGTATCATGTCTTGCCGATGGTGCTTGAGGCTTGCGCCACTCAGGACAGTGCACCCTCCTCAGACACGTCTCTAGAAACGACACCGAAAGTCAGTCAAAGCTCAGACGGCAGTCAGCTTTCCCTACCTTTCTACTTTCCCAAGAATCTGCATTCTTGTGGGTAAATCTTCATCAGCACACCAAGTCCCACAATTCCTTCTATTCCTGATATAGACATGTCACGTTGCCATGCATTCATTCAAGCCTGTAGAGGTCCCGTCAGGCATTTCAAGATGATCGACCCTTCAGGTTCATCAGAGTTACCAGGACTAAGGTGAAGAATCGCACAGATATCGTCTTCTTGAGTCTCATCATGAGCTCTGCAAGGGATTTGGAAGAAAATGCCTTCTGCATTCTATTTCCGCTTTCGCGGGCATCACATTCTTCATCAGTTCGAATTTCTGCAGAATTTTTAAAATAACTGCCTTCACAAATCTCTACGGCATATCCAAACATGTCAGTCCCTGGCTGTCACAAGAGGTACAAAGACAAGGATGAAGAAAATAGAAGATCGCCTCCTTCAACGCTCGACACGTTCGTTCTCTGATGCTGTGCCTCGATAAGTGCTCAAGACACTTCCTCTCGCTGTTAGGAATGACTAAATACCCTTTATCAGATTGAGTTCTAGGTGTGAGTGGCACGTTCGATTATCTCCCTGAGAGTCTAGTCAACGTACTGAAGATATTCCGATCTGTGTGGGGGAATAGCCTGCGGATATCGGCGTTGTTCTGATGACAAGGGCATTAAACCACCGCTTAGAAATCTTGCCCTTCAGACTCTTAACCAACAAGGCGGTCTATTCCATCAAGCGGTCAGACACAGTCGGGAGTTGTGGGTGTCAGAACCGACGGATCGTATTGAGAAGAATGATTCCTGCAGCCCGCGAAGTTTGCCAGTTTACGTACGCAGCAAGAGCTCACAGCTCAAGAGGGCGAAGGGTGGGAAGAGACTAAATAAACGAAGAAATAAACTACTCTATACAAAAGAAGTTTCAGCCTGTGGTACTGTAGGTACATTCATCAGAAATGGGAATTTGGTAAACACCGACTCCCATCAATCATTCGTCGACCAGCTTCATGAAAGATAGCACTATGAAGCATTTCATTTCATTTCAGATCGACTGGCTGGCTGGCTGAAGAATCAATCGATCGCCAATGCCACTGACCCATGTGCAGTAAAACGGAACTTGGCTCCCCGTTACTATATCCCCCCTTTCGCACAAAGCCCTCAGAAAACCTAGGCTCGTTCTTCTCTGTTTTGGAGAAGGCAAGACTAAGAGAAAGGTATTACATATCGCTCTTAACGGTGAGGCCTCGTATATGGTTTACTGTAGATATGTGCATGGCAGCTGGAAAACACATTTCAAGAGACTGCGTGGAAGGGGTTGGAATGAGAGGGAAGTCACGTTTGGCAATTCCCTCGCGAAAAACACAGATTATCTCACAATGAGCCTGCACCGACTTAATCTAAACCCCCGCCGCCCCCCCTTCCCCCCACCAAAAAACAACCTCCTCTCTCTACCCAACTCCCCAACCCCATCACTCACCCACATCCTCTCCACCTCCCCCTACGCCGTCCAAACTCCAAACCAGCAACCCATCCATCCCTCACCTCCCCATCGCCAGCCTCGATCCTCTCGTGTGCGGCCTATCTGCTGGGTAGTGTGCATCGGTCGAGCGAAAAGGGGTGTGTCGTGGTATGAAAAGGGGGACTGGGTTAAGGGGGGAAAAGGTTAGGTGCGCTTTACGGGCGTTGTGGAGGTAGCAGCTGTCATGGTTGAGGGGGTCGGGGGAAAGGCCAGCGGCGTTGCGTTGCGTTGTTTGTGATGGGTTTGGGTGCTGGGTTGTAGGTTGGGGTGAGAGAGGTGGGGTTGTTTTGATTGGGGCTGCTGGGACGTGGTGGTGATGTTTTTCAAGTTGGGGTTCTGGAGTTTGGGGGGGTCAGGTCGGCGAAAAGAGCTAGAGCGTTGTTTCTGCTTGATGATGAGCTCGAGGTTGTGGCTTTATCTGAGAACGATGATGGTTACTGCGATCATCAGGCTGGGACTAGGGTCGTCACAGGATAAAGGGAATGTTCGTAAAACATCTGTAGATCATTGTTCGAATCAGTGATAAGGCATTCTAGGAAATTCGATTCATTGTGAAGGAATCGAACAATACTCATTGTTGCAACGTCGATGGAGCATTCATAAATACCTCAATTCTGAGTCTGAACACTCCTTTCTCCTATCGTCAACATCTTCGACTCTCTCAAACACGGAAAAATCTCAGACACCAAAACCAACAAATCCTCATCAGCGTCTCGAACATGTCCGACCTCAGAAATCTCGCCGGCTCACAGTTCGTGGCCGAACTCGTCAGGCTCCCTTCAGAAGAGTTGAAGGATGCTAGCAGCGACCAAGAATGCATTATTTGCAGGGCAGAGTTCGGGCCCAAGACAGAAGACGCAGTTCAATTGCCTTGTCGCCACGTCTTCGATCGAAAATGTCTGGATGGGTGGTTGTCAGAACTTGAAGCGGGCCAAAACACATGTCCAAAATGCCGTACAGAATTATTCGTAAAGAACGATACACCCGACTCGGATATAACCGACTTTCTGGCCGAGTATGCCAACTCGCGGACCCCCTTTATTCCGCCCGACGATGATATCACTGAATTTCTGGATCAACTTAGTGGAATACCTGCGAGTGTGGCCGCAAGACTACCGCCTCCATCAACAACCCTTGGCCTTTTCAGCGGTCTCAGCGAGAACGCGACCCGCGTTTTGCGCCAACAATACTCGGACTGGTTTGCTCGACAGACTCAGGAAGTGAAAGATAGGTTTCCAAACCCTTCGGATCTCCCAATACAACCCCGTGACGACAGCATTTATGAGCTAGGTCACAACTATGGCCTTGCGTTTTTTCAACAGCGCGAGGAAGAGGAAGAAGCTCCTAGCTTCAGGCTACCAGAAAATCACCAATTTCCACGACTCGACACCCCTGAGGGCTTCGACCGAGTCCTCGAACGCATATCTGGTCTAACCGAAGAGAATCGCAACGAGCTACGTCGCACTCGGGCCGAGTCCCGGGCGCAACGGCAACGACAAGCGGGGGTTGGTTTCGGAGCATATCACGCTGATAGTAGTAACGCCTCCCACAACATACCGCAGGCGAGGGCCAATGGCGAGAACCACAACAGAGTCGAGGCTGATAACGAGAACAACGTCAGACTTGACACTGCCGATGACTACCAACATTATCTCAATCGCTCATGGCTAAGCAGAGAGGTTCACGCTACATTACAGCGTGATCTTGCCGAGCTTGGTCTGAACATATCCCAGGCGAGGGCCAATGAGAACCACAACATGGTCGAGACCGATGACCAGAACAATGCCACACTTAGGACCGCCGATGGTCGCCGCTCCTTGTTCAGTCGCTCAGCTACAAGCGGAGAAGGTCGCAATAGATTACCTCGTAATTATGCCGAGCTCCGAGCGCGACTTCAACGACATTGACGGGAGCTGTAGTGTTTTGAAGCCTGGCGGATCTTGAAAAGATGTCTAAGTATGCGGTGTTTACATTTGTTTTGACCTAGAATAGCGAATAAGAATCAGTTGTCTTGCAATTTCCGAAGTAATCCGCTTTTGTCGAGTCTGACCACCCCTGGCCCTTTTTCCCAAAACAACTGTTCATCAACCCAAATATCTCGTTGTCAAATGGGTCATCATGGGTCTTAAATGTTACAATATTGAGAATTTTGTATTGGGACTGGTGGGAAATTAGCGTGTTTCTGTCCCAAATTGGAAGACTAGAGAGCTACCGGGGAGCGTTTGGTTCCTAACTTGTATAATAGTCTTGATGGTTTTTATCTGCCACTCAATGTAGCTGAAAAGTGTCAACAACCACAGCAGCACAGAATCTCAGTGCTGTAATCAGAGTGGCAGAAGGGTCGATATTCTTGTCTCCGCAGCCGACCATGATCTTACCTTTCCTCGAACCATTCGGCCAATGTTAGCATCTGTCTTTCCATCCCCCTTCCTAATCTTTCCCAAAACCTAATGCCCTAAACGAAATCAAAGGAACAACATAGCACTCAAAAAGCAGTCATTGTCACGCGTCCGGCGAGGGAGAGGCAGAGACACAAAGAGAGCAGAAGAAGGGCTTGATAATTCATCCAACCAGTCCCTTATCCCTGACCTCGACAAGCCAGGAAAAGGAACTGCAATCACACAAAAGGATGATACAGCGACGCGGTAAACGAAGCGCCTCTCGGTCAGTGCCCTCTCAACTCGTCAGCATTGCTTTCTCCGTCACCCAGCGTGGCAATTCCTCTAGCTTTCATCACAGATATCGGTAATAGAAAACTGTACAGTTAGCAAGACATTGACTGCAGATACTATGACTGCTGCCATTGATCTCGTCTCAAAGAACAAATTGGAGAGACAGTCAGTAAGTACTAAGTATATGCGTTAATAGTGAACGCCGAGGTATGAAAAAAAGCGTTTCGGCAGCGATAACAGCTTAGTAAGCCCAACATACCCGTCGAATATTAGCGTATGCAGAAAGGTTTCGAATCCTTGGCATTCATTTTTGCGCTGCCCCACGGTGATCCTTTATATGAGGAATTCGAAAATTCAACCCAACCACCTATTATCGCATTCAAAAAGCTGAT
>JAABUT010001819.1_pt1 | contig 22690 bp, 22 predicted proteins | sample 5559281 | NCBI WGS metagenome assembly JAABUT01 (sample SAMN10711880, study PRJNA513359) | rock metagenome | isolation source: Antarctica rocks | place: Antarctica: Victoria Land, Ricker Hills nord | collected 2016-01-04
TCCGTCAGACGCTCGCTCAAGTAGGACGACACCGCCACGACACGCGCGAGGGTGCGGAGCCTTGCACGCTCGGCGACGCTGACCGAGCCGCGCATGGCCTGCGGGTCGTTGTGCAGGACCAGCACGACCGGCATTCCTGGGAACCGCCGGGCGAGGGCGAGGGCGATCGTCGGCCGGTTGTGCACTTCGATCAGGCTCGGGCGCAGTTGCCGCAGCAAGCTCGTCACCCCCCAGGTGTAACGCACCGTGCGGCTGGCGGGCAGCCATGCCGGGAGGTGGACGGTTTGGAAGTGAGGGATCGAGAAAGGCGGGTGCTTGAGCGGCGCGCCGATGACCACCGTCCGGAATGCTGCTGGCCTCACGGCGCCTAACCTTTGCACCATGAGGCCGATGGCGCCGACCGCCTCGGGGCTGAATCCCTCGTTTGGCGGCAGGACCACGGCGACCTGCCGAACGTCGCCCGGCATGAGCGTAGGACAGGCCTCGGGTTGGCCGGAGGTCATGGTGGCCTAGGCGCGGGGCGCCATCTTGGGCCGGGGCAGCGGCCCCTCGTCCCGCAGGCCGTGCCACGACAGCACCGTTTCGGCCAGGAAGGCCGTCAGCGCGCCGATGGTGCACGCCACCGCCGCGCCGAACATCAGGAACAGCGCCCATGCTGCGGTCGAATCACGCAGCGCGCCCACGAACAAGGTGAGAGTGGCCGCCGCGGTCGCCCCGCCCCCGACGGCGCCCAACGCCACGGCAATGTCCAGCGCGACGGTCCGCCGCCGCAACCGGTGCAAATGGCTACGCAGGACAGCCGCCTGCGGTCCGTCCGGGTTGGCAAGCAGCAGTTCCTCCGAATGTTCCATATGATCGGTGACCCGGGCCAGGCGGGTATTGAACACATTGAGCAGGGTGCCCACGCCCGAGAGCAGGAACACCGGCGTCAGCGCGACTTGGATGACGTGCGCGACACCATCGAGCGGCACGCCCATCGCGGAGTCGGACACGGCGTCAGGACGGTTCGGGGGAGGTCATCAGCCTACAATGCCTCACGCGGGCCGGCCGGGCTAGTCGGCCGGCTTTTGGCGAGGATCACGCTGGGGCCCCTGGCGGAACGGGCGGCGATTGGTAAGGTCGCATCCGAGATGTCAGGAGGAGGACGCTTTGGATTTCGAGCATTCGGCGAAGGTCAAGGAATTGCAGCGGCGGCTGCAGGCGTTCATGGAGGCCCAAGTCCACCCGAACGAGGCAACCTACATTGCCCAGCGTGCGGGAGCCGACCGCTGGCACCCCGTGCCAATCGTCGAGGAGCTGAAGGCCAGCGCTCGGCGGGCGGATTTGTGGAACCTGTTCCTGCCGCACTCCGCGCGCGGCGCCGGGCTGACCAACCTGGAATACGCGCCGCTCGCCGAGATCATGGGCGGCGTCGCCTGGGCGTCGGAGGTGTTCAACTGCTCCGCCCCGGACACCGGCAACATGGAGACGCTCGACCGCTACGGCACCGAGGCGCAGAAGCAGGAGTGGCTGGAGCCGTTGCTGGAGGGCGAGATCCGTTCGGCCTTCTGCATGACGGAGCCGGAGGTCGCCTCGTCGGACGCCACCAACATCCAGTGCCGGATCGAGCGCGATGGGGAGGATTACGTCGTCAACGGCCGCAAGTGGTGGTCGTCGGGCGCCAACGACCCACGCTGCCAACTGCTGATCGTCATGGGAAAGACCGATCCCAATAGCCCCGACCGCCACCGCCAGCAGAGCATGGTGCTGGTGCCCCGCGACACGCCGGGCGTGCAGGTGCTGCGCCATCTTCCGGTGTTCGGCTACGACGACGCGCCGCACGGCCATGCCGAGATTCTTTTTGAGAACGTGCGGGTGCCGGTGGAGAACGTGCTGCTGGGCGAGGGCCGCGGCTTCGAGATCGCCCAGGGGCGTCTCGGACCCGGCCGCATCCACCACTGCATGCGGGCGATCGGCATGGCGGAACGCGCCCTGGAGATGACGTGCAAGCGCGCGCTCAGCCGCCGGCCGTTCGGCAAGCCGCTGGCCGATCAGGGCGTCATGATCGAGCGCATCGCCGAGTCGCGCATCAAGATCGACCAGGCGCGCCTGCTGGTGCTGCACGCCGCCTGGCGCATGGACGAGGTGGGCAACAAGGCGGCCCGGCGCGAGATCGCGGAGATCAAGGTCGCCGTCCCCGCCATGGCCTGCCAGGTGATCGACTGGGCGATCCAGGCGCATGGCGCCGCCGGGGTATCCGACGACTTCGCGTTGGCGTCCATGTATAAGAACGCGCGCACGTTGCGGATCGTGGATGGGCCGGACGAGGTGCATCGCCACCAGCTCGGCAAGCTGGAACTGGCCAAGTATAAGCCCGAGCGGCCGAACGCATGACGCCTGATCGCCCGGCGGCGAACGGCGCGCCGGTGCTGGTGCCTGTCCTGCCGAATCATCGCTTCGACGAGGCGGCCCTGGCGCGCTATCTGGCCGGGCACCTGCCTGGCTTCGCTGGACCATGCGAAATCCGGCAGTTCCAGGGCGGCCAGTCCAACCCGACGTTCCACCTTGGTACGGCCACCGGGCAGTACGTGCTGCGCAAGAAGCCACCCGGCACGCTGCTGCCGTCGGCGCACGCGGTGGACCGCGAGTACCGAATCTTGGGCGCGTTGCGGGACAGCGGCGTGCCGGTGCCGGCGGTGCACCTCCTATGCACGGATGAGAGCGTCATCGGCACGATGTTCTTCGTCATGGACTACCGGAAGGGGCGCGTCTTCGCCGACCGCGCCCTGCCCGGCCTCGGTTCGGCCGACCGGGCCGCGATCTACGACGACATGGGACGCGTGCTGGCGCAGCTTCACGGCGTCGATTGGCGGGGCGCCGGCCTCGAAGGGTTCGGACGGCCTGGCAACTACATCGGCCGCCAGATTGACCGCTGGTCAAAACAGTATGCGGGTGCGCGCGTGGGGGACGAGCCCGCCATGGACCGGCTCATGGCGTGGCTCGCGGCGCACGCGCCCGTGCCGGACGAGACGACGATCGCGCATGGCGACTATCGCCTCGGCAACCTCATCATCCACCCGACCGAGCCGCGGGTGATCGCGGTGCTGGACTGGGAGTTGGCGACGCTGGGCCATCCGCTGGCGGACCTAGCCTATAGCTGCCTCGCCTGGCGGCTGCCGCCGGAGCTGCAGGGCATCCGGGGGCTGGATGTGCCGGGACTGCCGAGCGAGGCCGAGTACGTGCGGAACTACTGCCGTTGGACGGATCGCGCCGAAGTGCCGGATATGGAGTTCTTCGTGGCGTTCTCGCTGTTCCGGTGGGCCGCAATCGCCGCTGGCGTCTATCGCCGCGCCCTGGACGGCACCGCCGCGGACGCGAGGGGTCGCGAGGCCGGCGAGAAATTCCGCAGCCTTGCGGAATATGGGTGGAGGACGGCGCAGACCGCGTAGGCCCGACCTTCGAATTTGATAACCGGCGTCAACTGCCGCCCAGTGCCGCGGCGTCGGGCAGGAAATAGTCGGTCCAGGCGTGCGGGAGTGTGCGCAGCGTGCCGATGTGGTTGAGGAACTCGGCGAACCGAAGCGTGCCCTCGGGCTTGACGTCGAACACCATATCCGGTTGCCGGAGCAGTGCTGCCAGTTCGGCCTTCCCCAGCCGGTCATGCGATATCTCGAGGTAATCCTGCGCTGCCTGCTCGGGGTCGGCGCGGATTGCAGCGATCGCGTCTGCCGACGCCGCAGCGACCGCACGCACCAGCGCCGGCTGCTGTCCGGCGAAGCGCGTCGTGGTGAACATGATCGCGCTGGACAGCGGCGAGCCTAGGATGTCGGCCGAGCTGGTCACCACGTGCGCCCCCGGGACGTCCCGCAGCTCGCGGGTGATGAAGGGCGGCGAGGCGAAATGGCTCCGAATCTCGTGGCTTGGGTTCATCATGGCGCCATAGGCGTCACCATGGCCGAGCTGCACGGCGTTGGCGTTCAATCGGCGCCACTGGTCGGCGCCGTACGCCCGCTCCGCCGCGATCTCCAACAGGATAGCCTGGGTGGACACCAGCGCGGTCGGCACCGCGATCCGGTCGTCGGGCCCATAATCGCGGATGTCGTGCAGGCGCGGGTCGCGGGTGACCAGGACCGCGGGGAGCGCCGAGTTCGACACAATGCCCTTCACCCCGCCGCGCGTGCGGTCCCATAGCAGCAGAAGGTTGCCAGGCCCGGCGTTCACCACGTCGACCGAGCCCGCCAGCATCGCGTCAGTGGCGTTGCCGCCGCCCGGAAAGTCGATCCATTCCACCCGAGCACCCGGCACTCCCAGCCGCTCGGCCTGCGCCTCGACGAGATTGCGTCGTTGCATGAGGTAGGTTGGCAGGAAGTTGACGCCCTGGATACGCGCAATGCGTATCTCGGGCCGAGGCTGTGCCCGCGACGATGCCGCCGGCAGCAGCACTGCCGCCGAGGCCGTCAGGAGCCGACGCCGGTCGATCATGCCATGCCCCTGATTCGCGTCGCATGCTCCGCGTTCACGGCGCCCGCAGGCACCCGCCCCTGCGCCAGGTCCCCAACCTGCCGCACCGTGTCGAACGCCTGGTGCTCCGCCGCTTCCGGGGTGAGGCCGCCGATGTGCGGCGTCGCGATCACGTCGGGGCGGCCGGCCAGGGCGGCCGTCGGCTTCTGGTCCGGGGCGCGGCCAACGTCCAGCGCAGCGCCCGCCAGGTGCCCGGCCTCCAGCGCGTCCCGCAGCGCGGCCTCGTCCACCAGCCCGCCGCGGGATAGGTTGATGAAGTAGGCGCCTCGCCGCATGCGGGCGAAGGCGCCGGCATCCATCAGGTTCTCCGTTTCCACCGTGGCAAGGGCGAGGCAGACCACGAAGTCCGCCTCGGCCAGCAACGTGGCGAACGGGACCCGGTGCAGCGCGGGATCGGCAATCTCGGCATAGGGATCGGCCACCAGCACGCGCATGCCCAGCGCCAGGGCGAGCGGCGCCAGGTTCCGGCCGATTGCGCCATAGCCGATGATGCCGAGCGTGGCGCCGGCGAGCTGGCGGCCTGGCCGCGGCGTTGGATCGAGGCCGGCGCGGTAATCCACGACGGCGCGGGACACGCCGCGGGCGAGATCCACCATGAAGCCGAGCGCCAGCTCGGTGACGGCCGCCACGAACCCCGGCGTCGCCTGCGTGACCAGCACGCCGTGACGCGATGCGGCGGGCACGTCGATCGTGCTGATGTCGACCGCGACCCGGCACACCGCGATCAGGCCGGGCAACGCCGCGAACACCGGCGCGGCCACTGGGACCGTCCGGTCCGCCACGATCACGTCCACGTCGGCCGCCGCCGCAATGAGCGCAGCCGGGTCGTCCAGCACGCGGCCGGAGGTGTTGAGCCGCACCTCCCCATGCCGGCGCAGCGCGGCCAGGGCGCGGTCGCCGTAGTAGTTCGTTAGCATGTGCGGCGTGTGGGTCAGCAGGATGCGGATCATGCCCACAGCCTGCCAGACAAGCCGGTTGATTGCACGCCATGCGCGCCGTAGGGTCGGACGGCGAAACAAAAACCGGCACCGGCCGGATCAGGGGAGCGAGACGATGGACGCTGGGAACACGAGGACCCGCCGGGCCCTGCTGCAGGCTGCCGGGGCAGTGGCGGTGGCGCCCACCATCATCGGCCGGGCGCAGGCGGCGCCGCTGCGCATGCGGCTGTCGAGCTCGCTGCCCAACGATCCGAAATACGCCAATGGCCGCACCTTCTCCGACATGCTGCAGAAAGCGTTGGGCGAGAACGGCCTGGGCGAGCAGATCGCCATCCAGTTCTTCCCGGACAACCAGCTGGGCCAGGAGATCGACGTCATCAACTCGGTGAAGCTCGGCGTCATCGACATGATGGTGTCCGGCACCTCGATCTCCGCCAACCTCGTGCCGCTCGTGGGCGTGCTGGACCTCGGCTATCTGTTTCAGAGCTTCCCGCAGCAGACCCGGGCGATCGACGCCGGCGCGGGCAAGCCGATCGAGGATGCGCTGCTCAAGGGCGCCGGCATCCACGTGATCGCCTGGTCCTATAATTTCGGCGCCCGCAGCGTGCTGGCAAAAAAGGCGGTGAACACGCCGGAGGACCTGGCCGGCCTCAAGATCCGCACCCTGCCCAACCCGGTGATCACGGAATGCCTCCGCCTGATGGGAGCCGCCGCGACGCCGCTGGCGTTTGGCGAGATCTACACGGCGCTGCAAGCCGGCGTGCTGGACGGGCTGGAGCATGACCCGCCGACCATCCTCGCCAGCAAGTTCTACGAGACCGCCAAGTACTACTCCCTGACCGAGCATATATTCTCGCCGCTGGTGGCCTATTTCAGCGATGTCACCTTCAAGCGCATGGACCCGAAACTGCGGGAGGGGTTCCTCGACGCCGCCAAACGCGCCGCGGTGGTGCACCGGGCGCACGGACTCGCGGCCGAGCAGGAGGCGCTCGGCGTGCTGAGGTCGAACGGCGTCACGGTGATCGCCTGCGACAAGGCGGCGTTCCGCAAGCGGGTGCTGCCGCAGACCGAGGCGTTCGTGCGCCGCATGCCGGATGCGAAGCCGGTGGTCGACCGCATCCAGGACACGTCCGTCTAGCGTGCGCCGCGCCCTCGACCGCATCATCGGCCTCCTGCTGGCCGGGGTCGATGCGGTCGCAGCCACGCTGCTGTTCATCGACCTGCTGGTCGTCTCGGCGTCCGTGCTGTCCCGCTACGTGCTGAACGACCCCGTCGAGTGGTCCGATGACGCGGCGCGAGAGCTGATGGTGGCCTCCAGCTTCTTCGGCGCGGCTGGGGCCATTGCGCGGGGCGAGAACGTCGGCGTGTCGTTCTTCGTGGACCGGCTGGGCCCGGCGGCCCGGCAGGCGGCGGCGGCGGGCGGCGGCTTCGCCGTGGCGCTGACCGCGGCGGCGGTGGCGCTGTATGCGCTGCGGCTTGGGGGGCTCACCACGGGGCAGACGACCGGGTCGGGCCTGCCGCTGCAGTGGGGGTTCTACCCGATGGGCGCGGCCGGGGTGTGCATGGCGCTGTTCAGCCTGCACCGGCTGACCAAGATGCGCTTGCGGGACGTGCTGACGGGCGCCGTCGTGGTGGCCGCCGTCGCCGCGCTGCTGTTCGGCTGGGGCGCCCTGAGCGATGAGCCGAACGCCTCGCTGATCATGTTGGTAGGATTCCTCATCTGCCTCGCCGGCGGCATGCCGATCGGCTTCGTGCTGGCCCTGTCGGCCTTGCTGTTCGTCTGGATCGAGGGCTCGCTGCCCGGCGTCATCTTCGCGCAGCAGCTCGCGCGCGGGATCGACAACTTCGTGCTGCTCGCCATCCCGTTCTTCATCCTGGTCGGCTACGTGATGGAGGCGAACGGCATGTCCGTCCGGATCATCGCGCTGCTGGAGCGGCTGGTGGGCCGGGTGCGCGGCGGGCTCGATGTCGTGATGGTGCTGGCCATGGTCGTATTCTCCGGCATCTCGGGGTCGAAGATGGCCGACGTGGCCGCGGTCGGCTCCGTGCTGATCCCGGCGGCCCGGCGGTCCCAGCAGGACCCGGGCCGCGCCGTCGCGTTGCTGGCCGCCTCCGCCGTGATGGCGGAGACCATCCCGCCCTGCATCAACCTGATCATCTTGGGGTTCGTCGCCAGCCTGTCGATCGGCGGGCTGTTCATGGCCGGGCTGGTGCCGGCGGCGCTGATGGCAGCGGCGCTCATCGGCGTCGCCGTGCTATTCGGCGGTCGCACCAGCCAAGCGGCGTGGGACGCCGTGCCGCGACCGCCACTGCGCACCCTATGGAGCGGCGCCGTGGTGGTCGTCGGCCTGCTGGTCATCATCTTCGGCGGCTTCCGGTCCGGCTTTGCGACCGCGACGGAGATTTCGGCGTTCGCGGCGGCCTACGCACTCATCGTGGGCGGGATCGCCTTCCGGGAGCTGAGCCTGCGCGGCATGGCGCGTACCTTCGTGAACGCGGCGACGCGGTCCGGGCTCGTGTTGTTCATCGTCGCGGCGGCGCAGGCGGTCGCGTTCCTGCTGACCATCCAGCAAATCCCGCACGCGCTCGCCGAGGCAATGATCGCGCTGTCCCGCGACCACGGCACGTGGCTGTTCATGCTGCTCAGCATCGGCATCCTGATCGTCATGGGGTCGGTGCTGGAGGGCGCAGCCGCGCTTATCATCTTCGGCCCGCTGCTGGTGCCGGTGGCGGCGCAGCTTGGCATCGCGCCGCTGCATTACGGGGTGGTGCTGGTGATCGCGATGGGCATCGGCCTGTTCGCGCCGCCGCTCGGCCTTGGGCTGTATGGCGCCTGCCTGATCGGCGGGGTGCCGGTCGAGGTGACGGTCAAGCCGATGCTGGCCTACCTTTCGCTGCTGCTCGCCTGCCTGCTGGTGATTGCGTTCGTGCCGGCCCTCGCTTTATGGCTGCCGCATGCGATGGGGTACTAGGCGGAGGTCCGCCGGGGTCGCCCGCCACCCTAGTCGAAGTGGCTGGCCAGCTCGTGGTCCGGCGTGTTGGTCAGGTCCTTGCTGAGCGATTTCGACAGCACTGCCATGGCTGCCTTGTTCAGGTGCTCGCGAATCTGGTGCAGCGCATGCGCCGGTGCCGCCAGCACGATGCTGTCCACCTTGCCGGTCCGCACCGCCTCGTTCAGTTCGTCCGCGACCTTCTTCTCGAAGGCCAGTTTTGCCTGCTCGTGCGGGTCCGCTTCTGGTGCCGTGAGCTGGCTGCGGCCAGCCGCGGGATCGTTATCGGCGTTGCCCTGACCCGAATTGTCGAAGACATGCACCGTGTGCATACCTTGTTTCGTCTTGGTCAGCACCCGCGCGTTGCCGCCATCTGCAACGACATACCACGTCACGTCGTCCTTGCTGCCTTTGCTCATGCCGCTCTCCAAACTACTGTGAAGCGCCAACGTCTGACGCGTGCTGCCGTTCGCCCATCGCGTTCCGTTTGCCTTGGTGGCACGGCTCACCATCATCTGCGGGCCGGACGGCTTGCCCCCTGATACCGCGTCGGCTTATCCCAACGCCGCGACGCGGGATCCGGTTGGAGGGATTGATGATGCAAGCGAGAAACGATCGCAAGCCGGGGCGCGCCGTCCCACCATCCAGGCCCGTGGACACGGACCGCTTGCGCGACCACATCGCAGCGCTGCTCCTGGAGGCCACCAGCTTTATTTCGCCGGCGCGGGTCGAGGAAACCATGCGCGGGTGGCTGGCGCGTGCCGAACCCCTAGCCGGCGACCCGGGCCAGGAGATGCGGCTCGCGGCCGGCGCCCTCGGAATGGCGATGGACCTGGCCCTGTTTACTCCGTCTGCGAGCGGCGCGACGGCGTTCGACCGGCTGGCGCGCCAGCGCGGCCGCATGGACACGGACGATACTGCAGCGCTCGAGGTGCTGCGCCGGACGCAGTTCCGGCTGCTGCGGGTGGAGGCGGTGGACGGCAAGGGTGTCGTCCGGCTGCGCGATCTGGTCACGGAGGACGTGCTGCAGGTGCTTGACGAGAACATCCCGGCCGAGGCCGTCGGGGTGGCGCTCGTCGGACGCCTCGCCCCCATAGGTGACGGCCAGCATGTGTTCACCGGCGGAATCACGCCGCTCGACGAGGCGGGACTTGCAGTCACCAGCGCTTTCGTCCGCCCCGGTGGACGCGGGCTGCTCAACCCGCTGCGTTGCGCCGAGGCGGTCTATCGCCACGTCATGCGTCACGGCACGCTGGAGATTCCGGGCCTGAACCGGCCGCTGGACGGCGATGGCGACGACCTGCTGGACGACGTTGGCGAGATCGACCTCCTCGCCCTGCGCTGGGCGGAGCCAAACGCGGAGCGTGACCCAGCGGATGTGCAGTTCGTCCGCATGCAGGCCGACCTTGCCACGGTCCTCGATGTGCTCGCCTCGGCTGCCAACACGCGCGAGCATGGGCTCGACGCGCTTTCGGACGCCTATGCGGCGATCGCCCTGCTTCAGCTGGAAACGATGCACCGCCGCTCGGCCGCCGGGTCCGGCATGGTGGGGCTGGACACGGTGGCGGCGGCGCTGGAAGCTGGGATTGCTGCGGGCGAGCTCCCGCCGGGCACGCGGACCGTGTTCGACGAGGTGCGGCGCCGGCTTGGGACAGCGCCCTCTGCCGCGGGCGGACGGGATGCCGAGCTGGACAGGCTGATCGGCCGCATCCAGGCGCTGCGGGCCAAGACGGTCGAGCAGGGCTGCACGGAGCAGGAGGCGCTTGCGGCCGCGGAGAAGGTGGCGGAGCTGCTGGACCGCTACGGCCTCAGCCTGAGCGAGCTCGATCTGCAGCAACAGGCCTGCGAGGGCATGCCGGTCGAAACCGGGCGCCGGCGCGTCGGACCCGTGGACGACTGCGTGCCGGCGATCGCGGCGTTCTTCGATTGCCGGGTCTGGGGGGAAAAGAGCGCCTCGGGCACGCTGCGCTACGTGTTCTTTGGCCTGCCTGCCGATGTCGCAGCGGCACGCTACCTGTACGAATTGGTCGAGCGGGCCTTTGCGACCGAGACGGCGCGGTTCCAGACTGGTGAGACCTACACGGCCGCGCACACGCGGGTCCGCCGCACCGCGACCAATTCCTTCCAGATCGGCCTAGCCCGCGGCATCGCGAGCAAGCTGCAGACCCTGCGCGACGCGCGCGAGGCAACCCTGCGCAGCGCGTCGGGACGCGATCTGGTCGTCGCCAAGGCGGATGTCGTGGATGCGGAGCTGTCCAAGCTCGGTATGCAGTTCCGCACCCGCAAGGGTACGGCCGGCCGGCGCGTGCTGCTGGATGCGTTTGAGGAAGGGCACGAGGCCGGGCTCGGCTTCGAATACACGCCGGGCGTCACGCACGCACAGCCCTAGCGCCCTCGCCTTCAGCGATAGGCGCTGCCGTCCTCCGCGCGTTGTGGGGCGTCGATGAAGCGGCCCTGCTCCGGCACGGCCAACTGGTCGAAGTCCCGTGCAAGGGTCCGCAACCCCTCCCGCATCGCCGCGCCCTGCATGGCCCGGCCGTGGCCCGTGACCACCAGCTCCGGCTCCAGCGGCGCCAGGCGCATGACGGAATCGCGGGCCGCGTGCCAGTCATGCGTGAAATATTTTGGCGGCCCATGCAGTTCCGGCTCCTGCACGACGGCCGCATACGCCGACTCCTGCGCCGTCGTGACGAAGGCATCGCCCGCGATCATCGCCCGGTCCGCCTCGCGCCACAGCGAGACCTGCCCGACCGAGTGCCCCGGCGTGTGCAGCCAGAGCCAGCCCGGCATCTCCGGCACGCTGCCGTCCTCGGGCAACGGGCGCAGCCGCTCCTGCACATTGACCGGCCCGCGGGGGAACAGTGGCGATAGCAGCGCCGTCAATCCCCCGCCCACCGTCGGATCAGGCGGCGGATAGGACGCGCTGCCGTCCAGATAGGGCAATTCCAAGGTGTGGGCGTAAACCGGCACGTCCCATCCGCGGGACAGCTCCTCAAGCGTGCCGACGTGATCGAAATGCCCGTGCGTGAGCACGATCGCGGCAGGCGGCACATCCGCGCCGAACCGCTCGGCCGCCGCGCGCCTGATCCGGCCGGCCATGCCCATGATGCCTGTGTCGACCAGCACCCAGTGACGCGCGCCCGGCAAGCCGAAGAAGACGACGTTGACGATGGCGAGGCGTAGATAGGCGAGGTCGGGCGCGACCTCGATCGTGCCGTCGTCCTGCGCCTCGCCCGCGATGTCGGACTGGCTCATCGGTATCTGTTGGGCCATGGTTTCCCCCCGGTTCGACCTACCCTAGTCAACGCGGCAGGGGCGGGGATATCGCGGCCGCGTGGGCAAACAAGGTCGTGAGACCGCGAGGGCCGGCCCTCAAGCCGTCAGCTTGCTCCGATAGCCAAACGAGCGCTCGATCCGCGCCAGCACGTGGTCGCCGGCAAGAATCGGCGCGTAGTGGCTGTCCGTGTCCGAAACGCCGAACGCCCGGGGGTCGATGGAGGCGCGGTAGTCCGGGTCGTAGAACGTCGCGATGGAGAACCGCTCTCGCCCGGACCGGTTGACTACGCGATGCGGCGTCGAGGCATAGCGGTCGTTGGTCCAGCGGCCCAGCAGATCGCCGACGTTCACCACCAGCGTGCCGGGAATGGGCGGCGCCGCAATCCAGTCGCCTGACGAACGCTCCAGCACCTCCAGCCCGCCATTGTCATCTTGCCAGAGCAGCGTGATGCAGCCGAAATCCGTATGCGGCGCCACGCCGAACTGATCGTCGCCCGACGAGGGCGGCTGCGGCGGGTAGTAGATGACCTGCGTACGTTGCAGGCGCTTGCGATATTTGTCGGCAAAGAAATCCGCTGGCGCGCCGAGCGACAATGCCACGCAGCGCATCAGTTGCGCGCCGCACTGGCCCATGGCGTCGTAAAATGCCGACAGCGCCGCGCGCAACTCGGGCCGGTCCGCCGGCCAATTGTTGGGTCCGCGCAGCTTCTCGCCGGCCAGCACATCCGGGTCGTCCTCGGGCAACTCCAGCCCGATGCTGAAGAATTCCTTGTGATCCGGTCGGGTTGCCTCGTACATCAGCGCATCGCCCAGCGCGTTCCACCCGCGATGCCGCGCGTTGACGGCCACGCGGCGCTTCTGCTCGATGGGCTGGCGGAAGAAAGCCTGTGCCTGTTCGACCGTTCGTGCCATCAGGGCCTCGGGCGCACCGTGGCCCCGGATATAGAAAAAGCCGTTGGTCAGGCAGGCCTCCGCGATCGCTCGCGCCGCGGCATCCATGGCCGATTTGCTGCCCTGCATCGCGTCGGTGACATCGATGACCGGAATCATGCACGCCTCGCTTCTTCGAGATTATTGTTGCAATGTGGCCTGGCTTTTGCAAGATCGCCGCTCGCCGCGGTGCAATGCCGGTTGGGAGAACAGGATGGCTGGATTTGGGCGCAGAGGGCTTTTTGCTTTGGCAGGCTCGGCCGCACTTGGCGCCGGCGTGGCCAGGGCGGCCGAGGACGTGCTGGCCCGGGTCAAGAGCGCGGGCGTGCTGCGCGTCGGCACCGAGACGCAGTTCGCGCCGTTCGACTTCCTGGACAACGGCAAGGCCGCCGGATTGAACTACGACCTGTTCGCCGAGATCGGCCGCGACATGGGCCTGAAGATCGAGTTCGTCGCGTTGCCCTGGGAGAGCGTGCTGCCGGGCCTGGACTCCGGCAAGTTCGACATGGTGAGCGGCCCGGCCACCATCACCAAGGCGCGCATGGAACGCTACCGCTTCACGCCGCCGATTGCGGAGGCCACCTGCGCGCTGTTGAAAAAGGCGGGCGACACCACGCTGAACAAGCCCGAGGACATGGCGGGGAAGGCCATCGGGTCCGGCAAGGCGACCTCGCAGCTTGAGCAGCTCAAGAAGTACTCTGCTACCCTGTCCCCTCCGGCGACGGTCCGGGAATACGTCGATTTCAGCCAGGCCTATGCGGATCTGGCCGCTGGGCGGATCGTGGGCGTGGCGAATTCGCTGCCCAATATCGCATATGTCGCGGCGCAGCGGCCCGAGACGTTCGCGCTGATGCCGACGCCGTTCGGGGAGAAAAGCTACTTCGGCTTCATCGGCCGCAAGGACGCGGACTATGCCAGCCTGATGGACGCGGTGGACGCGGCCGTGCTGAAGATCAAGTCGGACGGGCGGCTCGCGGCTTTGCAGCAGAAATGGTTCAAAACGACGTTCGAGACGCCCGAGCGCGTGACCAACCCCGCCGTCTGATCCCGCCGCCCAGCCTCGCGCAGCCCGGCACGCGTGACCTGGCCGGTCCTGTATCTGCTGCTGGTGGGCGCCGGGGTCACGGCGGCCATCAGCGCAGTTTCCGTGATATGCGGCCTGTTGCTGGGAATTGTGGTCTGCGGGGCGTCGCTGGCGCGGTCGCGGGCGTCGCGCGTGTTCGCGACCCTTTATGTCAGCTTCTTCCGCGGCGTGCCGCTGCTGGTGCAGTTGCTGCTGCTGTATCACGTGCTGCCCCGGCTTGGCGTGGACCTGCCGGGCATCGCCGCCGCCGTGCTGGGCCTGACGCTGTGCACCGCGGCCTATCAGGCGGAGACATTGCGCGGCGGCTTCGTCAACGTGCCGGTCGGGTTGATCGAGGCGGGCCGCATCGTCGGCATGACCACCCGGCAGATCATGGTGCGAATACGCGCGCCCATTGCCCTGCGCCTTACCCTGCCAGCCGTGGTGAACGAGGCGATCCTGATCCTGAAAGCCTCCTCGCTGGTATCCGTCGTCGGCGTCGCGGACCTGACGCGGACGGCGCAGAATATCGCGTCGAGCAACTACCGCCCGATCGAGACCTTTGCGACTGCGGGCGCGCTTTACCTCGTGCTGAATATCGTCGTGGGCGGCGGCGGCGTGGGCCTGGGGCGCATATTAGGGCGCGGCAGATGAATTTGGAGCTGATCCGCGCCTCGATCCCCGAGATCGTCGAAGGGCTGGGCTTTACGCTGCTGATGTGGCTGCCCGGCAGCGTGCTGGCCCTGACGCTCGGCCTGCTGGTCGCCATTCTGCGCCACTATGGCGGACGCACCCTCGACCGCGGCTTGCAGGCGCTGCTAGGCGTGCTGCGCGGCACGCCGTTCCTGGTGCAGATCTTCCTGCTTTACTACGGCGGACCCTTTGTCGGCCTGGACCTGGACGCGCCCACGGCCGGGCTGCTCGGCCTGTCGGTGTATGGCGCCGCCTACTTCGCCGAGATCATCCGCGGCGGCCTCGCCGCCGTGCCCCGGGGGCATGTCGAGGCGGCGGCCTGTGTCGGCATGTCCCGCGCCCAGACGCTGCGCCGGGTGCTGCTGCCGGAGATGACGCTGCTGATCCTGCCCAGCACGGTGAACATGCTGATCGTGCTGATGAAGGAGACCGCGGTGCTGTCGATCATCACCGTCCCCGAGCTGACCGCCGTCATCACCGGCATCGGCTCGCTGCATTTTGCCTATGCCGAAACCGCGTTCATGCTCGCCCTCTGCTACTGGGGGCTGACGGAGATGACGGGACTGCTGGGCCGCGGCCTGGAACGGCGGCTGCAGCGGTTCCGGCTGGCATGACCGCGCCTGCCATCCGCCTAATGGGCGTCTGCAAGGACTACGGCCCCAACCGGGTGCTCGACGGCGTGGACCTGGTCGTGCAACCCGGCGAGGTCACCTGCCTGATCGGACCGTCCGGGTCCGGCAAGAGCACGTTGCTGCGCTGCATGGCGTTCCTGGAACAACACGACGACGGCCTGATCGAGATCGCGGGCCACCCGCTCGGCTTCGCGCCAGGGGCGGAGGGCCAGCGCATGCGGCTGCCGGACGCGGAGATCGCGCGGGTCCGCCGCAGCATCGGCATGGTGTTCCAGCAGTTCAACCTGTGGCCGCACCGCACGGCGCTCGGCAACGTGTCGGAGGCGCTGCGCTTCGTGCTGCGCATGCCGCGGCAGGCGGCGGAGCGCCGCGCGATGGCCCATCTGGACCGGGTGGGGCTGGCGGACCGCGCCGGCCACTACCCGTCCCAGCTTTCTGGCGGGCAGCAGCAGCGCGTCGCCATCGCCCGGGCCCTGGCGTTGGAGCCGCGGATCATGCTGTTCGACGAGCCGACCTCCTCTCTCGATCCCGAGCTCACCGGGGAGGTGCTGAGCGTTATGCGCGGCCTGGCGGCGGACGGCATGACGATGGTGATCGTCACGCACGAGATCGGCTTTGCAGCACATGTGGCGCAGCATGTGGTGTTCCTGGAGCAGGGCCGGATCGCGCTGGAGGGCACCGCGGCGGCCGTGTTCCGCCAACCCTGGAACCTCCGGCTGGCACGGTTCCTGGAGACCTATCTGGACCGCGGCGCCTCGATGCTGATCGCGCCGGACCCATAACTCGGAATAAACTGCTCGGTCGTCCAGTCATCCCTATGGCGACATCGCCGGGGAGTCGGACAGCATGACCAAAGACAGTGAACGCAACGCACCATCCCGCCGTGGCGTGCTCGAATGCATGGCATGGGTCGGCACCGGAGTGCTGTGGGCCGTCGCCGGCGGCGTGCCCCGATCGACGCTGCTGGGCTCGGCCCAGGCGGCCGGGCCGGGTTTCAGCTTCATGCAAATCAGCGACAGCCATCTCGGCTTCAAGAACCCGCCCAACCCGGACGTGTCCGGCACGTTGCGCGAGGCCATGGCCGAGGTGCGTCGGCTGAAAGGCGGCGCCCAGCTCATGCTGCACACCGGCGACGTCAGCCACCTATCGAAAGACGCCCAGTTCGACGACGCCGAGCAGATCATCCGCGATGCCGGGCTCGAGACGCACTATGTGCCCGGCGAGCACGACGTGCTGGTCGACGAGGGCCAGGGCTTCTTTCAGCGCTTCACCAAGGCGGGGCCGCGCGGCTGGTACAGCTTCGATCAGGCTGGGGTGCATTTCGTCGGCCTGAACAATGTGCAGGACCTGAAGGCCGGCGGGCTCGGCAACCTCGGCGCGGAGCAGCTGCGCTGGCTGGAGGCGGACCTCGCGTCGCGGTCGGCCAGCCAGCCGGTCGTCGTGTTCGCGCATGTTCCGCTGGTGGACGCCGGCTGGGGCTGGGGCACCGATGACGGGGCGCAGGCGCTGACCCATTTGCGGCGGTTCGGGTCCGTCACCGTGCTGAATGGGCACATCCACCAGGTGATGCAAAAGGTCGAGGGCACAGTCGCATTCCACACGGCGCGCTCGACGGCGTTCCCGCAGCCGACGCCCGGCACAGCGCCCTCCCCAGGGCCGGTCAAGGACGTTCCGCCAGGCCGGCTGCGCAGCCTGCTGGGAGTCGCCTCCGTCGCGCAGGTGCTGGGTCAGGCGCCGCTTGCGATCGTGGACACACCGCTCGGCGCCGATACGAGTCTGTCTTGATACGGGCGCTGCTGCTGGGCGCAATGCTTCTGGGGGCGACGCCCGCCATAGCCGCGGAGGTGGCCATCGCGACAGCCACGGAGGTGGCCATCGCGATCGACAACTTCACTTTTGCGCCGTTGGAGATGACAGTGCCGGCCGGGACCACCGTCGTCTGGACCAACCACGACGACATCCCGCACACCGTCACGGACCAAGCCGATCCGCGCGGCATCCACTCGCCGCCGCTCGACACGGATGAGAGCTATCGGCGCCAGTTCCTGACGCCGGGCCGTTACGGCTATTTCTGTTCGCTGCATCCGCACATGACGGCTACGGTGGTGGTGCAATAACGGGGAGGCTGCGGTGAGGGACCGGCGTGAGGCGGCGCTGGTCGAGCGCGTCGTGCTGCCGCACCTCGACGCTGCCGCCAACCTGGCCCGGCATTTGATGCAGGACCCGGCCCTGGCGCAGGACGTGGTGCAGGAGGCGGTGATGCGCGCGCTCCGCTATGCCGGCACGTATCGCGGCGGGGACGGCCGCGCCTGGCTGCTGCAGATCGTGCGACACGCTGCGTTCGACGCGCTGGCGCGCCGGCGGACCGCCGCCGAGGAGCCATTGCCCGACGGGGATGGCGCATTTGAGCCGACAGACCCGGGGGACGGGCCAGAGGCGGCCTGCTCCCGCGCCGAGGACTTGGCACAGCTCGACCTCGCGCTGTCCCGGCTGTCGCCGGAGCTGCGGGAGTGCCTGGTGCTGCGCGAGCTGGAAGGCATGGCCTATCGTGATATCGCCCGGGTGACCGGCTTGCCGATCGGCACGGTCATGTCCCGGCTATGGCGGGCGCGGCGGGCGATGCTGGACGGACCGGAACGGAGGGGCGCCTGATGGAGCAAGACTGCCGCGGCGCTTGGCCGTTGATCCAGGCGGAGCTGGACGGCGAGCTGGATGCGGCGCAGGCCGCGACCCTTGCGGCGCATGTGGCGGGATGCGCGGCCTGCACCGGGGTGCGGCGACGGCTTGCGGCGCTGTCCAGCCGGGTTCGGGCAGAGGTTCCCTATTACCCGGCGTCGGCAGCTTTGCGGCAGGCGGTCCGTGCGATGGCGCCGGCCCCGCCTTGGCACCGTGTCGCGCGGCGTTTCTGGCCGTTGGGCGGCGCGGCCGTTGCCGGTGCGCTGGCCGCGAGCCTTGCATTTATGGTGGCAGGTGCGCCGGGTAGCAGCGAGCTGCCGGGCGCGGTCGTGGCGGCGCATCTGCGGGCGGCACAGCCCGGGCACCTGCTCGACATAACGTCGGACGACCGGCACCAAGTGAAGCCGTGGTTCCAGGGCAAGCTCGACTACGCGCCGCCGGTGCGGAGCTTCCCCGATGCCGGGTTCGTCCTGGAAGGAGGGCGGCTCGACGTTCTGGACGGCCGGCCCGTGGCGGCGCTGGTCTACCGGCACGACCGGCATGCGCTGAACCTGTTCACCTGGCCCGGCAGCGCCGCGCCGGGCCGGGGCACCCGGCTAGGATTCAACTGGGTGCGGTGGTCCGCGGACGGCATGGTGTTCTGGGCGGTGTCGGACCTGACCGCAGCGGACATGGACGCGTTTGCGGCGTTGTGGCGGGAACCGGCGAAGGGACGGAATGACTGATTGGGGCCGACCGCGAACTCACCGTCATCGTTGATCCTGAAACGGTTGACGACATGTGTCACATGGGAGACGACAGATATCCAAGGCATGTCGATGCTCCAACCAGCCATGCGCGATACGCCTTCAGCCCCGGCCATGGAGTTCCGGCAGGCGGCGGACCTGCTCGGTGGCGCGCGTGTGCTTCGGCATCGGCTCGCCACTTCGCTTGACGCGCATGAGATGCTTCTGCGAGGGCTGCCTGGGGAGGCGCTGACCCATCTCGTCGACGCCGTCGGAAGTCTCAGGAAGAGCGACTCCTTCGAGCGGGCTCTAGGGATGAGCCTGCGCACATTCCAACGCCGCCGTGATGCACCGGCCAAGTCGCTCAGCGTTGCGCAGAGTGGGCGGACCTGGAAATTCGCCGAAATCCTGACCAGGGCTACGGCGGTGCTTGGGTCGCAGGACGAGGCGGAGCAGTGGCTGGAACGGCCGGCCATCGGTCTCGACCAGCGCCGTCCAATCGATCTGCTGGCGACGCCGGCAGGGGTGGAGATCGTCGAGACTTTCCTGAAGCGACTCGAGTACGGCGTCTACGCGTGACACCGCTGCCGCCGCACTTGGGCGGTGGCGAGTTCATGGCGTGGCGCCTGGATCAGAGAAATTTCAGCGAAACCTGGGACAGCGGCGAGGGCGCATACAGGCTAGGCGGACGCTGGAATAGCAGGGGCGTCGCGGCGGTTTACTGCTCGGTCGATCCGGCGACTGCGATCCTGGAGGTCGCCGTTCATAAGGGCTTCAAAGCGCTCGACACGGTGCCACACGTGCTGACGGCGATGGTAATTATTGATCTTTCCGCCATCCACGTCGTGAACCCGGCGGCTATTCCGAACCCAAACTGGCTTCGGCCGGGCATTCCTGGAGCGAGCCAGCAGGCATTTGGAGACGATTTGCTTAGCCGATACAAGTTCGTCCTGATGCCCAGCGCCATGTCGATCCATAGCTGGAACCTGCTCTTCGTCGGCATTACCGCGGCTGGTGCATATACCGTCGAGTCGCAGGAAGTGTTCGCGCTGGATACGCGGCTTCACCCTTCGGTGGCGCTCCAAGGTCGACGTACCAGCAATGATGAAGACAAGCTTCCATACTGACTCACTCGGAGGCGATTCCCGCCGAGTGATCGGCCCTTCGACCTATAGCGGAGGGTTATGGCTTGATTTCAATAACCTTCTGCAACTCGTCAACTCAAATACCTAACCAATATCGCCGCTTCAGGTAACCGATGAGTGTCTTTGTATCTCGCATCCTGTCGACCGGTCGCATAAACTCGGCAGGCGTAGTGCTAATGTAGAAGTCTGGACACCTGAGCACGGCCGACCAAGCCTCGGTCACGCTCGCACCTTTCAAGAGCGGCGCAGTGACATTTAGGTGGAACGCGGTGTTCTGCTCGGGAACAACATGGACGTGGCGATACGACGTGCAGCCGTGATCTTCGTGCTTGCTGATCTGCCATCCATGCAATGTCTGCCGCATGAGCTGATAGAACGGTTCGAAGTAAAACGCTCGTGGTTCGATCGGCTTCAATGGCGAATCATCAGCCTGGATCAACTGGTCATACACGCGGGCCCTCTCGGGAACATACTTGTCCTATTGCTCCTCGTAACAGCCCAAGTCGGAATAGTGGCCCGTTATTAGGCCCGTTTCCAATCGCTAGCAGCCACTTTTGAAGGGACTCACCCACCCAACGCTTGCCGTCCCAAAACTCCCGGCAAATCCAATTCCCGCTCCCGCGCGCAGTCCAGCGCCGTCTCATACCCCGCATCCGCGTGCCGCATCACGCCGCTCGCCGGGTCGTTCCACAGCACGCGGGCGATACGGCGCGCGGCGGCCGCGGTCCCGTCGGCGACGATCACCATGCCGGCATGCTGCGAGAAGCCCATGCCTACGCCGCCGCCATGGTGCAGCGACACCCAGGTCGCGCCGGATGCCGTGTTCAGCAGCGCGTTCAGCAACGGCCAGTCGGAGACCGCATCCGACCCGTCCCGCATCGCCTCGGTCTCCCGGTTGGGCGACGCGACGGAGCCGCTGTCGAGGTGGTCGCGGCCGATGACGATCGGGGCCTGCAGCTCGCCGCAGGCGACCATCTCGTTGAACGCCAGGCCCAGGCGGTGCCGGTCGCCCAAGCCGACCCAGCAGATGCGGGCCGGCAGGCCTTGGAACTGGATGCGGCTGCGCGCCATATCGAGCCAGGTGTGCAAGGCCGCGTTGTCTGGCAGCAGATCCTTCACCTTAGCGTCGGTCCGGAAGATATCCTCGGGGTCGCCGGACAGCGCCACCCAGCGGAACGGCCCGACACCGCGGCAGAACAACGGCCGGATATACGCCGGCACGAAGCCCGGCACGTCGAAGGCGTCCGCGACCCCCTCCTCCTTGGCCATTTGCCGGATGTTGTTGCCATAATCGAGCGTCGGCACGCCCATGCGGTGGAACGCCAGCATCGCGCGCACGTGCTGGGCCATCGAGGCGCGGGCGGCGGCGGTAACACCGGCCGGGTCGCGTTCGCGCCGGGTTTCCCACTCCGGCAAGGTCCAGCCCCGCGGCAAGTAGCCGTTCAGCGGGTCGTGCGCCGAGGTCTGGTCGGTCACCACATCGGGCCGCACGCCACGGCGCACCAGTTCCGGAAAAATATCGGCGGCATTGCCCAGCAGCCCGACCGAAACGGGCCGGCCCGCCTGCTTCGCCGCCTCGATCCGCGCCAGCGCCTCGTCTAGGTCGCGCGCCTCCACGTCCAGGTAGCCGGTCCGCAGCCGCATCTCGATCCGGCTCGGCTGGCACTCGACGGCCAGGCAGGACGCGCCGGCCATCGTCGCCGCCAGTGGCTGCGCGCCGCCCATGCCGCCCAGCCCCGCCGTCAGAATCCAGCGCCCGGCGAGTTTTCCATCGTAGTGCTGCCGGCCGACCTCGACGAACGTCTCGTAGGTGCCCTGGATGATCCCCTGGCTGCCGATGTAGATCCACGAGCCCGCCGTCATTTGTCCGTACATCATCAGGCCCAGCCGATCGAGCTCGTGGAAATGCTCCCAGGTCGCCCAGCGCGGCACCAGGTTCGAGTTGGCGATCAGCACGCGCGGCGCGTCGGCATGGGTGCGGAACACGCCCACTGGCTTGCCGGATTGCACCAGCAGCGTCTCGTCCTCCTCCAGCCGTTGCAGCGTCGCGACGATGCGGTCGAAGCTCTCCCAGTTCCGCGCCGCCCGGCCGATGCCGCCATAGACCACAAGATCGCCTGGGCGCTCCGCCACGTCGGGGTCGAGGTTGTTCATCAGCATGCGCAGCGGCGCCTCGGTCAGCCAGGACCGGGCGGTCAGGGCGCTGCCGCGGGCAGCGCGCACAACACGGGCGTTATCGAGGCGGGTCATGGCGGCTCCAATCCAGGCAGCATATCTTGGGCCACGGCGGCGATGGCGCCGGAGGCAACCAGCCGGGTCGCCGCGTCGATGTCCGGGGCGAAATAGCGGTCCTCGACCAGGCCCGGCACCTCCCGCCGCAGCGCCGCCCGCACCTCGTCAAGCACCGCGCTGGAGCGGAGCGGCGCGTGGAAGTCGCAGCCTTGTGCGGCGGCCAGCAACTCGATCCCCAGCACCGCCGCCGTGTTGGCCGCCATCGGCAGCAGGCGCCGCGCCGCCTGCGCCGCCATCGAGACGTGGTCCTCCTGGTTGGCCGAGGTCGGAATGCTGTCGACGCTGGCCGGCGTCGCGCGCTGCTTATTTTCTGATACCAGGGCGGCGGCGGTGACCTGCGGGATCATGAAGCCGGAGTTCAGGCCCGGCCGCGGCGTGAGGAAGGCGGGCAGGCCGGAGAGCGCCGGGTCGATGAGCATGGCCAGGCGGCGCTCGGCAATCGAGCCGATCTCGCACAGCGCGAGTGCTATGATGTCGGCGGCGAAGGCCACGGGCTCGGCGTGGAAGTTGCCGCCGGACAGCGCCTCCAGCGTGTCCGGAAAGATCAGCGGGTTGTCGGTCACGCCGTTGGCCTCGGTGCCCAAGGTGATGGCTACGTGCCGCAAAAGGTCGAGCACGGCGCCCATCACCTGCGGCTGGCAGCGCAGGCAGTATGGGTCCTGCACCCGGTCGTCCCCGGTGAGGTGGGACCGCCGAATCTCGCTGCCGGCGATCAGCGCGCGCAGGGCCGCGGCGGCGTCAATCTGCCCGCGGTGGCGGCGCAGGGCGTGGATGCGCGGGTCGAACGGCGTATCCGACCCACGGGCCGCGTCCGTCGCCAGCGCTCCAGT
>JAABUT010001820.1_pt1 | contig 22686 bp, 22 predicted proteins | sample 5559281 | NCBI WGS metagenome assembly JAABUT01 (sample SAMN10711880, study PRJNA513359) | rock metagenome | isolation source: Antarctica rocks | place: Antarctica: Victoria Land, Ricker Hills nord | collected 2016-01-04
AGCTATTAACATTGAAACAGTCAATTTCTTATGACTTTCGACTGTGAGATTGAGTAGAATTTTATGAATAATGATCTTCTTCGTCAGCTTTTCATCATATTCTCTTATTAACTTCTCTTTAGCTAGTCGTATGAGTTGAATTTCAAGCTTCTAACATATTTGATCAACTAGCTTTGTATGAATCAAGATGTAGATCGTTGAGTCACTATCTATCAGAGATCATAGCTTGAAGAATTCGTCTTGTGAGAATAGAGTGACATTGACTAGAAATGACTTTTCGAAGTAGTTCTCTTCAATAGATGAAATTTCGTCGATTAGATTGCACAAAGAAATAATCTCTATCTCTTCGATGACTCTGAAAGAAATGACTAGTTTTTTGAATCAGACTCTGAATCAAAGTTCAAAGAATGATCAAACTCGTCATCTAATGTGTTAATTCTGAAAGATCTATTCAAGCACTCTTTAGAAGTATGATCAGACTTATGACAAAGAAAGCAGTTTTCAATTAGTAAGTCATTTTCTTTGACGTTAGTCAAAACAGCGTCGCGTGATTTTGACTGATCAGTCATCTTCATTTCTATGATTCTACGAGTAGCTTTGACTGATTCTTCAACGAAGATGATCTGTTTAGTTGTTCAAGCTTTGATCATTGCTTCTCTATTCTTGATCTCTCGAATAGCTCGTTGATCGTTATTCAATCGAATGAGGTAGAAACGAATTTCTTTCAGAGTACTGAGTTGAATCAATTGAGTTACTCAAGCGAATCGAAGTCGAGAATTTATTTTATTCTTTAAATCGATGATCAGCTGTTTTTCTTGATAGTCTAGATAGAAGAATAGTCGTTGAAATTGAGTATAAAACTCGCTGAATTTCTTCTGTTCTTGAATCAAGTTGTAGTAGTTTCTACGAAAGTTGACTTCTTTATCTGAGTCATTGAACAACTGAGCTAGCTTTTTCAAAAGCTCATCGACGATCTTGTATGAGTTGAAACAGTCACGTTCGCGTCTTGACTGAATGATCTCAGCTGCATCATTGAATAGTCTGAAATGTACGTAGCTCAGCTTGACTCATTCACTTGAAAAGAGATCAACGTTGATTTTCAGCTTGTTCTGAACTTTTTCATATCAGTTCTCTCAGATAGAGTTCTTTTCATCAGTGAACAATAAAGAATCGAATATTTTCTGAAATCTAGAACGCTCAGAGTAGATTGATGATGACAAAGTAATCTCTCTAGCTTGTAGTCTAGCTTTCAGCTTTTCGCATCGTTTCTTCAAAGCTTTCATAGTCATAGAAGATGTTATGATTTCAGCGAATGAGTCATTATCTTTGACAATGAAGAATGAAGCTTCGAAATGCTCTTTGAAGAGACGAGACATGATGAGAAAGAAAGAAGAGATTGAATTGAACAAGTGTTTTAAAAGAAAGAGATCGAGCGAAGAGCGATGCTTAATAATAAAAGATAAAGTCATTTTTGTTGTTTGATTTGAGAATTGATTGATTCTCTTGATCGATTTGATTCTCTAGCAATCAACGAAGATTCTTTATCGCTGATTCTATTAATCGAAATGAACGATGTGTACTTAATGAGCTGTAAGTCGTCTAGTAATTCAATCAGTCTCACTGTTGATTCTATAGATTTTCTAGTGTTGTTCTGTCTTTCAATTGCGTTGATCATCAGGTAAACGAATTTCTTTAGACTCGATCTGCCTGAATGAGTATATTGAACGAATAATGAGTATCTGTATCGTATGATAAACGAGATTCTTAATGTAATGTTGAAATCATGTCTAAATCATTCAATCAAAGAGACTCAGAGCTGATATGTATGTATTGTTCTTTAGAGATAACTATAACAAGACATTAAGAATACAGAAGAGAAAGAGTGCAAGCTCTTCTATAAATAATGGCTTGAGACTGCGCTAGACTCGATACAGATGTGATGTAATATGTCAGATGTGTTTGTCTAAAAGAATGATGAAAGAGATGAATGAAGAAAGTGCTGAACAACGAGAAAAAGTGCTGAGAATGATTCAAAGAGATGCGCTAGGTTCAAACTAGGCATAGCATCATGACTTGCTTTAATCAAATTGATTAAAGTTAGATCTGAACTCTGATTGATTCAAGCATGTTCATAACACATACTGAGAAAGTATGTCATTGTTAACGTAGTTGAATAAGTTTATTTCAAGAATAGTCTTTTTATTCTGATCAAAATGACGAAGAATAAAGACTTCAGTCATTCATTTCTTCATATGATCAAAGATCATTTAACAAGCTTAATCTCATTCAAATATCATCTCTTTTTGAGTTAGTTGAATCAAAGAATGAATAATCTTCGAAAAGTTTTTTTATAAAACGTTGATAGAAATTGCAGAAGTTGACAAAAAACTGCATCTGAGTGAGATTTGTAGAAGTAAATCATTCAACTACTGCTTGTACTTTTCTGAGATTCATCTTTAGTTCTTCAATGAATAGCAATAGTTTCAGAAAGAAGATTTTCTGAACATGAAACTTACATTTGTTTATATTCATCTGAAGATTAGTCTCTTGTAGTCTATGTAGAACTAATCATACATATCGCTTATGTTTTTTCAGTGTTTTGCTATAAATGATAATGTCATCTAGATAGATCTGACAAAACTGATGAAGATAGTCAAATAGCACGTCGTTCATATAGTGTTAATAGAAAGTTGAATCGTTGATTAATTTGAAAAACATCATGTGATATTTGTAGAAATCAAAAGAGATGATAAAGATAGTCAAATCTTCGCTGCTTGAATGCATACGCAGTTTGTTGAAGACAATAATGATGTTCAATCGAGTCAGATACTTGCTATCTTGAATATGAGTGAGAGTTTTGTCTATTAGCAATAAGAGATAACAATTTCGTTTGATCAAAGCATTGAGCTTTCTGTAGTCTATACAGAAACGCAAGCTATCGTCTTTCTTTTCGACAAATAGTATAAGCGAAGCGTATGAAGCTGAGCTAGAAGATATAAAGTCTTTATTCAGATGCTTGATCAGATAATTCTTCATCTTTTGAAGCTTGTAGTCAGACATATGATAGAGACAACTTCGAGAAGATGTTTTCTCGTTGATCAACTCAATTTTATGATCGTAGAAGCGATGAGAGAATAGTTGATCAGTCATCACTTTCTAGTCTGAAAATCACATAGACAATACGAATCTTTTCAGTAAAGTAATGATTCGCGTTAACATTGAGCTTGTAAGCTATTTTAATATTTCATGTCTTTCAGATAGAATTATCTGTTTCGATGAAGATGAGTGAATTCAAAAGCTTGATGAACTTGTGATGATCATTTTTGTTTTCATTATCAGATAAAGTAGAAGATTCTTGTTGAGAGTGAGCTTCTTTCTGATTGACTCGTTGCTCAGCTGACTGAGTATCTTGACGAGACATAAATCGATCAGCTTGACGTTGTTTCGCTCTGAAGTTCAATCACTCATCTTGTAACTGATTGATCTTTTTCTCTAGCTCATCATTCTTATCAAAAGTGACTTCTAGTTGTTTCGCTCTCTTTTTGTGATCATCTTGTACAAGAAGTCAGTGTTCATTGAGTTGTAAAGTCAAGTCTCGCTGACTTCGAAGCTCGTTCAGTATATTAATGACTTCGTTGAGTTGATTGTTGACTCAATGAAACAGTTGTTCTTCAATGTTTATATTTCATGCAATGACAGCTTTCTCAGCTTCGACTGAAGCATTAATGAGTAGAAGTGAAACTCTTCTATTGACAATGCTTCTAAGCAGATGAGTTGTTTGAAACTCAACTGACTTGACATCACATATCATGATGAAAGAAGATAGAAGTTGTTGAGATAAGAATAGATGAGAAATTGATGTTTTTTGATGAGTGAAAATTCAAAGAATTTCTTGTGAATTTCAGATAATAACTGAGTGCTTTATTCAAAGAATTTCTTGCGAATAGAATGATGAAAATGAGTGTAGAATCAAAGAATTTCTTGCAATCTAAAATGATGATGCAAATTTGAAGAATTTCTTGCAAATTTTTCTTACTGAATAGATTGTTTCATATTGTTTATTCATCGATAACAAAGTAGTAGATGATGAGCATTTATCTAATGTTAGAAATCAGCATAGAGCGAGTCATATGAGTGTAATGTAACGAGTAAATAAATGCTAAGAAAGAAAGATAGCTACAGAAAAGAAGCTGACTACATATGTGTGTTTCTCAGTCAATGCTAGACTCAATAGAAACTAGTCAAGATGACGAAGTGAGAATAAATCTGACAAGGCTAAAAGACTGAGTCTGACAAGACTAGAATCATGACACAATCAGTCTAATGATGCTTTAGCTTTCTTGTACATCTTCAACTCGTCATGTGCTAGTTTTAAACTCAATGTCTCATCAGAGATCAAGACGTGTAGAACTTTCATCATGTGAACGTGTGATTTTGCTACTTTTTCAGATCTAAATGTGAGAATTAGAGCTTCTGACTCAATAAATATGACGCTAATCTTATTTGCACTAGAGTCTTCATTTAATTTCTTGTAATCAGGTTGAACATTGAATTTTGAACTTCTGATTACTCATGTGCTTGCTGAAACAACATTCTTTTCTTTTGACTTTGATTGAACTCTTATTTTCTTCTGTTTCTTCTGTTGTTGTTGTTGTTTCTGAGCTGTTTCATTCTTCGTGACTTTGCTGACTGACTTATCAGTCGAAGATTGCATGACTCTCTGTGATATGACATGTTCTGAAGACTTGAAGGTATGAAGAAGAAGATCGAATTTCTCATTATTCTTCTCTTCTTCTATATTCTTCGATGTCTCAGCTTCTACTAAAGTCATTGCATCGTTGAAAATGAAAGTAGAATATCGCGATTTCTCAAGAGAACTCTCAATAGTCACGTCATTCACAATAACAGTTGTTTCATTGAACAGACTATCATCTTCTTCGTTTCAGATCTCGTCTAGTTCTTCATTAAAGAAACTATCATAGATGTTCAGCTTGTCAAATTTGACGTCTTGAGAAACATAAATCTTTCTATTCACTGAATTGTAGATTCGTCACTGATTCATCTCTTCGTAGTCGATCATTATGTCTTGTCAGAAGCGATTATTGAGCTTGTGATGATCTGTGATCTTTGAAACATGAATTCAAGCTCTGCATTTAAGCGCTCGTAAATTTGATACATCTGATTGAAATTCATTGCCAGTTTGAAAGAGAGTGACTTCATCAATTCTCAAACATTTATTTTTGACGTAAGCGACTGCTTTTACTAGCTTGAGTCACAGAGCTTTTAATAGCTTCTTTTCTTTCAATATTGATCGTACTGAAGTCATGAAAGTATACATTAAACGTTCAGTCTTTTCATTTTGCTGAGAGATATAAAGAGCAGAAGGTTTCAGCTTAATTTCAGTCTTTTTGCATCAATTCTCTCATTTGTGATCTCTGAACTCATCTTCTTCATCTACTTAAAGTCGCTTGACTTTCATATTGATCTGCTTTTTCATTAAAGTTTTAAACTCTATGAGCTTGTGATGCGTCTCACTCTTCAGTTTCAATGAATAGATAAAGATCAATAGAGAAAAGTCATTCTTGATCAGTAGAAAATATGAATAATCATTTATTCAGACGATTGACAGTGAATCTTTCAGATTCAGATGTAGTAGCTTCAAAATTTTGATGACACAAGTCATTAAAGAGCGAGAAATTTCAGCTTGTTGACGTTCAATCATGCAAAATTCACATATTTTCTCAGACGACGATGATGTTTTTAATTTCTTCATTCTCTTAACAAGGTTTCTCATCTTTAGCATATTTCAATGATTCAGATGTGCAGTTATATCATGTTAGACAGCTGAATCGAGTGACTTCTTGATGAAAGTCATGACTTTCTGTTCTTCTTCTTGAATGTCATACAGCTCATAGCAGTCAATCAGCTTGTCAATATATTCAATAACATTATTGTTGATCATCAAGCTAGGCTGAACATGATGAAAAAATACATCTAGCTTTTGTTTTGACAGAGCATTCATGCTCATGTAATTATGCTTTATCTTGAAAACATAAATGACTTCTTTGAGCAGCAACTTCACTTCGATGACAGCGAGATTGATTTCAACGCTTTCTTTATTGCAGAACATTACTATCTGATCAATGATCATCTGTACAGTCTTCATGTGCTGCTTGTACGTTGAATCAATAAATCTGAATCGATTATTGCAAATATGAATAATGCATTTGAAATTCAAAATTCAGTCGACAAATTTCGTGTTTTCAGTAGAGCTGACTTAAGCAATCGTGTTTCTGATCATATCAATGATCTGTTTTCGTTCGTCTTGACTCTGTGACGTTGATGATCTTGATTTCAAACAGTTTCTTCGAACATGCTCTGTCTTATGACATTCATAGCACTTCATTCTGTCATAATGACATTGTCTCTTCTTGTGATTGTGAAAACAGACATTGCAATATGATTCAGTACTTGAGTCATTGTTCTTTCAGAAACTGAATTGATCAAAACCTTCTTGATCTTCTTGATCTCAATCTCTATATTCTTCTCTTTCACTGTGCATAGCAGCTAAAGTAATTGTGCTCTTACATGCTTCTTCATTCATTGCTTTCAACAAATCAAATGCTGAAATCATCATACTCAATGATATAAAAGTATGAAAGAAATGTATTTATGATCTTAATAGAGAAACAGATCACCTCGTCAAGATGAAACAACAAGACAAGAGCGAAATTCAACAGTTGAAAGCACAACTACAAGCTTTCACTGCTATCACAGTCAATGTAATCATCATTGCTTTCTCAATTATCATTTACTTTGAATGATTTAAATATCACAAAATACTCAACTCTTTAATGTTCACTGATGAAAAGAATTCTACTTGAAAGAACTGATTTCTTGACATATGAAAGAAGCTAGCAATGAATGTTGACATTTTTTTAAATGAACTCTACAAGTTGAGCTACATTAACTTTCAACTAGCAAATGACATCGTTGAAGTCACTCAAGTCAGATGCAATTTCAACTGTGACAATTTCTATCTAACTATCAATGAACTTCTAAAGAAACTAGCTCAATCATTTCATGATTCTGATAAGAAAGATAACTATCGTAGAAAATATATTAATTTGATTCAAGAATCAAAGAAATTCAGCGATTTCTTTAATTAGTTTCAACGACTATACATCTATCTAAAGTATCAGAAGAACATACTAGTCATTGATTTAAAGAATAAAATAAACTCTCGTTTTTGAATCTTTTGAACAGCTCAGATGAAGTCACTCATCAAGCTATTAAATATTCAAAACTATCTAATTCGCTTGAACAATGAACATAGAGTAGTTCAAGAGATCAAGAACAAACTACTTAAATGTGATGATTCAAAGATCATAATTTCTAAAGCAACTATTGCTGTTCAGTCTTCAACTTTGAAGTTTAACTGATCAAAGTTGCGCAGCGCAGTTTTGACTAACGTCAAGAATGCAGACGTTCTAGTTGAAACCTGTTTTGTATGTCACAAATCAAATCATAGTTTCAGAAAATGTTCAAATTAATCTATCAAAGTTAATGCAGTTGACGAAAATTATGATCGTTTTGAACTCAATATTGAATCAGAGTTTGAGTTAAAAAACTAGTCATTTCTTCAACAATCACTGAAGTGAAGATTATATCTTTGTGCAATCTAGACGAAATTCTATTGAAAGGAAATTACTTTGATAAGTCATTTCTAGTTGATACTCTTCTCATCTTGCAGAATGAATTATTTAATCTTCGCTCTTTGATAGACAGTGATTCAGTTGTCTATATGATCATACATATCAATCTAGTTGATAAAGTATGTAAAGAGCTGAAAATTCAATCTATATCACTGACAAAAGAGAAGTTAATAAAAGAATATGATGAAAAGATATTTAAGAAAATTATCACTCATAAAATTCTATTGAATCTCATCATTGAAAGTCATAAGAAATTGACAGTTTCTATGTTGATAGCTGACATCAATCATCACGAAGTCATATTAGAAAAATCATAAATGAACAAAAATGAAATATTACTGAATATGTGAATCAACGTCATCATTTTTCCGAATCAATTAGATACTCTCATTTCGATTTTTTCGATTTCTCTCAATTCAAAGCACTCAAGTTAATCGCGATCAACTTCATTTACTTTTATCTCTCAGTCAAAGATTTCTAAAATGCTCAAATAATCTGTTTCAACTATGATTCAGAAAGAGTCATTCTCAATTCAAAGCATAAACGTTGCTTCATTTAAAACACTGTTGAATCGTTTAAAGAAGAATCAGACTGAAGTATTTGCTTTATTCATGAAGAATATTGATAGAGAAATCGCGTACAACACTCAGTGCAATTTGAACGCTCTGAACGTCTCTTTTGTTGAGAAAACTACTCAGAATTTGAAAGCTATTAAAGTCAAGCTGTCTTCAGAATATCATGATTTTCTAGATGTTTTTGATCAAGCTCAATTGAATAAACTATCTTCTCATTGCTTCTACGATCATAAAATTGAACTCATCAATGATTCAACGCTCTCTTGCTATCGAATTTATTAAATGTTCTCTGTCAAACTTCTAAAAGTAAAGAAGTACTTAAATGAGAATCTGTTGAAGAAATTCATCACTTTCAGTCAGACTCTTTATTTCTTCTCTGTTCTATTCACTCTTAAAGCAAATGAAGATCTTCAATTCTGCGTGAACTATCAAAAGCTAAATGTCATTTTCAAAAGAAATAAACATTCTCTATCATTGATAAACAAGATCATTGATAAAATAGTGAGTTGCAAGCATCTGACTAGATTGAACATCATATCAGTGTTCAACAAACTGCAAATGCATTTTAATAGCAAGAATTATATCACTTTTATCACTGCTTTAAAAGCATATAAATACAAGATGTTATCATTTGAACTGATTAACAAATCGATCTCTTTTCAGCAATACATGAATGATGTTCTATAAGACTTTTTGAACGACTTTTACCAAGTTTATCTAGATGACATTCTCATCTATAGCAAAACGAGAAAGAAACATAAAGATCACGTCAAACTAGTATTGAATTGACTACGTGAAGCTGAACTGCAGATGAATATTCAAAAGTGCAAATTCAATGTAGAAGAGACAGTTTTTCTAAAAGTCATTGTATCAGAACAAGATCTTCACATGAATTTAAGTAAGATGATCATCATAGTCAACTGAACTACTTTGATCAATTTGAAAGAAATTCAGAGCTTTATGAGATTTGTGAACTTTTATCATTGTTTCATTAGAGACTTCTTCAAACTAGTCAAATCATTCATTTAATTAACTAGAAAAGATACATCTTTTGTTTGAAATGAAGTCTGCGTTCAAGCTTTCAGAAATCTGAAGAAACAGATCAGTTTCACTTCAGTTCTTCGTCATTTTAATCTCAAACATCAGACTATTTTGAAAATCGATGCATCAAACTATGTAAAAGATGAAATACTGTCTCAGTACAATGATGAGAATGTACTTCACTTGATGATTTTCTACAGCAAAAGCATGATTCTTGCTGAAATCAACTATCATATCTATGACAAGAAATTGCTGATCATTATTTGCTGTTTCAAACATTGATGACTTGAGCTGAAATGTACTGAATTACTCATTCAGATATTCATCAATCATTAAGCTCTGAAGATCTTCATGAAAAACAAACAGCTGAGTCAACGTCAAGTCAACTATCTGAACATTCTATCAAAGTTCAATTTTCAGATCATCTTTAAATCAGGCAAAATGAACACTAAAGTTGATGCGTTAATTCAAATGTCTCTAGCAAACGTCTTTGAATCAGCTAAACGATTTAAAGATCGCTTTCAAACTATTTTTATCTTTGATAAAGTTGATATTTTATCTATTGACTCGAAATCGAGCGCAAATTCGAAATCAGAAGTCAATCTTTATCAGAGAGTACAATTAGTCAATCAAATGAATAGATTGATTGCATCAAGTTGAGTTGAATTTTTTTGGAAAAAGTGTTGAGTTGAGTTGAGAAGTTGAACTTAAGAACTCGAGTCAAGTTGAGAAGCTTGACTCGACAATTCAACTCAACAACTCGACTCAATTCAACAAGATATTAAATAAATGTAAATAGCTTGATTGAACAGTCTTCATCATGAAGACTTCATGATTTTCATCATGACTTTCTATTGAACACTCTTCACGATAATGCAAAAGATAATGCACTATGAATTTATAAGATTATGAGTTATGATTAGAACTTAGAAAGTAAGATAAGCGCTGTTCGCTAGTTGAACAGCTCTATTGTTTTCTTTTCACTTTCATTATTCTCTTTCTTCTCACTACTGATTATCTCATATTCATCATGTTGTAATTTCTTCTCATTCTTCTTTACTTCATAGCACATCTCTGCATCATCATTTTCTACTATGATGAGATCATTCAAATTAGAATTTATTGCATGTATTGAATTCTGAATTTCTCGTTCTTTGACAGTTGAGAAAGTGATGAATTCTGTTGTAAAACTCTGAAAAGCTGTCATAGAATTAGTATCATCAATCTGCTTTAACTTCTTTAGATCATCATGATGAAGAATTCTTTATTGAATTAAGTGAACTATAAAGATCATAAACTTTGATATTTCTTCGCTTACGTTCAGCTTGTCTGTTGTCTTCTAAAATTGATATTAGTTTCTACAACTGAAAGATAATGCATATCTTCGTTGCTTTTGAAGCAATTTTCTCTGCAGTACTATTCGCATCTTGTGTTGCAGCAGTTATATCAAAAAGCTATATTGTTTCAGCAACAATCTCAACATCTGTCTTGCGTCTGATTTTCAATTTAAAGCATTCAACTATAAACAGATCAGCGCTTTATCTAGTATTGCATTACTGAGATGCATTATCATGAATATCTTTGTTCTTTCGCTCTTGTTCTATCTCATCTCTTAAGTTGTCTTTCATTGCTGCTTTGTCAATCTCATTCGCTTCTTTTCAAACATTGAACTGTCTTAGTTTGTGTAGTCATTTAAATATGACTATATGATCATTGTTCTGTCACTTGTAATGTTTTTTGATCTTATTGAATCAATTTTCATCACGATTTCAACTTGCAATAGACTTTGAATTTACAAATAAAGTGAACATTATCTGTTAGAATCAGCATTGTTCTCTTAATAATGCATTTGAGTAATGCAACAGTATTGATGAAATTTGAGTAGTTTGATAGAATATGAACAGATAGAGAATTTGAAAAAGTAAGAAGTATAACATCAAGTGAGATGAATTAATTTTCACGAAGAATTATTTCTGAACTGTTGAACAGAGTGAAAAGTATCTGTTAAAGTCAGCATTGTTCTCTTAATAATGCATTTGAATAATGCAATAGTATTGATGAAATTTGAGTAGTTTGATAGAATATGAACAGATAGAGAATTTTGAAAAGTAAGAAATAGACTGATAGTTCATCAAGTGAGATGAATTAATTTTCACGAAGAATTATCTCTGAACTGTTAAACAGAGTGAAAAGTATCTGTTAAAGTCAGCATTGTTCTCTTGATAATGCATTTGAGTGATGCAACAATATCAATGAAATTTGAGTAGTTTAATAAAATATGAACAGATAGAGAATTTTGAAAAGTAAGAAAAAAACTCATCAAGTGAGATGAATTTGAGTGCAACGAGAAATATTTAATTATTATTCTTAACACTTATTTCTTAACACTTATTCAATATTTTCTTCAATTTCTTTTCTGATTTTTCAATCACTTCTTCTATCATATTTTCTTGAATCGTTTTAGTAATCAATGCTTCAATAAATAATACTTTCAAAAATAATACTTTTAAAAATCAAGTTTACATAAATCAAATCAATCATTCTTGATAAACAATAATATGCAGCAAGCATGTTATTAATAATGCATACTGATAATGCAATATGACTTGTTTATTGCTGACAAGTTCATTTTTAGCATGTGCATCAGCACGTAAGACGTCTAAGAACTTGATGCATTCAACTGATCATTATGCTATCAAAGAAACTTCAGTCTTTAAATTTACTACTACTACTAAAAAGATAATGCATATGAGTAATGCATTATCTACTGACATACTAATGCTTTGCAACAGAAAAGACGCTACAAATCAGACACTGTTGCGCTGCGCGAAATTCGAAAATATCAGAAGATTGCAGAAAATCTCATTTTCAAAATGATTTTCGAAAGACTGATTAAAGAGATTATGCATGATTATGCTTGAACAAACATGCTATAATATGATTTTCGCATTCAGCGCTCTGTCTTGAGTGCTCTTCAAGAAGTCATTGAAGACTTTATGATTTTCTTTATGAAAAGTAAGTGCATTACTCTTTCACATTATCACTCTTGTTGTAGAATTTTCATTGACATTTTGCTCTATGCAGATATCAACTTGACAACAATTCATGTCAAATGCATCATCATTCAAGATAAAGATATGAGATTTATGAAGAATCTCATGATGAATCTTGATGTCATGTTTTTCAAGACAAACTAGAAAATGTCTGTCTTTATCAATTAGATAAACAGTGTAATTCTTGAAATCACATTCACATTATTCTTGTGCATTATTCTTGTGCATTGACTCAATTGTACTTCTAATAAGTACTTACTTTAAATGCAAGACTTTTAATAAATGAAGCAATATTGCAGATTTATGAATAAATTTACATCAGAACAGTCTTCAAAGATACTTGAAATGAATCAGCAGACTCGTTGATCTCTTGATCATCATTTTTCTCTCTACAATAAATATTTCAGAGCTCAGTAATAGTCTCGTCTGAATTCAAATTCATAGTTCAATTGTAATACTTCATCAGCATTATTTATTTCATCATTTTTGAACTCATCTGTGATCGATCTCATCAACATACTCTTCTAACAAGATTGAAAGTTCACTCAATATTTATCAAGAATATTGAGCATGAAAGAACATCTTTAATCATTTGCGTCAATCTAGAAAAATTTGAAGCATTGTCTTTTCAAAATTGTCATGTCAAACATTTTTCATTTATAACATCAGTGCAAAAATATTGATCATCTTCATCTTGAAAAGAATGAGCATGCTGAGATTGTCAAAGCAATGATCTTCTAACAGTTGCAACAGACTACAAGATCATTAGTAAATGATCAAATGCATTATCATAATGCATTATTTTGTCAGCATCACTTCTTGCTCTTTGTGCTTCTGCTCTCAAATCGACAGTTGAATCTTTGTAGTAACAATGAAAATACTCTTTAAACTCTGTCTTGTACTTGATTTTGTAATGAACAAACTCTTCATCATGATTTGTATCTTCATTGTCTTTGTTGTTTCAAGTCTTGTAAAGATCTAGCTTCATTGTAGAATTCAGAATATTTGCAAGATTATATATTGTTTCATTGCTGTCTTTGATCTTGACATAATACCTTGCAAGTTTGATTGAGACTTTTTTGCAAGTCTTTACTATAACAGCACTTGATGAGCAAGTACTTCTTCTTATATTCTTTTCAATCTGCTCAAGATGATTATTTAATAAATTGTCAACAAGCAAAATCATGAATTACTTGCTTTCATCAAGTTTGATCTTTGTGATCTTGAAATCTTCGCAGTATTTCTCTGTTCAAAGATCAACAAATTCGCGTAGTTGATATGCTTGATGAAACATTAAGTACGTAGAGTTTCAACAAATGTGAATATCTTGTATCAGTTTTCTAGATCTTTTGTCATTCTGCTCTTGAAAAGCTCTGAAGTGAATCAATTACTGAGAAGAGTTGTTGATAACTATCGTCAGAGCACGAATCTAATTTCATGATTAATAAATGCATTACTTTTTTGCATTATCATTCGAAGCAATATCTTTTTGATCACAACAGATAATTCTCTGCTTGTTTCAATATTTTGCACTTGCTCATTCTTTAATTAAGCAATAATGTTATCAGCTATTGTTTTCAATTTAAGAGCTTGAATAAAATCTTGAGTCACAAGATTAATGATGTGAGTCAAGCAATTAATGAAATTCTGTGTTCTGTTTCATCAAAACTTGCAACAACTCATGATCTTTTCAAGTTTCTCTTTCAAGATATTATTATTGCTCGCATTATTGATAACAATCTTAAAAAGCTTGTTTTTAATAGCGTAGTTCTTCAGAATTTTCATTAGCTTCATCATCAATTGACAATCAATATGCTCAATATTGAAAGATGTAAATTCAATAAGATGTTCACGAAACTGAAATTCAACATCAACTCAGTATATCAACACTTTCAAGTACACTACTCTTTAAGAACTAGATCATGCGTTCAAAGCAATAGAGACACGTCGTGACTCTGTAAGATTCAATCTGATCTTATCACAAATCTTCTTATAGTGTGAGAGAATCATGATTGTCATTTTTGTGCAATGCATAATCTGCAGATCTGAACGAAGCATTTGTAGCAGCTTTCGAAATTGCTCGTTATCAACGATTTGAAAGAATAGATTCAAGTCAACAAAGATCTTGCATAATTGATCTTCTTAATTCTCTTGATTGAAGACAAAGACTAACTTGATATGACTTTTCTTCTAATAGTTTGTCAATTTTGCATTATCAATTTGCATTATCAGATATGACTTACTCGTTCGAAAGTCAGTTCAATCTATGATTGTGAATGTTCACATTTTCGCTTTGTCGCTGTGCAAAAGTCTGATTCAAGATGCTTTTTCATAGCAGACGTGCTAAAGTTATCAAAAGCTGTTGAATGATTCATAATCTTATAACAGATTGTGCATGAGATTTTAGACAATTCTTCAACAATTGAAGTCAACTGTATAAAGTGATCTCATATATTAAATTGCTTATCGTCTTTAACTTTTTTGAATCAAAGTGAATTGACTATCTTTTTTTGAGTCTTGTTTTAAATACTTTCGACAACAGAGATTTGAGATCATCATCATAGAAAAAAGTCATTTATATTCAAAGTTCATTGAACATACTTGCTATTCTTTCTTATCTTGAGCTGTGAGAAATTCTGATGAATTTTGTTCATCGCTTCTTGTTTAATCTTCTTCTTTTTGAAATGATGTGAAGAATTTATAAATCATTGAACTTGACTTGCAAAGTCTTCAAAATGAAGACTATCTGAAGATGAACTATGCGAAACGCTTTCGTCAGACAGATTGAAAGTTGTCAATGAACTAGACATTTTATAGAATAGTTTGTATTAACAACAATAGTTGTTAATAGCTTGAAGATAGTATATAGACGATGTAATGAGTAATGCGAAAAGATAATGCAAAGAACAAGCAAACATGTTGTTCTATGTTTCTATTCTTAGCACTCTTGACGTCAAGTTCAAGTTCTTGACAAATTAAGTTGAATTGACTCAATTTCTAGTCAAGTCGAGTCACGTCAAGTTAAAAATATGAGCAACTCAACTCAATATCAATTTAAATTCAAAATGTCAACTCAAAACTCAACTTGATGATCAGACTACAAATGAATGAGCTTTGCATGTTGAGATCATGTTTAGAAACTAATCAGAGTGCGTGCGTGACTAGAATGTTTGATCTATAAAGATAGTTATAACTAAGACTTTAAGAATACAGAAGAAAGAAGGTACAAAAGACAAGAAGAACACACTTTATATAGTAGTTACTCAGGTCAACGCTAGTCTCAAAGAAGACGTGTTGAAACATAAGAAAGATGTTGATTTGAAAAATGTTTGTAACATAAAGAAATGTGTTTATCATAGAAATCTGTTGACTATTTGTAACACAAAGAAGTGTGTTTATCTAGAAAGCAATAGAAGTTGATTAAAAGATACTAGAAAAGAAAAAAGATGCTGAGTCATATCTAAGTCAAGTCTGAGTCAGATCTAGGTCAGATCTTGACTAGATCATTGACTAGTTCTAATTAATTCTGACACATTCGTAACATTATTTTCCTCTTCGAAAATTCATGTTCGCATAAATAGAACAAATGAAACGCAATTTTTTTTCACTGTTTTTCAATTTAGTGTGACTTGTCTGAATAGAGCTTATGAAATTCAACTAGAACTTCTTTTGAGTTCTTGAATTCTTCTTTGTTAACATAGTATCATTCGTTGTTTCAATCTAGTCTCATTCATTTGACTTTGTATTGTATTCAATCTCGATAGCGTCTAGAGTTCAAAATGTCATTTATCTTTCAATGCTCATCGTCTTCAATAGTGAGAGATCTAGATGATTCTGAATGCTGTTCTGATAAGAAATTATCGAGATAAGAACGTAATAGCTTTGAACTGAACATTGAATGCAGCTGCTTCATGCTTATCAATAAATGAAGATGATAAACAATCTCAACTTTGACAGTGATTTGATAAGATTCTAGCTGTTTATCTTTCAAATTCTTACATGATCTAGTTGTCTTTATGTTTCTAAAGAATAATCAAACTCAGTCATCTACTTCATAAATGACATCTCGTCTATGTTTATTGATTTGAGCTTCAATGATCTGCTTCATCTTTTTTAATTGCTGACGATCAAAGATAAGAAGCTCTTTCATTCAAATGATAATATCGTTGACTTTTCTAGCTTCAAGACGTTCGCAAGTTATCTTGTAGTCAGTTGTATCTGAATCAAAACCCATTCGAGAATGAAACTCTTTATTGAAGTAGAATGAGATCTTTGAGATGATTGAGAAGATATTGAAATTTTCGCTGAATTTCATCATTGAAAGTCATTTTGCTCAGTCGTTCTGCATGTAGTTACAGTAGATTCTTAATTCACGTTCAACATCTTGATTAGCTCATTTTAATTGATCATTGATTTCAGAATGATAGATTGTTAATAGACTAGTCGTGATTTTTAGTCACTTGCAAAGACTTTGTCACATGATTGATACAAATTGAGAGTCTCTGTTTGAAACAATAGAACTAGATAAATCATGAAGTCAATAGACGTTTCATAACATGATTCAAATCGTTTCTTCAACTGAGATGTCATCATCTTCTCAATGACAGAAGACATAATGATGTTTCTTGATGAGATGACATATTGTTAGAGATCAGCATAGAGCAAGTCATATGAGTGTAATGTAACGAGTATATAAATGCTAAGAAAGAAAAGTATCTAGAAGAAAAGAATCGACTATCTATATGACTCAGAAGAACATAAGCTAATCCTGAATAGAGTTGACTTCAAAACAACTCAATAGTCTAGTAACGAGCGATCAACATAGTCAGAAACATAGTCATCAACATAGTCATCAACATAGCTATCAACATAGATGCGTAGCTAGAATCGTAACAGTACTTTCTCTCTTCAACGATTCATGTTCACATGAATGTATTTTCTTAGTCTTGTGTAAAATCGAAATGTCTATTGTAGCAGACTAGCTATGTAGAAAGAAATCGACTTGCTCAGCGAAGAGATCGACTATTGACTTATGTCATTGAAGCAGACTCACTAGAAGAGAATCAACTAGCTCATCAAAGAGATCAATTGTAATCATGTCATTGAAGCAGACTCACTGCTGATTCAGATCTACTACATAGTAGAACTTGTTTCGTTCGTTGATTGACTTAATCAAGAGATCAATCGTTGTTTGCCTTTGTAGCAGACTCACTTCGAGTGTCGTTCAAGCAGACTCACTATCAAACGTGTCATTGAAGCAGACTCACTAGTTGACACAGAAACTTGAGATAGGTCGATTCACTGATAGATAGAGCGATGTGCTTGTAGATCATTGCATTGACGAAAGATGTCATTGAAGCAGACTCACTAGTTGCATGTGAACTCGATGACGAGTCAGATTCACTGATAGATAGAGCGATGAGAGTGAATAGATCATTGCATTGAGAATGTCGTTGAAGCAGACTCACTGAGATTTTGATATAGAAACAAGCTCAAAGATTTGCTTGTTGTTGAAGACATTATCATGTTATTGTAGCAGACTCACTAGTTGCACATGAACTGATAGACGAATCGATTCACTGATAGATAAAGCGATGAGAAGATCATTGCATTGACGATGTCATTGAAGCAGACTCACTGAGAGTTTGCTTCTTGAGATAAAGACTTCACGCAGTTCTATGACTGATCTCGTTTGATTGTTCAACAAATTCGAAGAATTTCTTGCGAATCTGAATGAACGATTAATTCGCTGATCTTTGACCTAGTCGAATGATTTCAATCGTTTGTTTATACTTGCTGATCAGCGCACAAGTTCGAATCTTTTGTTTATTCTCGCTAAATCAGCTCACGAGAAAAGAAAGATGAGTGCTGCTGCATGAACGCAAGTCACTAGATCAAAGTCAATAGAGAATTGAAGAACTACTAGCAGAAGTACTCAAAGAAATCGATGCAGATTATTTCACTTCGTCTGTAACGAAGAAGCATTTATATAATGTTAGAAATCAGCATAGAGCGAGTCATATGAGTGTAATGTAATGAGTATATAAATGCTAAGAAAGAAAAGTATCTAGAAGAAAAGAATTGACTATCTATATGACTCAGAAGAACATAAGCTAATTCTGAATAGAATTGACTTTGAAACAACTTGATAGTCTAGTAACGAGCGATCAACGATAGTCAGAAACATAGTCATCAACATAGTCATCAACATAGCTATCAACATAGATGCGTAGCTAGAATCATAACACATATGATTATGCAAATGACGTTATAATCTTTCGATAGAGATAGCTCAATGATGAAGTTCATAGCTATATCTTTTCAGCGCTTCTGTGAAATCAAGAGAGAATGAAGAAGTTTATTGATGCTATCTTTAAATGTTTTGCTTCGTTGATAAACATGACAGTTTTAAATGTAACATCTAATCATTGCTTGATGATCTGATCAATAGTAGAAACATTGAACTAGATCAATAGTTCTTTGATTGTCAGAATGAGAGATGAAAGACTGATCATGAATTTTCTTTAGCAATTTCATATGCATTTTCTCAGAAACTTACAGTAGATCTTTTCTGAACAGAACGTCGTCAATGATCTTGCAATGCTTCAATTCAGTGCTATGTAGCTTGAGCTTGTTTTCTCTTATAGCTTGTTTATACTCATCGCAAAGTTCATTCATCTTGTTGACATTTTTTACTTGCTGATAAAGATCAACTTCAGATTCAATAGTTAGAATATCTACTTTATCAGATGTCAGAATGATCTGATAGTGATCTTCAGTACGCTGAGTTGATTCAGAGATGTCAATCAAAGACATTCTGATTAAAGTATCAACTTTAGTGTTCATTTTGCCTGATTGAAAAATGATCTGAAAGTTAAACTTGAATAGAATGTCTAGATAATTGACTTGACGTCGAGTTAACTGTTTGTTTTTCATAAAGATCTTCAAAGTCTGATGATTGATGAACATCTGAATGAGCAGCTCTGTGCATTCTAGCTCAAATCTTCAGTGTTCAAAACATTGAATAATGACTAGCAATTTCTTGTCATAGATGTGATAATTGCATTCAGCGAGAATCATGCTTTTGCTGTAAAATGCTACTGAGTGAAGAACATTCTCATCATCATACTGTGATAGTATTTCATCTTTGACGTAGTCAGATGCATCGATTTTCAGAATAGTCTATTGTTTGAAATCGAAATGTCGTAGTACTGAGATCGAGCTGACTTGTTTCTTTAGATCATCGAAAGCTTGAATACAGATTTCGTTTCATACAAAAGACGTGTTCTTTCTAGTTAACTGAGTAAACGGTTTGACTAGCTTCGAGAAGTCTTTAATGAAACGACGATAGAAGTTAACAAATCTCACGAAGCTCTGAACTTCTTTTAGATTGATTGACGTAGCTCAGTTGACTATGACTTTCACTTTGATAAAGTTCATGCAAAGACTCTGTTTTGAAACTATGACTTCTAAGAAGACAGTTTCTTCTACGTTGAATTTACACTTTCAAATATCTACTTGTAGACTTGCTTCTCATAAATGATCTAATATCATTTTAACATGTTGTTAATGTTTTCATTGAGTTTTGCTGTAGATCAGAATGTCGTTCAGATAGACTTGACAAAAGTCATTTAGAAAGTCTCAAAGAACGTCATTCATATACTGCTGAAACGAGACAGAATCATTAATAAATTCAAAAGATAACATCTTTGATTTATACGTTTCTAACGCGATAATAAAGATAGTGTAGTTCTCACTATTAGAATGCATTCGTAGTTTGTTGAACGTCAAAATGATATTCAATCGAGTCAGATGTTTGCAATCAACTATTTTGTCAATTACTTCATTTATGAGCGATAGAGAATAGCAATTTCTTTTGATAATAGCATTGAGCTTTCGATAGTCAACGCAGAATCATAAATCTTCATTTGCTTTCAAGATGAATAAAACGAGTGAGAAATACGAAGCTTTGCTAGAGATTATAAATTCTTTGAAAAGATTCTCGTTCAAATATTTCTTTACTTTCTGAAGCTTGTAGAAAGACATTTGATATGCTCAACAGCGAGATGATGTTGCATCACTAGTAAGCTCTATCTTATGATTATACAAATGATGAGACGATAGCTTGTCTGCTTGAACTCAATCAAAGATGTCTAGAAAATTCTGATATTTCGATGATAGCTTAACTTGAATATCTTCTAGATTCTGAGTCATTTCATCAACTGAAAAGACGTTTATAACATCTAGTTTGCATTGAGTATTGTAGACGATTTTTCTATCAATGTCTTCAATAAACATAGCAAAAATCTCTGTCTGATTCTTCTTTTTTCGTTTTACTAGTGCTTGAAAAGAGACGACGTTTATGTTTTAAATCGAGAATGACTCTTTCTGAAAGAATGAAACTGAGCGCTTGAGCATCTTAAAGATCTTGCTGTAAGCTGCTAAAGAGATTGAAGTTGATCGCGATCAACTTGAGTGCTTGATATTTGACAAGATTGAAAAAATCGAAATAGAAGTGTTTAATTGATCAGAGAATACGATAGTATCATGTCTCATATTCAATAATATTTCATTTTTGTTCATTCAGAGTTTGCTCAATATAGCTTCATGATGTTCAATATCAGCTATCAGCATTGACATAGTCAATTTCTTATGACTTTTGATCGTGAGATTGAGTAGAATCTTATGAGTAATAGTCTTTCTAGCTAACTTCTTATCATAGTCTTGTATTAACTTCTCTTTTGCTAGTAATATAGATTGTATTTCAAGTTTCTGACATACTTTATTGACTAGCTTGTCATGTATCAGCGTGTAGACAACGAAATCACTATCTATCAAAGAGCGAAGGCTGAAAGAATTGCTCTGAGAGATAAAAGAAGCATTGATCAGAAATGACTTCTCAAAATAGTTTTCTTTCAATAGAACTTCGATTTGACTGCACAAAGATATGATCTTTATCTCTTCAATGATTTTAGAAGAGATAGCTAGTTTTTTGAATCAGAATTGAACTCAGAGTTCAATGTAAATTGATTAAACTCATCATCTTTTAATGCATTAACTCTCGATTGATCAGAGCACTCTCTAGAAGTATAATCTGATTTGTGACAGATGAAATAAATTTCAGCTTGTAGATTAATATCTTTGACGCTAGTTAAAATCACGTCATGCAACTTTGAATGATCGACAAATGTAGTGACTTCGATCTTTCTATAAAAGTTCAATGAATCTCATTTCTCAGCAAAGATGACTTGCTTTCTGACTTTGATCAAGAATTTCTTTTCTTTGATGTCATTCATGACTTGATGCTCATTGTTCAAATGAATCAGATAACTACAAATTTCATTGAAAGATTCTGACTGAATTTAGCTGACTACTTCAAGCTGCATGAAGACGATAGACTATCTTGTCTCGTAGATCAACAATCAATTGCTTTTCATAATACTCTAAATAGAAGAACAGACGTTGAAATATCAAATAGAAGTTGCTGAATTTGCTCTTTTCTTGAATGAGATTAGCATATTTTCTTCGAAAGTTTGTCTCTTTGTCAAAATTATCATAAAGCTGAGCAAGTTTATCTAGTAGATCATTGATCATTGAATAAGAATTCAATGAATCTCGCTGACGTCTGACTAGAGTGACTTTGACTGTGTCTTTGCTGATTCAAGAATGAATGTAGACTAGTATAGCTCTGTCATTGTTGAAATGATCGACGTTGATTTCTAGCTTGTTGCGAATCTTTTCTTTTCAATCATCTCAGATAAATTCTTTTTCATCAGTAAACAGAGATGAATTCGAAAGCTTTTGAGATCGCTTGAATGAATTGAACATGATGAAAGAAGTAAAAGTATCTTCTTTAATCAATTGCAATCAATGTTGTAGTTTCATCAGCTGATCTTGAAGCTTTTTAAGATTTAGATTCAATTATTCTTTTGCTCAATCAATTTTCTTAAAATGAGTCTTTCATATCTGTTCGCTGAGTATTTTATCAAATAGCTTACAAGCTTCTACATTTAGATCTCGTTTGTTAGAGATCGATCTAGAGCGAGTCATAGAGATGTCATTTAACTAATAGATAAATGCTAAGGAAGAAAAGTATCTACAGAAAAGAACTTGACTTATATGTGTGTTTCTCAGCTCTGTGCTAGACTCGATTGAGTTGACGTCTTACACATATGATGAAGAGTCAACAAGATCTAGATTGATGAAAGAATTGAGCATTTTGTCATCTAGCTTCTTGAAAGATCTCGCTGTAATGATGTTTCTTTCATTCAGAAACATCTTTGATTCAATCTTGTAATTGAT
>JAABUT010001821.1_pt1 | contig 22686 bp, 30 predicted proteins | sample 5559281 | NCBI WGS metagenome assembly JAABUT01 (sample SAMN10711880, study PRJNA513359) | rock metagenome | isolation source: Antarctica rocks | place: Antarctica: Victoria Land, Ricker Hills nord | collected 2016-01-04
ATGAGTTTATTGCCGATCAAGCCATCAGAACTTAATTTCGCACTCGCATCTTTGCGGATGTAAGCTTGTGCAGATTGCTCGATCCGCATCGAAACTTCAACCTGGGAATTGCCATAAAATTTGATTGTTTTGACCGTGCCGATTTTTACCCCGGAAAACCACACATTGTTACCGGGTTTCAGGCCGCCAATATCGCTGAATACGGCATTGACCCGCAGTGATTTTACAAAAGTTTTTTGCTGGCCACCTAAAGTAAAAATGCCTACAATGAATATCACTAAGCCTAAAAATATAAATAAACCTACTAATACGTTTCGTTTAGTTTCTGTCGCCGCCATGTTTTTATTGGATAAAATTGTAAGTATAAAATGTTTTTACGCGTTCGTCATCGGTATTGAAAACCTCCTCAAAAGTTCCCGTCCGCATAAACTTGCCGTCCAGTAGCATAGCCACGCGGTCGCCGGTTGCTTTGGCACAGGTAAGATCATGGGTGATGATGATGGATGAAGTTTGATAGCGTTGCTGTACTTCGTTTATCAGGTGATTTATTTCAAGACAGGTAATCGGGTCTAATCCGGCAGTTGGCTCATCATATAGCATTATTTCCGGTTTCAAAATTAAAGTCCGCGCAATGCCGATCCGTTTTCGTTGTCCGCCGGAAAGTTCGGATGGCATTTGGTTGATTGTTTGCGATAAACCAACCGCATCGAGCACGGATTCCACCTGTTCATTTACTTCTGCTTTGCTCAAATGCCGTTGATTGCGCACCAGTGGAAATTCCAGGTTTCCGCGTACCGTCATGCTATCGTACAAAGCACTATTTTGGAAGGAAAAACCAATCTTCAGTCGCAATTGCTCCAGTTCTTTCGGGTTTAAGCTGTTTATATCTTGTCCAAGCACGGTTACCGTACCGGAATCCGGCGTAAGCAAACCCGAAATTATTTTGATCAAAACTGATTTTCCTGTCCCCGATCTGCCCAAAACTACTACGTTTTCGCTCTGATAAACTTCCAGGTCGATGCCGCGCAGCACTTCATAATCACCAAAAGATTTTTCCAGGTTTTTTATTTCGATAACCGGTTTGCTTCTATCAATAAACGAAACTTTTCCTTTTTCCATCAGCTGATTATTAAACCCGGAAAAAGCCGGAAATCTGTACAATTACTATTTCTTCCACAAAAACCAAAAACATGCCGAGCACAACTGCAGAGTTTGCCGCCTTGCCCACGCCTTCTGTTCCTTTGGTTGAATTGAAACCCTGGTAGCAGCCAACCATCCCGATGGTAAAACCAAAGACGATAGATTTTATTAAAGAAGTGTTGAAATCCAAAAAAGAAATCGGTTCAAAAGCATCCTGAAAAAATGCACCGATGCTGGTGCCTTCGTTCTGGCTCACGTTCAAATATGCACCGAGCATCGATACAAATGCAGTGTACATTACCAAAACCGGGATGCTGACCGTAGTTGCCAGAACGCGCATACAAACCAAAAATTTAAACGGGTTGGTTGCAGATACTTCCATCGCATCTATCTGTTCCGTCACTTTCATCGAAGCCAGCTCGGCACCAATACTGGAACCTATTTTGCCGGCACCGATCAATGCAGTAACCAACGGGGCCAGCGCCCTGAAAATGGCGATGGAAACCAAAGATGGCAACCACGAAGTGGCACCAAACTCGGCCAGCGAAGGGCGGGATTGCTTGGTAAACACAATCCCGGTGATAAAACCGGTTAAAGTGATGAGCGGGAAGGAGCGGTAACCAACTTCGTAACACTGGCGGATAAATTCTTTAAACTCGTAAGGCGGCAAAAAAGCTTCCTTAAAAAATCGAAGGATAAAACGGTAAACGTTGTAAATATCTTCAAAGAAAACGGAAAAACTACCTGGAAGTTTAGGCTTGGCTGTTTCCTCTTCTGCTATGGTATTATTGTCGGAGTTCATCAAGATTATTCAAAGTATTTTTTAGCCTTTTGTTTGCGAAACCTATAATTAAATAGTTTGTAAAGCGGTTCAAATTCTTAAAGCAGAATTACTTAATATTTATACGTGAGGCAAATATATAAAGATTGAAAATGTTAATCGTTTGATTAATTAATTATACGCTGTTATGATAATTATGCTTTTGTTTGATGCTTCTTTTATAGGGTAAAAATCAGTGAAACATAAATAATAAATTACTGTTGACCAAAAGTTCGATTTTTTGGTTTGAAAATTGTACATTTAATCAATCAGGTTTCTGGTGGATTTAACTTAACCCTTAAAAATTACAACAATGAAAAGTGAATCAAAATTAATTGCCGGTATATTGATCGGCGTGGCAGCAGGTGTATTGGCCGGTATTTTATTGGCACCGCAAAGCGGAGAAGAAAGTCAGGAAGATTTTGCTGATGCAGCTTCTGATTTTGGCGGAAAAGTGAAAGACAAATTTTCTGATTTTTTGGATGAAGCCAGTGATTTGAAAGAATCTTTGGGCGATAAGGTTTCCTCTAAACTGGATGATCTGATCAGCTTGATTTCTTCAAAATCTGATGATGCCAAAGATTGGGCAGAAAGTAAAGCCGATGAAGCAAAAGACAAAGCTTCTGATTACAAAAAGAAATATTCTTAGTTTTAATCAGCATAAAAAAAGCATCCTGCAATTTGCAGGATGCTTTTTTTATGCCCCCAATTTTAGGTCGATAAAAACAGTATTGTTAAAAATCAGAAGGATAAAGGCATATCTCAAACCTTATCCAAACAAATTACTGCTGAGATAGCGGTCGCCACGGTCGCAGGCAATAAAAACGATCAGGCCGGATTCCAGTTCCTGTGCAATTTTTAGTGAAACAAATAACGCCCCGCCGCTGCTCATTCCGGCAAAAATACCTTCTGTTCTGGCTAATTTCCGGGTCATTTCTGTTGCTTCTGTTTGAGAAACATCTACAGTACGGTCAACCCTTTTGGCATCAAAAATTTGGGGCAAATACGCCGCCGGCCAACGCCGTATTCCCGGGATCGAGGATTCTTCTGTAGGCTGGCAACCTACAATCTGAATATCCGGATTTTGTTCCTTCAGAAACATCGAATTGCCCATAATCGAACCGGTTGTACCCATGGCACTTACAAAATGCGTGATCTTTCCGTTGGTATCACGCCAGATTTCCGGGCCGGTGGTTTTGTAATGCGCCAGATAATTGTCTTTGTTAGTAAACTGGTTCATCAAAAAATAGTCTCCGTTTTTTGCTTTTTCTACGGCATAATCCCGGCAGGCTTCAATATTTTCAAGCAAAGTAACTTTCGCCCCAAAAGCTTCCATCGTCAAAACGCGTTCTTTGGTAGAGTTGGATGGCATTACCAATTCAATCTCCAAATCAAATAACCGCGCAATCATGGCCAAAGCGATGCCTGTATTACCGCTGGTTGCTTCAATCAATTTGCTGCCGGTTTTGATGTCGCCACGTTCCAGCGCGCTCCGCACCATGTTCAAAGCGGCACGGTCTTTTACACTTCCGCCGGGATTGTTGCCCTCCAGTTTAGCGTAAATTTTAACGTTTGGATTTGGGTTGAGCCGCGTGATTTCTACCAGCGGCGTATTCCCGATCAGTTCTATAATTCCTGCCATGATGCTTCTTTTAGCTGCTAATTTTTCCTTCAATCACTTCAATATTCGGTTTGTGATACACCACCGAACCCGGCGGCACACTCTTCGTCAGCCACACATTGCCGCCAATAATGCTGTTCCGGCCGATCACGGTATTGCCGCCCAGAATCGTTGCACCGGAGTAAATGATCACACCGTCTTCTACCGTTGGGTGCCGTTTGATGTCGGCCATACTTTTATCCACACTCATCGCGCCCAAAGTTACGCCCTGATACAATTTTACATGGTTCCCGATGGTGCTGGTTTCGCCGATGACTGTTCCAGTTCCGTGATCTATGGCCAGATGCTCGCCGATATTTGCTGCCGGATGGATGTCGATCCCGGTTTTAGAATGTGCATATTCCGTCAAAATCCGAGGTAAAAGCGGCACGTTGATTTTTAATAAATTATGGGCGATCCGATAAAAAGAAATCGCATAAAATCCGGGATACGTGCGGATCACTTCAAACTCGGTTTTTGCTGCCGGATCACCGTTAAAAATCGCTTTTACGTCCGTATTCAGGATCCGGTAAAGTTCTGGTAATCCTTCAAAAAAAACCTCCGTCAGCTGGAAATTATTACAATGCTGACAAGCACCGGTGGCTTCCATAATCGTAAAAAGTTCTTTTTTCAAAGAAGCAAATGCTTCTTTTAGCTCCTCTAAATTGATAAAATGCAGTTTCGCTTTCTCCGGATAAAGTAAGCCAATCAGCTTCAAAGCCCACAGCGCAATCTCTTCGTTGGAAGGAACGGCCTCCATTTGCTGCTTTTTGTTTAATAAATGCTGATAAAATTCCTGCTCCGTCATTTTGCTGCAGCTTGTTTGGCTGTAAAATTTAAATATGCAATTGTAGGAATTTGTATTTAATCTGTTTGTAAAAGAAATTCGTTATTTAAATTGAGCTGTGCCGGGAAATATCTTTCCGAACCTGAATATAATTCCTCAATTCTTTTCATATTTGAACATCAACCTGAATTTATGAAAAACGAATTATTTGAAGCCTTATCAGTTTTGCACGCCAAAGTTGCCGACTTGAAAGTATATGATTATGAAAATGCTACTTTGCTGCGCCGTTACTCGCAGGAATTTGAAGCACTTTCAACACGTTTGCTAACTTTTGATCCTGAAAAATTTAAAGATGTGGCTACCGATTATCAGAAATCTTTGCCACAAGGATTCCATTCCGAGGTAGATGTGCACGATGATACTGATAATGGCGGCGGGTTTTACAACAGTGTGGAAAACCTCAATAACAGTATTAACGATTCTATTGAAACGATTAACGGATTATGATTAATCCTTGACCGGATATTTTTTCAGCAAATTTTCCAGATCAGCAGGCGTATCAATTGCTAATGTTTCGATGTCGGTTTCAGCAACTTTTATGTGGTAACCATTTTCAATCCAGCGTAATTGTTCTAAACTTTCCACTTTTTCGAGTGAGGAAACCGGAAGTTTGGTAATCGCCTGCAAAACATCAGCCCGATAACCGTAAATGCCGATATGCTTATAAAAAATGTGGTGATGCAACCAGTTCTGTAATTGCTGGCTGCGGATGTACGGAATAACCGAACGCGAAAAATAAACCGCTTCGGAGCGATTGTTTAAAACCACTTTTGGCGTATTGGAATTGTGGAGTTCTTCATCCAGCAAAATCCTTTTGACTAATGTGGCCAGCTCCGTTTTTTCATCGGTAAAACAAGTAGCCAGTTTGGTAATCTGGTTTGGGTCGATAAAAGGTTCATCGCCCTGAATGTTGATCACCACATCAAATTCCGGTAAAGCAGCTGAGATTTCGGCGCAGCGGTCTGTCCCGCTTTGGTGTTGGGTGGAAGTCATCATCGCTTTTCCACCAAATTGTTCCGTATGATTGTAAATTCTTTCATCGTCTGTAGCAACAATTACTTCACTTAAATCTGTACATTTTTTTGCCTGTTCATAAACGCGTTGCACCATGCTTTTGCCATAAATATCAATTAATGCTTTTGCCGGAAAACGGGTAGAAGCGTGGCGCGCCGGGATGATGCCGAGGATTTTCATTTTTTAATTTAAGAATGTTAAAATAACAAAAAGAAAATGGTGAACCGTTTTTCAGATTCACCATTAACAATTTATAAAGTTGCTATAAAAGGAGCTTTTTTAAAGTAAGTTATATCTGATAACTGTTCAATAAGAAAAGTTGCTATATCCACAGCACTTATTTTTTTACCAGGACAATCTTCTAAACTAACAATTATTTCACCGCTTATATTAGTAAACTCAATAAAAGGAACTCTAACTAAAGTCCAATTTACTTCACTTGCTGACAGAATAGAATAAGTTTTTTGTCTATCAGCATGAATAATAGGAAAATTACTTTTCATCCATTCGGTTGCAATACTTGTATCTAAACTTTTCTTATCAAATGGAGTATCGACATTTAATCCTGCAACTAATATGTATCGTTTAATTCCAAATTCAGCCATTACTTTTAATACATTTATAGATGCTTGACTGGCCACAAGTGGTTCATCTTTACGTTGACCAACTGTACTAATAATGGTTTGGCAATCTTGAACTAATGTCCTGATTGCTTCAAAGTCAATCGCATCACCTTTAATAATTTCTATTAACGGGCTTTCTATGCTGAAATTTTCAGGGCTTCTGAGAAGAAGTTTTAGATGATATCCCTGTTTTAAAAGTTGTGTTACGAGATATTTACCGGTTCTGCCACCACCGCCTAATATGGCAATCTTTGTTTTCTGTTTCATTTTTTCTTTATAAAAATTTGATAATACAATATAATTTCGTCCTTATCTGACAGATAAAGCGAGAACTACAAAAGCCAGTGGCTTTCGTAAAATTGAATCAATATTTTATAAAGAGATTTTAATGATACGAATTTATATAAATTAGATTAGAACTACAATGCTTCTTTTATCGATATAAAATCAGGAAACGGCGATACTTCTTTTATCCATATAAAAATCAACGTAATGATTAATGCTTCAAGTTTTCAACCCGCATTTCAACTCAATATCGGTTTTAAAACAACCCATTAATTTCTACCTCAATTTTTTCAATTACCGAACTTAAATCTTCCGTATTATTTGCAAAATCCAGCTTGTCTTTATCCAAAATCAACAACTTGCCGCTGTTATAACCTTTAATCCACTTTTCGTACTTTTCGTTGAGCTTGGATAGATAATCCAATCGGATACCGATTTCATATTCTCGGCCGCGCCGTTGAATATTATTGACCAAAGTTGGCACCGAAGCTTTGAGATAAATCAATAGATCCGGCGGTTTGATAAAAGAGGTAATGTTATCAAAAATCTTGCGGTAGTTTTCGTAATCGCGCTCCGTCATCAAATCCATATCGCGCAGGTTGGCGGCAAAAATAAAAGCATCTTCATAAATCGTCCGGTCCTGGATAATGTTGGCTTTACTTTTCTGGATTTCCATAATCTGCTGGAAACGGCTGTTCAAAAAGAAAATCTGCAAATTAAAACTCCAGCGTTTCATATCGCTGTAAAAATCTTCCAGGTACGGATTGTTTTCTACCGATTCATACTGTGGCAGCCAGCCATAATTTTTGGCCAGCAATTCGGTGAGCGTGGTTTTTCCGGCTCCAATATTTCCAACAACGGCGATGTGCATTTAGCTTACAGTTATTTGTTTATAGTTCATGGGCAAAATCAATTAGCTGTAAAGTTTTCTGGCTATCAACCATTAACCATCAACCAATTAAAACCGCTTGAATCCAATAATTTCACGCACTTCTTTCAACGTTTTCTGTGCACTTTCACGTGCTTTTACAGCTCCGAAACGGCTCACCTGGCGTAAATAAGATTCGTTTTTAGCGATGTCTTCAATCCGTTCTCGGATTGGCGCGGTGGCGACGATCATATCTTCTGCCAACTGATTTTTAAAATCGCCATAACGAATCTCGCATTTGTTGTATAAATCATCAAAATGCGTTAAAGTATCTGCCGAGGAAACCACTTTCATTAAATCAAACAGGTTTTGGATTTCAAGCGGTTTGGGTTGATTCTCTTCCGTCGGCCCGCTATCCGTTACCGCGCGCATTACTTTTTTGCGGATCACTTCCGGCGAATCAGAAAGGAAAACCGCATTTCCTTCACCTTCAGATTTCCCCATTTTTCCTTTGCCATCCAAACCCGGGATTTTTACTAAATTCTCCCCAAAACTAAAAGCAAAAGGTTCCGGGAAATAATCATGCCGGTACAAACGATTAAATCGATTGCCAAACGTGCGCGCCATTTCCAAATGCTGCTCCTGGTCTTTTCCAACCGGAACTTTTGTGGCGCGGTGCATTAAAATATCTGCAGCCATCAAAACCGGATAAGTCAGCAAACCGGCATTTACATTTTCGGGTTGTGCCTTAATTTTATCCTTAAAAGAAGCACTGCGTTCCAGCTCGCCCAAATAACTGTTCATGTTGAGGTACAAATACAATTCCGTCACTTCTGGTACTTCGGATTGAATGTAGATCGTTGCTTTTTCCGGGTCGATTCCTGCCGCCAGATATTCTACCAAAACCTGTTTTACATTTTGGTGCAAATCGGCTGGCGTTGGGTGCGTGGTGAGCGAATGCAGATCGGCAATGAAGAAAAAACAATTGTATTCATGCTGCATTTTGACGAAGTTTTGCACCGCTCCGTAGTAATTTCCCAAATGCAGTTTTCCGGTAGACCGGATGCCGCTGACAACAGTTTCCATAGGCCGCGAAAGTAAGGAATTTTTATATTTTTGAGGCTGATGAAATTGATCGCCCGGAAGCTGCACACCTATTTTTACATGTTCTCGGTGCTGTTTTTATACCTGTTTTTTCATCCTTTTTTTTATTATTTCTCCCGAAAACCGGAACGTTATCTTACGTTAAACAAGCTTCGTGCAAAATGGGCAAAATGGAGTTCGGCCATGAACGGGATTTTTTACCGGCTGGAATTTGAAGTGCGTTTTGACCGAAAAAAAACTTATGTCATCTGCCCGAACCATACTTCTAACCTGGATGTTTCCTGGGCAACTTTAATCCCGAAAAGTAATTTTGCTTTTATGGGAAAAGAGGAATTATTGCAGAACCCAACCACCAAAATTTTTTTTAAAACGATTGACATCACCGTGAAGCGCGACAGCAATATTTCTGCTTTTAAAGCTTTTAAACGTGCTTCAGACCACTTGAAAAATAGTATCACAATGATCATTTTCCCCGAAGGAAAAATTGCCGAAACCTATCCGCCGCAATTGCAGGATTTCAAGATCGGCCCGTTCCGGCTGGCCATTGAGCAGCAGGTTCCGGTGGTTCCGATTACTTCTTTTAACACCTGGAAAATGCTATGGGATAATGGTTTGCAGCATGGCAGCCGACCGGGAATCTGCGATATTTATGTGCATAAACCAATAGAAACCGTAGGTTTGAAACTGGCAGATGCAGATGCTTTGCGGGATGAAGTGTTTAAGATTATCAGTCAAAAACTAAAAAAATATGAAAATTGACATCGATACGGTGGATAAATTAGCCAAGCTTGCACGACTGGAAATTGCCCCGGAAGAAAAGGAAAACGTGATCAAAGACCTGAGCAAAATCCTGTCTTTTATGGAGAAACTGAATGAGCTGGACACGACCGATGTAGAACCGTTGGTTTATATGAGCCCCGGCGTAAACATTACCAGAAATGATGTGGTAAAAGAAGTAATCACGCATGAGGAAGCTTTGCAAAACGCGCCGGACCACGATGCAGATTTTTTTAAAATACCTAAAGTGATTGAAAGGAATTGATAGCTTATTGATCATGGTTGATAGCTCATAGCTAGTAGCTACTAGCTTTCCGCTGTGAACGATGATCTATAAACCATTAACCACAAACAAACCACAGTAAATTCAATTGTACCAGCATGAAAATTTATACCAAAACTGGTGACGATGGTTTTACTTCACTGATTGGCGGAACGCGCGTGCCCAAATATCATTTGCGGATTGAAAGCTATGGCACGGTTGACGAACTAAATAGTTATATTGGCTTAATCCGCAGTCAGGAAATTGATGGAAAAGATAATTTGATCTTGAAAGAAATTCAGGACCGGTTGTTCACAATTGGTGCTTTGCTGGCTGCCGATCCGGAGAAATCAAAAATGAAAACTCCGGATTTGCATTTGCAGGATGTAGAATTATTAGAACAGGAAATGGACAGGATAGAAGCAATTTTGCCGCCGCTGAAACATTTTATACTGCCCGGCGGTAGTAATGCCATTTCATTTTGCCATTTGGCCCGCTGCGTTTGCAGGCGAGCAGAACGGATTACCATTGAGTTGTCAGAAAACAGTTTTGTAGATGAAAAGGTGAAAATTTATCTGAACAGACTGAGTGATTACTTGTTCATGCTGGCAAGGAAGATTGGTTTTGATCAAAATACAGCAGAAAATATTTGGATTCCGAGAGCATAACCTGCCAAAAAAAGTTTTACTATTCAAACCAAAATATTATACTTTTGCAAACTTTTAAACAATAGATTTTAATTATGTATTGGACACTTGAACTGGCATCGCACTTAGAAGATGCACCATGGCCGGCAACAAAAGATGAATTGATTGATTACGCAATACGCTCCGGAGCACCGGTTGAGGTAATTGAAAACTTACAGGCTTTGGAAGATGATGGCGAGCCGTATGAAAACATAGAAGAAATTTGGCCTGATTACCCTACAAAAGATGATTTCTTTTTTAATGAGGACGAATATTAGCACTTTTAAGCTATAGAAAAAGATACTGGATATAATTATAAAAAATTTGTCATTTTTTGAAATAGTTTTAGCTTTGGGTAGATTTAAACAAAATCATCTACTTAAACCTTAAACACAAAAAACATGGGAAATTTAATTTATCTGATCGCAGTAATTCTGGTTATCATTTGGGCAATCGGTTTTCTGTTTCATGGATTAGGAACTTTTGGTGACGGCGGACTTATCCACGTTTTATTGGTAATTGCAATTATTATCATTTTGCTGAAAGTGATCAGAAGAGCTTAGAATAAGCTTTAACTACAATGAGAAGAGCCGCAATTAGCGGCTTTTTTCATTTAAAATCATTTCTGCCAAACGCAGGTCAGTTGGAAAAGTAATTTTGAAATTATCAGGATCGCCGGTCAATAGATTAATCTGAACGCCGGAACTTTCAACCACGCTGGCATCATCTGTAAAATGCTCATTATAAGGTTGTTCATAAGCTTTTTTAATAATTTTGGATTGAAAAGTTTGAGGTGTTTGTACCAAAAAAACTTCAGTTCTGTTCAAACTTTTAGAGGTGCCGTTTGGGTTTTGTAATCGAACAGAATCTTTGCTTGGCACAGCAACCACAGCATTTCCTTTTTCCAAAGCTAACTGATAAGCATCATCAATAACTTGGGTAGAAATTAGCGGCCGAACTGCGTCATGGACCGCAATGATTGAATTTTCTTCAATCAAGTGCAATGCTTCTTTTACACTATGAAATCTGGTGTTTCCGCCAGCAACTAATTGATGCTCAATCATAAAATTATATTTTCGGCACAAATCTTTCCACAACTCAAAGTGCTGCTCATTCAAAACAATTAGCAGTTCAGGTTTTTGGGGCGAAGCACAAAAAGCCGAAATCGTGTGCATGATTACCGGCTTTCCGTTTAATAATAAAAACTGTTTTGGTATTTCTGTTTGCATCCTCGTGCCCGAACCGCCTGCAACAATCACTGCAAAGTATTTCATAACCACAGCGGAAACTGATTTTGGGGTGATAAAAACAGTATCAGATAATCAGCATGGCATCACCATAACTGTAAAAATTATATTTCTCTTTGATGGCTACTTCATACGCATTCATCACATGCCCGTATCCGCCAAAAGCAGAAACCATCATCAGCAAAGTAGATTCCGGCGTATGGAAATTGGTGATCATCGAGTTGGCAATACTGAAATCGTATGGCGGAAAAATAAATTTGCTTGTCCAGTCATTAGCTGCTTTTAATGTATGATTTGCAGAAACGGCAGATTCAATGGCGCGCATGGAAGTGGTGCCGACAGCACAAATTTTGCGTTTAGCTTCGATTCCGCGGTTTACAATATCCGCTTGTTTTTGCTCGATGATAAACTGTTCCGAATCCATCTTGTGTTTCGTCAGGTCTTCTACCTCAACCGGGCGGAAAGTACCCAAACCGATATGCAAAGTTACTTCTGCAAATTCTACACCTTTCAGTTCCAGGCGTTTTAACAGTTCACGGCTAAAATGCAAACCGGCAGTTGGCGCGGCAACAGCACCTTCATTTTTGGCAAAAATAGTTTGATAGCGCTCTTTATCTTCGGCAGTTGCTTTGCGTTTAATGTATTTCGGAAGCGGTGTTTCGCCCAAAATCTCTACGTTTTTTCTGAATTCTTCATCCGTTCCGTCAAACAAAAAGCGGATGGTGCGGCCGCGGGAAGTGGTATTGTCCACTACTTCGGCAATCAGCAGATCATCATCACCAAAATAAAGCTTGTTTCCTACACGGATTTTTCGTGCAGGATCAACCAAAACATCCCATAAACGAAGTTCTTTGTTCAGTTCGCGAAGTAAAAAAACCTCGATGGTAGCACCCGTTTTTTCTTTATTGCCGTACAAACGGGCCGGGAAAACTTTGGTATTGTTCAGGATCATTACATCTTTGTCATCATAATAATCCAAAATATCTTTAAATATTTTATGTTCAATTTTGCCGGAATCTTTGTGCAAAACCATTAGCCGGGCCTCATCCCGCTTTTCTGATGGAGAATGTGCAATTAATGATTCGGGCAGATTGAACTTAAATTGAGATAATTTCATGCTTTAACGTAATAAATTTCAGGGCGCAAATGTACAAATAACAATTCTTTTTTATATACAATTGTTTTGAGCGGTGGCATTCAGAAAAAATGAATGGAAAAACCAGAATTTGCGGCGTTTCTGGTGTAACATAAAACCTTTTGGCTGATCTTTATTATATTGCCGATGCTGTTTTTATCGGCATAAAATATCCATCTGTTCAACCTTAAATCAATGGTTACTGTACAATTTTTACTTGGTTTGTTTTTGATCCTGGCCATTCAGAAAAGTCTGAAAACTGTGTCTCATCCGCCAGAATGGGGCCGCTGGGCAAAAACAGCACTAACAGTTAATATTGTGCTGCTGGCTTGGAACATTATATTTGATGAGTACCGGATTGCAGTTGAATGGATTGGTGATACTTTTTTGCTTGCAATTGTGTATGCCATTTACCGGGAAAAATGCTTGCAGCCTGTGCGTAATTTTGCTTACAGCCTGCTACCTTATATCGCGATTTCTATACTGAAAAATTTGTTGGTTTTGGTTGATGATGATCGATATCATCAATGGCGCAACTACTTTGAATCAGCTAAAATGCTGGCTTTGATCTGGATTTTTGCTACCTGGTATATTTCTAACCGGCAGGAAAAAGTAAGGAAAAAAGAACTGGAAGAGCGGCGGTTGGAAGAATTGCAAAACAAAGCCATTGCCGAGCGTAAAGTAGAACTGGAAGTTTTGGTAAAAGAAAGAACAGTAGAACTATCAAACCAAAAAGAAGAATTGCAACATGCGCTGGCCGAATTACGGTCAACTCAGGATCAGCTGATCCAATCGGAAAAATTGGCTTCTTTAGGAGAGCTGACGGCAGGTATCGCCCACGAAATCCAGAATCCGTTAAACTTTGTCAATAATTTTTCTGAAGTGAGCGCAGAACTGATTGAAGAAATGGCAGAAGAACTGGAAAAAGGTGATGTAAAAGAAGCATTGTCCATCGCAACAGACATCAAGCAAAACCTGGAAAAAATACGCCACCACGGCAAACGTGCGGATGGCATTGTAAAAGGTATGCTGCAACATAGCCGCAACAACAGCGGCGAGCGGCAATTGACAGATATAAACGTTTTGGCCGATGAATATTTCAGGCTGAGTTACCACGGTTTGCGTGCGAAAGACAAATCTTTTAACGCCACCATGACCACGCATTATCAGGAAAATCTGCCAAAAATAAATGTTGTTCCCCAAGATATTGGCCGGGTTTTGCTCAACTTGTTCAACAACGCGTTTTATGCCACACAGCAAAAGGCAAAAACCGCTGTACATTATAAACCGGAAGTTATAGTCGATACTTCTTTTACCGATACTTTTTTGGTGATCAGAGTAAAAGATAACGGAACTGGCATCCCGGAGGAAATCCAGGAAAAAATATTGCAGCCATTCTTCACTACAAAACCCACCGGCGAAGGAACAGGATTAGGTTTGAGTTTGAGTTACGATATTGTGGTGAAAGGGCATGGCGGCAAGATTGAGATTGAAAGTGAGGAGGGCGAAGGATCGGAGTTTATTATTAAATTGCCATTGAAAAATGACTAAGGATTTTTTAAATCTTCATCGTACCAAAATAAACCCTATTAATTTTACTACTTTTAAATATGAATGAGTTAAAATTCCCGCTAAGTAACGCACAAGTTGAGTTGATGAAACTTTACGGCACAAACCTTTCAAACAGCGATTTGGAAGAACTTAAAAGTTTATTGGCAAGGTTTTATGCAAACAAAGCTATTGTACAATCAAATGAAATTTGGGACGAAAAAGGTTTGACCGATAGAGATATGGAATCCTGGTTAAACCAAAAATCATAACCCTTGCTTGTAGTAATAGATACAAACGTGCTTCTGGTTTCTGTTTCAAGCAGGTCTAAATTTCATTGGTTGTATCACGTTATTGTTCAAAAGAAAATCAGTGTTGCTTTTTCTAACGATATATTGACCGAATATGAAGAACAACTGGCCTCGCATTGGAATGCTGAAGTTGCGGCAAATGTAATCAGGTCATTGATCGAACTTTCAACTGCACAATTAACGGTTGCTTATTTTAACCTTCGGCTGATCACAAATGACGAAGACGACGATAAATTTGTAGATTGTGCTTTTGCGGCAAATGCAGCTTGTTTGGTAACAAACGACCGGGATTTTGATGTTTTGAAAAGCGTTGATTTTCCTTCTATTAAGGTTGTAAATATTGACGAGTTCAAAGCTATTTTGATTAAAGAAGGAATTATTATTTGATATTGTAAAGCACGAATTGATCATAAACCGGAAATTACGGTGAGTACTTCTTTTACCGGTACTTTTTTGGAGATCAAAGTAAAAGATAATGGAACCGGCATCCCGGAGGAAATCCAGGACAAGATTTTGCAGCCTTTTTTCACTATCAAACCCACCGGCGAAGGAACAGGTTTGGGTTTAAGTTTGAGTTACGATATTGTAGTAAAAGGGCACGGCGGCAAGATTGAGATTGAAAGTGAGGAAGGCGAAGGATCGGAGTTTATTATTAATTTGCCACTGTCCTTATAAAGTATTAAACTGATAATTATGAAAGCAATTGAAACAACTGCGCATTTTGATGAAACAGGATTACTGAAAATTGACAACTTGCCGGCTATTAAAAACCAGCATGTAAAGTTGTTGATTTTGATTGAGGAAGAACAAAATGATTGGTATAGTTTTTCATCTTACAGTCTATCAACCGCTTATGGAGAAAATGAACCTGATTATACATTGGATCTGATTAAAGAACCAAACCCGGGTTATCAATTATGATTGAAGGTGAAATTATATTGGCCCAATTACCACAGGCAGACGGAGGTACAAAACTTAGACCTGTACTGCTTTTGAAAGAATTGCCCGGTTATAAAGACTTTTTAGTATGCGGAATATCTACATAGCTAAGGCAATTAATTGCAGGTTTTGATGAATTAATTGATCAAACAACTCCAAACTTTAGCCAAATCGGACTTCAGCAAACATCTATAATCCGTTTGGGTTTCCTGGCGGTTATTCCATATCAAAAAATTGCCGGAAGTACAGATAAAATAGAAGCAATGCTTCATCGTACTTTGGTACAGCGTTTAGCAACATACCTTCTGCAATAACATTTTATCATTTTTAATAATTAACATGAAAATATTAGTGGTAGATGACGAGGCCGATGTGCAGCCGCTGTTTTTACAACGTTTTCGCAAGGAAATAAAAAACGGAGAAGTCGAGTTTAGTTTTGCCCAATCCGGAGAGGAAGCTTTAGATTATCTGCATCAGCATTTATCAGAAATTGTGCTGATTTTGTCGGATATAAATATGCCTGGCATGAGTGGTTTAGAACTATTAAAAGAGATCAGGCATGAGCATCTTTCTGCGCCGCCGTATGTGATGATGGTTACAGCTTATGGTGATGAGGAAAACTACAACCAGGCGATGCAAAACGGCGCAAACGATTTTTTGACCAAACCGGTTGATTTTAACGAGCTGAAAGAAAAACTTAAAACTTATATTGCGTAATGGCAAAGATTTTAGTGGTGGATGATGAGCCGGATCTGGAGTTGCTGGTGAAGCAGAAGTTTCGCCGAAAAATCAGGGAAAATCTGTACGAATTTGTTTTCGCCCAAAATGGAGAAGAAGCACTGCAAAAAGTAAAGGAACATCCCGATCTGGATATTATTTTGTCTGACATTAATATGCCGGTAATGGACGGTTTAACACTTTTGAGCCGGCTGCCGGAAGCCAATCCACTGCTGAAAGCGATAGTGGTTTCGGCTTACGGCGATATGCAAAACATCCGAACGGCCATGAACCGCGGCGCATTTGATTTTGTGGTAAAGCCGGTAGATTTTGAAGATCTCGACCTCACGATGGAAAAAACCATCCAGCATGTACGGCAGTTGCAGCAAACCCTGAAAGCCATTAAAGAAAACGATATTTTGAAAATGTATGTTGATGAAAACGTGATCAATTTCATGACGCACAAAGAATTTGAGCATGATTTGATGCGAAATGAAGTAATTGAAGCCACCATCATATTTGTTGATGTTTGCGAATTTACCTCCATCACCGAGCAGGTTCCGGCCAACAGCGTAGTGCAGTTGCTAAATTCGTTTTTTGATCAGATTGTGAAAGAAATTATTGCGCAGGATGGCCATGTAGATAAATTTATCGGTGATGCCGTGATGGCTGTTTTTAAAGGAGAAAATCATTTAGAACGCGTCATAAAATCTGCTTTAGCCGTAAAAGCGCAATTAAGCACGGCACCGGAAATCTCCGCAGGAAACAAAACTTTTCAGCCTCAAATTTCTATCGGCATTAACTCCGGCGAAATGGTTTCTGGTAATATCGGTTCTGTTTCGCTTAAAAGGCTGGATTATACTGTCATTGGCGATTCTGTCAACACGGCGCAACGCCTGCAATCGGTAGCCAAACCTAACCAGATTTTGGTAAACGAACAAGTTTATCAGCAGGCAAATGCTTCTTTTATCATACAAAAAATAGGAGATATTACGCTGAAAAATAAAGCCCTGCCAGTAACCGTTTATGAAATATTAGCCTGATTTTCATATTTATCCTGAAACCTGATTTTTACAATTATATCCAAACGTAAACCTTAAAAGTAGTCGGATTTATTTACTTTTGAGCTTTAACCTATATCTCCATGCCAGAAACAGCACAAATAAAGCTTGCGGAAAATACATATGATTTGCCTGTAATTACAGGGACGGAAAATGAAAAAGCGGTTGATATTGCCAAATTGCGTGATCTTACCGGTTACATCACTTTGGATACCGGCTACAAAAATACCGGTGCCACAAAAAGTGCCATTACTTTTTTGGATGGAGAGCTGGGCATTTTGCGTTACAGAGGATATTCTATCGAGCAACTGGCTGAAAAATCCAGTTTTATGGAGGTTGCTTTTTTGCTGATTTATGGCGAACTGCCAACAGAACAGCAATTAACTGATTTCCAGACCGAAGTGAGCTGCCACACGCTGGTTCATGAGGATATGAAGAAATTTTTTGATGGTTTTCCAAGCCATTCCCATCCGATGGGTCAGTTGGGATCATTAGTTTGCTCGTTGTCAGCTTTCTACCCGGAATCTTTGAACAACAATCAAACGGAAGCGGAAATTAATCTCACCATCATCAAAATGCTGGCTAAAATGAGTACGATCGTTTCCTGGATTTACAAAAAATCTTTCGGCCATCCGATCATTTATCCGCAAAATAAATACGATTATGTAAGTAATTTTCTGCACATGACTTTCGGTCAGCGTACGGAAGAAGTTACAGTTGATCCGGTATTGGTGGATGTGATGAACAAACTGCTGATCCTGCACGCCGATCATGAGCAAAACTGCTCTACTTCAACCGTTCGGATCGTGGGTTCTTCAGATTGCAATTTGTACGCTTCCATTTCTGCCGGGATTTCTGCACTTTGGGGTCCGCTGCATGGCGGTGCCAACCAGGCGGTGATTGAAATGCTGGAACAGATTAAGAACGACGGCGGCGATACACAAAAATGGATCGCCAAGGCAAAAGATAAAAATGACCCTTTCCGGTTGATGGGTTTTGGCCACCGGGTTTACAAAAACTTTGATCCGCGAGCCAGGATCATTAAAAAAGCTTGTGACGATGTTTTAGAAAGATTAGGGGTGAATGATCCGGTTTTGGAAATTGCCAAGCAGCTGGAAGAAGCGGCTTTAAAAGATGAGTATTTTGTGCAGCGTAAACTGTATCCGAATGTGGATTTCTATTCCGGGATTATTTACCGTGCGTTAGGTTTCCCAACAGAAATGTTTACTGTTTTATTTGCTTTGGGCAGATTGCCGGGCTGGATTGCGCAATGGAAAGAAATGAAGGTGAACAAAGAGCCAATCGGCCGGCCGCGACAGGTTTATGTTGGTGCTACCGAACGTGATTTTGTTGAAATGCAGGCACGATAAATTTAATACTGATTTTTAGGTGATAAAAGAAGCTTTCAGGAATGGAGGCTTTTTTTGTATTGTCATCCCGACGATAGGAGGGATCTTCTTCCAATTTTCTAAAAATTTATGTTGGTAAAAGAAGTATTAATTTATCGCTCTGAAGAAGATTTCTCCCTGCGGTCGAAATGACACCAATGCTTCTTTTATCATACAAAAATCTACATCAAAATTCCGGCAATTGTAGCTGATAAATACGAAGCCAACGTTCCGCAAACCAACGCTTTCATACCCAACTTAGCCAGATCATGACGGCGTTCGGGAGCCAGTTCGCCGATTCCGCCAACTTGTATCGCTATAGAACTGAAGTTGGCAAATCCGCAAAGCGCAAAACTGGCGATTACCAAAGCTTTGGGCGTTAAAGCAGCTTTAATTTTGATCAGATCCAGGTATGCCACAAATTCATTCAGCACCATTTTCGTACCCATCAGCGAGCCAACCGTACGTACATCTTTTCCCGGAACGCCCATCGCCCAAGCAAAAACAGAGAATAAAGCACCCAAAATCTGTTTTAAACTCAGAGTTTTTAGGTCAATGCCGATAAAATCCAAACTGGCGTGAAGATTATTGCCCATAAAAAAACCAATCTTTCCTAAAATGTAATCTATCAAAGCAATAATGGCAATAAAACCGATCAGCATGGCAATTACATTCAGCCCAACTTTTAAACCGTCACTGGCACCGTGCGAAATGGCATCTACCAAATTGGCATCCACTTTTTTAATATCTAATGAAACTTTTCCTTTGGTTTCTGAGATTTCCGTTTCCGGCCAAACAATCTTGGAGATCACCAAAGCACCGGGTGCCGCCATGATGCTGGCCGCCAGCAAATACTCCGCAGGAACCCCAAAAGAGATATAAACCGCCATCACGCCGCCAGCAATGGTCGCCATACTTCCGGACATGGAAGCCAGCAATTCCGACATCGTCATACCTTTTAAAAATGGTTTAATCATGATCTGCGCTTCCACCTGGCCAACAAAAGTGCTGGCTACGTTGGATAAAGCTTCTGCCCCGGAAACGCCCATCAGCTTGTAAACCACGATGGCAACCCATTTTACAATGCACTGCATAATGCCCAAATAATAAGCTGCACTCACCAAAACGGCTACAAAAATGATGGTTGGAATAATGCTGAAAAAGAAAATCGTGTTCACATTGGGGCCGAAAGCTTTGTTTAAAAACAAACGATCTGTGAGCGGGCCGAAAATAAATAGCGCCCCGGCATGAGAAAAATCAAGGAGTTTGGAAACCTTTTCGCCGAGCCAGGAAAAAATATGTTTGCCAACCGGCGTTTTTAAAATAAACAGTGCTAAAGAAAGCTGAATGGCCAAACCTGATAGCACCACCCGATAATTGATCGCTTTCCTGTTGTTGGATAATAAAAAAGCAATTGAAAAAATCAGCACAATTCCTATCAGTCCGGTAAATCTTTCCATACGCTAATCCAGCTTTAAAAATAAAAGCTGAAATTTAAGATTTTTGATCGGAGATTACAGAGAAATGTGGACAAATATCAGGAGGATTTGCGCCTGGTCAGCTCATCGCGGATTTTGGCAGCTTTTTCGTAGGATTCTTCAGAAAGTGCTTCTTTCAGTTTCACCTCCAATTCTTCCAGGCTAAAAGAAGTATAGCCTTTGGCCACAGCTGCAATGTTTTTTTCTTCCTGCGGATCAGCATTGATATTTTCGAGATAAACAAAATCGTTGCCCTCGATCACAATCCCGGCAGAAGACAAAATGAATTCATACGTAAAAATCGGGCAATTAAAACGGACGGCCATCGCAATTCCATCCGAAGTACGGGCATCGATTTCCATCGTTTTTTTGCCGTCAGAACAGATCAGCTTGGCATAAAAAATCCCGTCGATCAGGTTATAAATGATCACTTCCTGAATTGTAATATGAAAAGCCTGGGCAAAAGTTTTAAACAAATCATGCGTGAGCGGCCGGCTTGGCGTCATCTTTTCGATCTCGATGGCGATGGCCTGCGCTTCAAAACTGCCAATTACAATTGGCAATCGCCTGCGGCCGCTGATTTCGCCCAAAACCAACGCATATGCGCCCGATTGCGTTTGGCTGTAGGACAGCCCCACAATATCCAATTTTATTTTTTGCATGTTATTGCCCATCACAATTCTAATTAGCTTAAAGCCAATGCTTATAATTTTTTATAGCTTCTGTTAATTTTGGTACGATCTCAAACGCATCGCCCACAAGGCCATAATCGGCCACTTTAAAAAACGGTGCATCAGGATCTTTATTAATCACCACGATCACTTTTGAAGCACTTACACCGGCCAAATGCTGGATGGCACCCGAAATACCAATAGCAATATACAAATTCGGGCTGACAGAAATGCCGGTTTGCCCAACGTGCTCCTCGTGCGGCCGCCAGCCAGCATCAGAAACCGGTTTGGTGCAAGCTACAGCTGCATCCAATGCTTCGGCCAGATCTTCTATCATTTTCCAATTTTCCGGCCCTTTTAAACCTTTTCCTGCCGAAACAATAATCTCGGCATCCGGTAAGGAAACTTTTTCGGTAGATCTTAAAATATCTTTTACCAGGATGTTGAAATCTGATGCTTCTTTTATCGGCATAAAATCTTCCACCTCAGCAACAACCTTATTTTCAATGAGTTTGAAAGTATTTGGGTTGAGGGAAATCACTTTTTTGGCTGAAGTCAGTTCTACCACCGCTTCGGCCCGGCCTGAAAAAGCGGTTTTTTTGATGACGAATTTTCCGTTTGCTGTTTCCGGCAAATCCGTTGCACCGTCGGCCAGTCCGGCCTGCAGCTTTACAGCAATCCGCGCAGCTAAACCTCTGCCGGATAAGGAGTTGGAAAGGATAACGATCTCTGCGTTTTCTTTTTCTACAGCATCCGCAATGATCGACGCATAAGCCTGGTTGATAAAAGTTTTTTGCTGGCCGGAAACATTCAATACTCTTTTTATGCCATAATTTTCGAGGCTCTGCAATTCCTCATGCAAAACCTCACCAATAGATAAAGCGATAACTGTTGTGCTCAATTGATCTGCCAAAGCTTTGGCATAGCAAACGGTTTCCAAAACGGCTTTTTTAAACCGGCCTTCCGTATTCTCCGCATAAAATAAAACAGGCATAAAAACAGTATTGCTAATTTTAAGATTTTTTAAATTACTCTGGCTTCTTCGTGCAAACTTGTTACCAAATCAGCCGTGTTTTCAGCAGAGATCAATTGCACTTTTCCGCGTGGTTCCGGCGTTTCAAAACTAATTATTCTGGAAAAAGGATCAACCGAAACCGCTTCCAAAACCTGTATCGGTTTCGTTCGGGCAGCCATTGTTCCGCGCATATTGGGTATTTTCCATTCGGCCACACCTTCTGCCGTACCGATAATTGCAGGCAGCGGAATGCTCAATACTTCTTTTCCACCTTCAATTTCGCGTTCTACGGTTACTTTATTTCCGTCCTGATCAATTTTTTTCGCTACCGAAACCGAAGGTAGATTTAAAAATTCGCCCAGCATCGCCGCTACTTTTGCACCGTTGTAATCAATAGATTCCATGCCGGCCAAAATCAGATCAAAAGGATTTGCTTTCACAAACTCCGCAATTTGGTAAGCCACAAAATAAGCGTCTGTCGGTTCGGCATTGATCCGGATCGCATCCGTTGCACCAACGGCCAAAGCTTTCCTGATAACCGGTTCCGAAGCTGCATTTCCAACATGGATCACGGTCACTTTTCCACCAAGATCTATCGCACGGGAAAGCGCAATTTCATCATACGGATTCAGGATAAACTGCACGCCATTTGTATTAAATTGCGTGTTGTTATCCGTAAAAGTTATTTTTGCCGTAGTATCTGGCACCACGCTGATGCAAACCAGGACGTTCATACAATTATTATTTTTGCAAAATTAAAAAAATTACCCTGTTTAAGATGCAGCAAACCCGATTGGACAAGCTTTTAGCGTTTTTTATTGACGAGCCGGGAGATGAATTTCTCAAATACGCGCTCGCTACCGAATATCTCCGTTTGAATGACACGGCAAAAGCTTTGGTGTTTTATGAGGATTTGGTGAACAATCATCCGGCTTATGTGGGTACTTATTACCATCTGGGGAAATTGTACGAGGCTTTGAACCGAAAAGCCGATGCTGTTTTTACCTATGAAAAAGGGATGGCTATTGCCCGGCAAGCCAATGATAACCATGCTTTTTCAGAGTTACAGGCTGTGCATCAGGAACTTACC
>JAABUT010001822.1_pt1 | contig 22683 bp, 24 predicted proteins | sample 5559281 | NCBI WGS metagenome assembly JAABUT01 (sample SAMN10711880, study PRJNA513359) | rock metagenome | isolation source: Antarctica rocks | place: Antarctica: Victoria Land, Ricker Hills nord | collected 2016-01-04
CCGAGCAACCCGGCTGGGTCTGTGGATGTGTAGTAACACGACCCATCACGCGCCCTTCCGGCAAACCCGCAGGTCACAAGGCAGATTCAGCCCCGCGTGTGCTCATGATCTTCGGAAGTCCGGCCAGGGGACTGACGTTGTTGCACGTGCACCGCCGCCGCGGCCGGGAGGCGATCGACACCTTCGCGGTCCTGCCCGGTTATAGCGGGATCGCGGTGCACGACGCCTGGGCTCCCTACGACACCTACACAAGCGCCCGGCACGTCCTGTGCGGCGCGCACCTGCTGCGGGAGCTGACCGCAGTGGTCGACCACCACACCCTCGCCGCCGCCCAAGGGACGTCCACCAGCCCCGCGGGCGGCTGGTGCTGGGCCGGGCAGGCCCTCGACGCGCTGCTGGCGATCAAAGCGCTGACCGACGACGCGAACACCGCCGGCCGTCGCCCCAACCCAGCCGCGATCGCCCGCCACCGCACCCGACTACGGCACGCCGCCACGCTCGGCGCCGACCCCACCGCGCACCCCGACCCTGCCCTCCTCGGCAAGAAACACCGGGCCCTGGCCCGCCGGATCCGCAACCGCGAAACCGACTACCTCGCGTTCACCACCGACCCGACCATCCCGTTCGATAACAACCTCGCCGAACGCGACCTCCGCATGGTCAAAATCCGGCAGAAGATCTCCGGCTGCCTACGCACCCTCACCGGCGCCGAACACTTCGCCGCGATCCGCTCCTACACCGCCACCGCCAGCAAGAACAACATCAACATCTACCAGGTCCTCGTTCAGCTCGCCGACGGCCAGCCCTGGTTACCCCAAGCCACCTGACCAGTCACGTGCGATCTAGACTCGACGAGGGTGGCCGCTTGGATGTTCGGACGTCTCGTTCAGCAATCCGCACTTGAACCCTGGTACGCGGAGGTAACCCGACGCATCAGGCTCTAAGTGAGACAGGTCCGGCCGGCAGAACGAGCAGCGCTTATGGCCGAGCGGTGACCCGCGGGGCGAGCGCTCAGCGGCATGAGGGGACGTGCCGACGTCGGCGACTACGGGCGCCGCTTGTGTTACCCGAGGGGCCACCCCGTGGAGATCGCGCCCGTAACGGCCCGCTGGGGAGCCGATCTACGTAGGTGTCGACGACGACGCACGCAGTACCCTACGGAACGCTTGACGCGGGTAGCCCCCGCCGGAGCCGTTGCGGGTCAGCCCAGGGCGCTGCGGCATTTGACGGTTCCGCCGCACATGTCCGACGTGCCCACTAGCGTTGGCCACTGACTGCCCCGACCCCCCGGCGAGCCACCGGAGGAAGCGACGATGGACGACGAGATCCAGTTGATCAGCGACGGCGACGGTCTGGCAGTCATTGGCGATCAGATGGCTGTCGAGAAGTTCCTCGAGTCGAAGCGGCTGTTGACCTCGTCGCGGCAGATCGACCTGCGGCGTCTCAAGCCCTTCCTTGCCGTCGCGTCCGACGCCAGCCAGGCGGCCTCCGAGATCGCCGCCAACTCGGGCCGTTGGTTGAAGCTGACCGAGGAGTCCGCTCGGCGCGTCGCGGAGCACGGGTTGATGGAGACGAAGACGCCCGGCGTCAGCCACGTGATGGTGGGGGTGCCCGGCAGGGTCGGGAACTGGCTGCAGACCGAGCAGAGCCTTGGGTCACTTGCCACCAACCCGGCGATGCTTTCGGGCGTAGCCGGCGTGATGGCACAGGCCGCAGGACAGCAGGCCATGGCCGAGATCACCGACTTCCTGGTCAAGATCGACGAGAAGCTCGACGACGTACGCCGCGCACAGAAGAACCAAGTGCTGGCTCAGATGGACGGAGTCGACCTCGCCATCCGTGAGGCGATGAGCGTCCGAGCCTCAGTGGGCAGGGTCTCCGAAACCACGTGGTCGAAGGTGCAGAACACCTCGACGACGATCCTGGACACCCAGGCGTACGCGTCGCGCGAGCTCGCCGATCTCGCCGGGAAGTTCGAACAGAAGTCCAAGGTCGGCGAGCTCGCCAAGATGGCGGAGGAAGCCGAGGCCGAGGTGCGGATTTGGCTCGCGGTTCTCGCCCGTTGCTTCCAACTGCAGGACGCAATCGCCGACCTCGAACTCGACCGCGTGCTCGACGCGGCGCCAGATGAGGTAGATCGCCATCGCCTCGGGTTGAAGGCCGCTCGCCAGGACCGACTGGAACTGTTCTCCCAGCACACTGCGCGGCTGCTGGACCGCATTGACGTGGCCGTCGGCAGAGCGAACGCCAAGTTGGTCTGGACCCGGACGAAGTCCTTGGAAGTAGTCCAGGCAGGCAATCACGTTGCGAGAGGCGTCGCTAACTTCCACGAGCTGCTCGGCATCGAGGTCGAGCCTCGGTCGTGGGCGCCAAGGCGGCTTGGACCTGTCGTGCAGAAGGGCGCCCAGGCGCTTCAGGGGACGAAGGACGCGGCCCCCTATGCCGCAGGAGTAGTCGGACTGGTGGGTCTGGCGGCCGCTGGAAAGAAGGCCAAAGACCAAGCTGGGACTTGACGGGCACGAGGGGGGATCGCCGCCCCTCCGAACGGAAGCCTTGTTGAGCCTGTGCGGCCCAGCGCCGCGCTCAGCGTTGCTGCCTTCGCAGGTCGGCTCGCGGCCGATGGAGTGACGACACGCGGCATGAGCGGACCTCTTGTAGCGCTTGTGGGCTTGCGGGCTTGCGTAGAGCCGGCGGCCAGCGCAAACGGCGAGGTGTCCTTCATGCGCATCTTCGGCTGGGACGGTCGGGCGCCATCCGCCCGATGACGAGCGCCGAGCGACCGGGCGAGCGTCCTGGTCCCAGCGTCGCAGGAAGCCGTGTGGCGTTGCTAGTGCTCGAGGACTACGTCCTTGAAGGCGGCGACGGCGGGCAGCGCGCTGGTGTTCAGCGTTCCGGCCAGCTCGACGGAGCGAGGGTGCCACAGGTTGAGGTTGAACTCCGCTGGCAGGTCCGGGATGGGCGTCGGGCTCCAGGTGCGGCGCCGGTGCACGACCCGTCCGTCAACCCGCCACGTGATGGTGTCCGGCCGCCAGTCGATCTCGTACTGGTGGTAGTCGGCTGAGGTGTCGAAGCCGAGGTCGACGAGGACGGGGGTTCCGCGGTAGCCGTGCTGGAGCCGCGTGCCTTCCTGTCCGGGGTTGTAGTAGACGTTGACGAGCATGCGGCTTGGATCACTGCCGAGGAACTCGATGTCGATCTCCTGCCTCGGGGCATCGCGGTGCAGGAACATGCCAGTGACGACTCCGGCTGCCGCGGAGGGCTTGATGACAGCGGCGTACCGCCCGTACGTCTGCCTGGAGGTGCAGGCGATAGCTCCGGAGGTGAATCTCCTGACAGGGGTGGCTTCGGCCCGCAGGACGAGCTCCGCGTGGCCGTCAAGCACGCGCGCGTTGTCGGGCCGGAAGAGGCACAAGTTACCGAGGAATGTGTCGTCCCGGAGCCGCCAGCGCCGCTCGTCGAGGCCGCCCTTTCCGTCGGACAGGCCGGGGACGGACTCGACCGGTGGCCGTTCCTCTTCGTCGTGAGCGGAGAAGCCGGTCCACGTGCGAGCGGGGACGATCCACGGCGACCGGTCCCATCGGAGGGCCCTGCCTAGGGCGGCCGTCGGCTCGGGGTCGGCGACGCTCAGCCGTCGGGGCCGGTCCGCCACGCGTGGAAAGGCGTGCGCCGGGTAGTCGCACCCGAGGTGGTCGGCGAGTGCTTGCCATTTGTCCTCGTGCCCGTCCGGCAGCACGAGCCGGGGCGGGTCGGCCGCGGGCCCGTCCGTCCGGCCGTCCTGCCCTGCCGGGACCGTCTGAATGAAGCGGGCGCCGGGGTGGGCTCGGGCGAGCGCGGGCCATACTTCCGGTGGGAGTGTGGCGACGTCTACGTACGCGTCGAAGACGCGCCCGGGCCCACCTCGGTTGGCGCGAGCGCGCTCTTCTGGCGGCAGGTCGTCCACGCCGCTGCAGCACCGGTAGCCCAACATCGAGAGAGCGGTCGCGAGGGCCGTCAGCCCGGAGTCGGGCGTCCCCGAGGCGAAGACCGGCGCCGCGGACGTTCGGCGGTGCGCCCGGGACGCCCTGTTCTCGGTGAGGACGCCCAGGGCCGTCAGGACGGGCAGGACCGAGTAGCTGTTGCTGGACGTCCCTGCGGGTCGCTGGCGGATGACCGGGCGCCGAGCCGCGACGACCTGCAGCCCCGCAAACTGGTGGTTCATCCACAGGTCGACGGGGCCTCGCACGGGCAGCCTGCGGAGCAGGCGCTGCGCGCCCCGCTTCGAGAGGACGTAGCCGGAGAGCTGCCAAAGGCCGCTGACCGGCCGGAAGTGCGTCCGCGACACGTCGGCCTTACGCGCGCCGCCCTCGACCTCCGCGAAGGATAGGAGCAGGACGTCGAACAGCGGTCCGTCGGCCAAGGCCGAGAGAACGCGCCAAAGGCCTTCCGTAGCAGGGACAAAGCGACGTGTGAAGTAGGCGTCGTCTTCGAGGACCAACGCGTACTCGTCGGGGCCCTCGGCCACGCGGCGCCAGACCTCCAAGTGCGACCGCGCGACAGCCACTTCCTGAGCCGTCATCCGGATGCGGATGCCAGCGGCATCCTCGTCCCCGTGCAAGGCGGCGACTGGTTGAACGAACAGCTGCTCTGCCAGCGTGTACTCCGCGGCGACGTCGAGCGCCCCCGAGGTCGGGCTCGGGTCGCGCCAGTCGACGGCGCGGTGCCGACGCGTCACCGCAGCCAGAGGTGACCCTGCTCCGTCGCGGACCCGCGCCAGCTCCTGCCGGATCCTGCGCCAGCGGTCAGCCCGGCGATCAAGGGTGATGACGTACACGCGGGCGACCGACGGCCCGTCGGCGGTGCCAAAGGCGGAGGAGCGCCGTCGTCCGGCCCTGCGCGCAACGAAGACGACGCGTTCGCCGAGCTGAGTGCCGAGCCCGGCCTGCCAGTAGGGGTTCACAAACAGTTCACGCGGACGGGTCCCAAAGGCGCCAGTTCCGGCTGTCCGACCGGTAGCCCAGGGGCCACCTGCTGACCGCGACGCGCTCCCACCGGGGCAGGAACGCGAAGTCGCGGCTCGTCCGCTTTGCGTCCTGCCCGTCGGCGTGCGCGACGAGCGCCGCCGTCAGATTCCCCGGCCCGGTGGTGCTCTGCACGTCAAGCCGCCGGTCCTGGCCGTCGAGCAGGAGCCGCGTGGCCCGGTCCAGCGCTGCCCGGAGCATCGGATGGCCTGGAGGCGCGATAATCGGGTTGTTGTTGACGTAGAAGATCCATTGCGGTGAGGGCTGGGCCTGTCCCAAGTACTCGTCCGGGCCGACCATCCCCCCGGTGGCTTGGTCATAACAGAGCGGCTGCAGCCGAATCAGTCCGTCGACGAACAGCGCCGACGGGTCGGCACCGGTGTACACGTCGTCGGCGTCCACGTAGGCGCCGCCGGCGCTCAGGAGGTAACAGAGCCTGAAGTAGTCGGAACGCATCGCGGGATGCCGGCACCGGTCGAAGGCGCTGACGTGCCGGACCGAGAGGCGGTCGGCGACGAAGCGCCGGGCGCTCCGGTCGTCGTACAGGACCCGACGGAAGCCCATTGCGTCGAGGGACGCCCACGTCTCCAAACAATCCGCGACGTCCCCCGGGACGGACTCTGAGTCGTCCCAGAACTGCATGATGGTCCCGGGCGCCCTCGTCGCGGGCGACGCAGGCGAAGCGCTGTCGCCCGCCTCGCGGATGAGCCGCCGCATGCGCTCGCAGCGCCGCTGCTCGTCCTCCTCGGCGGCATAGGCGCCTGCCACGGACGCGCTCTGACTGGGCACAGAACAGGGAAGCACGGCCCGTGGGGGACATCCCAGCGCATGCCGTCGACGGCTCACGTCCCTCGACGTGTGTCGACCGGGGGCGGCTGCACTCGCACATCGGCAGAGGGTGATCAGGTGCCGGACGCCATGTACGCGGCGAGGCTGTAGTTGGCGTGCCGGTCCAAGTTCTTGCGGGCGCGGTCGTTGCGCATCGTGGTCCTGGGGTCGGCGTGCCGCGCGGCGATCTGCACATCCCGCAGGTCGACGCCGGCATCGAGATCACGAACGTGTGTCTGAGCATGTGCGGGTGCATCCGCGGTAGCCGGACGCCAGCGACGGCTGCTAGATGACGGAGTGGGCGGATGGCCGCATGCCGGTCCATGCGCACTCCGCGCCTGTTCAGCAGGAGCAGCCCCGTCGCCCGCGCGTCGGCCGCGCGATCTACGGCCCGGATGATTGCAGGCGGCAGCGGCACCAGTACGACCTTGCCGCCCTTGCCGCGCACCCGCAGCACACGGTGACCGTGCTCCTCGCCCAGATCGTCGATGTTCGCGCCCGACGCCTCGAAGATGCGGAGCCCGAGGAGCCCGAGCAGGCTCACGAGCGCGAAGTCGAAGGTGTTGTCCGACTGCCTCGCGGCGCTGAGCATGGCCTCGAACTGCAGATGCGTCAGCCCGAGCGTCGGCGATTCCGGCGGGACGTTCGGCCAACGGACGTACTCGGCCGGTGAGTGCCCAGGACGCCGTCGATGACGCAGGTCGTGTAGAAGCCGGCGACGACCGACAGGCGGCGGGATACTGTGGAGGGCTTGAAGCGCCGGACGTCCTGCAGCCAGCGCAGGTACAGCTCCAGATCGTGGCGCTGGGCCGCCAGCGGCGCGAGCTGCCGGGTCTCGCACCAGCTGAAGAACATTCGCAGGTCGGACTCGGTGTGCTGGCGCGAGGTGCCGCGGTAGCGCGACAGGTGGGCAACGCCGCGAGACCGAGCTCACGCGACTGGCCGAGGGAGGCGGTGGCCTCCATACCGACAAGGTGCTCCCCGGCCGGTGGCCGCCACCAGCGGCCAATGGAGTGACAAGAGCGGCAGAGGCGGACGTTGTTGCGGCTTCGTCGAGGCGACTGCCGCGCTCTTGAGAAGGGACGTTCTCCGATGTTGCTCCATCGCTCGAGAGTGTCGCTCGCCAGCCGCGCGACCGCGCAGGCGGCGGCCTTGCCCCATTAGTCATCCCGCCGTCAGATCCTCCATCCCGTTGACAAGGCTGCTGATCCTCCGGGTTGCTGAGAATAGGCACCGATCGCCGTCCCCATCGACTTCTTCAGGAGTTCATCGGGTCAATGGCTGTCTCCTGACGATCTTACGGCCCGGGACCGGACCGTGTCGACGGTGCTGATAACAAGAACTAGGCCGCCGCAATGGGATCCGCGCAGGTGACAATTGGGAAGTCGTGGGCTCATTTCGTCGCCGTGACCGACTCACCCGTGACGACCGACCAGGCGCCGTCCAAAGTCGATCACAATCAATCAGAGCGGAGACGTCGTGGTACCACCCTCGCAGTCCACGCGAAAGAACGCGACGCACTGTTCAAAAGGAATGATGACCGAGCGGACAGAGCCGTCAAGGCTGACGATCAGTTCGTGCCGATCTTGAAATCCTTCGAGCTCAAGGCCTACCCACACGTGCCCAGTACTTTTCCCTGCCAGCAGGCTGTGTGCGCTCCAATTCACCCTAGGACGGTGTTGCTGCTGTCCGGGTTTGGCGTGCGAAGCCGGGAGTAGTGGCTTAAATCGATTTCGAGGTGAAGCCGAGGCGTGGACCACAGAACCGGTTGCTCGTCGTGCCGCCCGGCTTCATCTGCCTCGATCAGTGAGCGAAGGATGTCGCCGACGACAGGCGCGTTTTTGAACTGGTTGCCGCTCGTCCCAATGGCCACGTAGAACCCGTTGATAGCGGTGCGATCGTAGATGGGGATCCAATCGTCGGCAACATCGTAAACTCCGGCGATGCCCGCGGGGCGAGGAGGGACCGTGGTCTGGGGCAGGCGGCGGGCCAGGCGAGTGGTCTGGGCCTCGTAGACTGCAGTAGTGGGGTACGGGCTGTTGCGGTCCGGGTCATCGAGCCAGACCAGCGGATCGCACTCTGGTTCCAATCCACCAACCAGTAGTCCGCCACCCGGGCTTGGGCGAAAGTAGATACCAAGATCCCCGTCGGAGACGGTAGGGCGCAATGTTGCGGACGGGCCATCCGGCACGCTATGCACCTCTTGCCGCAGAGGCCGCGTTTTGACTCGGAAGTCACCGCCTGCGCCGGCGAGGTCGTTGATCCGGCCGGAGTGCGGGCCGGCAGCGTTTATCACGATGGGGGCGTGAGCTGATCGACCGTCTCCCAGGAGCACGCCGCAAACGGCTTGCGGCTCACGTAGCACGGCTGTGACTTCCGTTCTAAACAACACCAGGGCGCCATCCCGCTGAGCAGCACGCAGAAGGTTCTGCGCGGCCAGAGCAGGGTCATCGACATAGCCACCTTCTGGTGTCCAGAAAGCGCCGGTAGTGCCAGGAGGGTCTCGCCAGAAGGTCTCGTCAGCCAGACTGCGTGGGGGGTAGTGGCAGGCACTGCTCACCTCTGGGAAGCGATCGTGCACCTGCGCGCCGCTCAGCCGCTCGTACGGGATCGCCAGACGATCATAAAGGCTGAGCACGCGATCTGAGTCAAATCCTGGGAAGTCCATGACGAGGGTGCCTCGAGTGATATAGCGGGCCATCCCCACGGGGTCGATTCCGCCGAGATGACCTGCCCAATCCTGCCAGGCATGCTTGGCTTCCCATGCCGTCGCCGCGCCCGCCCAAGTCGAGTAGTGAAAGCGGATGATCGCGGAGGACGCGTTGGTGGACCCGCTGCCTGCGGACGGCCCGCGTTCTAATACCAAGACCCGACGTCCATTGCGGGCGAGTTCTAGCGCGATGCTGCTGCCGATCACACCAGCGCCGACGATGATCACGTCGGCCGTCAGGTTGGCCGCGTTCATCTGGGTCCGCCAGCGGACGCCTCATCCGCGTCTACGCCCCCTGAGGAAGCCACGCCTGCAACTGGGCATCTCGGCGTGCGCGCTACGTCGCTGTCAGCAGATGCCATCAGGTGCGTCGTTGCGGCAGTACGGGTGAGCGCGAAGACGTGCGCGCATTGATGTCTCAAGACGCCGCCCCGACAGATGCGGCAACGACGCCAGCAGGCGGCGGCAGATCCCGGCTTGGCCAACGAGGAGATGAGGACCGCCGCTCCATGCGCCCAGCGAGCAGCGTGAGCGGAAAGCAGAGCAGGAAGAAGAACAAGAGGACGCCAGCAAAGATGGGAGTTGCATGACCTGATCCGGACGACAACTGGTAGAATGCAGTTGCTTCTCGGGATCTTTGCAGCACGTCCACAACGCCTATGAGGAACGCGAGAGTTGTAGCCTGAATTAGATCAACCACTAGGTTCACTGCCGGCGGCAGAGCTCGTTTGAGCGCTTGCGGCAGGACCACCCAGCGCATGACGTCCCCCCAGCCGAAGCCCAGTGCCGACGCAGCTTCCGATTGTGCGGTGGGGATGGAGCGGACCGCGCCTCGCACGACTTCCATTATGTTCGCACTGCCCCAAAGCGACAGTCCGGCGATAGCAGCCGGGACGGAGCCAAGACGGATGCCAAGCGACGGCGAAACGAAAAAAACGATAAATAGGGTGACGAGAACGGGCAGGCCGCGGAACAACTGCAGGTAGCCTTGCAGCGTCCAGCGCAGCGCAGCGCCGGTCGGGCTGCGGGGCAGGCAAAGCAGTGCACCGAGTAGTGTCCCCAGGGCGAGGGAGACGAACACCGAGGCGACTGCTATCTCAATCGTTCCCACGACACCCCTGGCGACAAGATGCAGGGTGGGGACCACCCAGCTGTTGTCAGCCACTAGACCCCCGCTTCTAATGCGTAACGGCGCCCAAGCAGGTGCATTAGCGCGCTTAGGCCAAGCACAAGAAATAGGTAGACCACCCCCAGCAATAGGTACAGCTCAACAGTCCGAAATGTCTCTGCTGAGAGCTTTTGCACGACGAAAGTCAGCTCAGCTAGACCGATCGCAAGCATCAAGGCGGAATTCTTTAAGATGGAGATCAAGGTGTTCGTGACGCCGGGGAGGGCGAGCCGGGAACCAATAGGGGCAACCACGTTCATGAAAGTCCGCCATTCTGAGAACCCAAGGGCTCGGGCTCCTTCCCGGTAGCTCGAGCCGACCGCGGCGAAGCCGGCGCGGAAGTTCTCGACGTTGTAGGCCCCTCCCCACGCCACGAGGGAAAGACATCCCACGGCGTAGGGGCTGAGCGTCAAGCCCAGCGACGGCAGCACGAAGAAAAGGAAGAAGATCTGTACTAGGAGCGGCGTGTTACGGATCAGCTCGACGTAAAGGCGCACTACCTGGCGGAGCACCGGAACGCGGACCGTGAGCACCGCGCCCCCCGCCAAACCGACGGCCAACGCCCCTACCATACCCACCGCGCTTACTTGCAACGTTATGAGGAGACCCGCTAGGAGGGCACCGCGGTGGTCCAGGGCCGCCAGTTGAGCAAAAGGCGATAGCGCCATTAGGAGCAGTCCGAGAGGGTGTCTTTGCTGCTGTACTGCAGATTCTGCCCCGGTCGCGGCATGTTCTTGCCGAATGCCTCCACGGCCTTTTGGTCCTTGACCGCGTTCAGGAACACCTTCCAAAGGCCGTCTTTGCTCTGCAAGTCGGTAAGCACTGCATCTACCCACTTCTTGGTCCCGGCGTCGCCCTTGCGAATCCCAAGGCCCCAGGGTGTGACGCCCTTGTCCTGGCCGACCACTTTGAATGTCTTGTCCTTCAAGGTTAGGCCTAGGAGCAGTGTTCCGTCTTCGGCGAAGGCAACTCCACGTCCGGCCTTCAGGGCCGTGACTGCGTCGCTGGTACCCGGTAGGAGCAGCAGGTGTGAGGTCGGGTCGCAGTGCGACAGGTAGGTGCTCGCTGTCGTTCCCTGCGTAGTGATGACGGGCTTACCCGACACGCTGGCCCATCCCGGGAGAGTTGAGTCCTTTGGCGTCATGAGTTTGATCCCGCTGCTGAAGTAGGGGACTGAATAGTCGATGGTTTTGGCTCGCTCTGCGGTGTATCCAAGCGTCGACGCGATGATGTCGATCTTGCCAGTCTGGAGATATGGAATACGGTTTTGGGGCGTAACGCAGGTGAAAACAATTTTGGACTTGTCACCGAACGCATAGGCCGCAAGAGTCCGCGAGACATCGGCGTCATAGCCGGCGTTGGTCCCGTCGATTCCGGTGTAGCCAAAGGGTGGGTAGTCGCAGGCAATGCCGACCCGTATCGAACCCTGAGCTCTTAGCGCGGCTGGAACAGCGACGCCGACGTTGACCGGCTTCGATGGTGTCTGGACACCATCAGCCTTCGTGCTGCTTCCGCAGGCACCCAAGGCGAAGGATAGGACTAAGCAGGTACCTGCACTATTGACGCGAGAAAGCTTCAAGTTCCACATCCTTCAGTGAGCGGGTGGTGCCGACGCGACGGCCGGCTGGTCATGTAAGCACTTTCTCTAAAAACCTTCGGGCACGTTCGGTTCGAGGTGCGGTCAGGACCTGCTCCGGTTCGCCTTCCTCTGCGATGCAACCGCCATCAACGAAGATCACGCGGTTGCCGACCTCTTTGGCGAAGCCCATCTCGTGCGTGACCGTCAGCATTGTCATTCCGCTCTCCGCTAGTTCGCGCATGACGTCGAGAACCTCGCCCACAAGTTCGGGGTCAAGCGCGGAAGTCACTTCGTCGAAGAGCATGACGTGAGGTTGCATCATCAAGGAGCGTGCAATAGCCACGCGCTGCTGTTGGCCACCTGAAAGTTGGTAGGGCATACTGCGTTCTTTACCGGACAGCCCAACTCGAGCGAGGAGCGTCTCCGCCTGTTGTTCTGCGGTTGCACGCTTATTCTTCAGCAACTTGCGGGACGCTAGGCTGAGATTGTCTATGACATTCAGGTGCGGAAAGAGGTTGTACTGTTGGAACACCATTCCAACTCGGCGTCGTATCGCATTCAGGTCCGTCGCTGTCGCAGTGATGTCGTCGCCTTCAATTAGCACTTGGCCTGACGTCGGCCGCTCCAGCAAGTTTATGCAGCGTAAAAGCGTGCTCTTGCCGCCCCCAGACGGCCCGATCACGGCCACCACGTCGCCCCTGCACACCGTGAGGTCAATACCGCGCAGTACAACATTGTCCCCGAACTGCTTGTGTACTTGGCGCAGTTCGACCATCGGTGGCTTGCCGTCCTGACTGGTGGTCACTGCTGTCCCTACCGTTAGCCGCGCGTGCGCGGATGTGGAATCGAAATTAGCGGGTACTCATCGGGGCGCAAGAATCGTTGCTGGGAGAGCAACACCTTCCTCGGGTGTCCCGTTGGATGCGGAGCGAGAAGGCCCCGAACCAATAGCTGCGAGAGCAGTGCCGGCAGGGTCCTGCGCCTGAAGCGGGGGGCGTCCTCTACCGTCTGAGGCTATTGAGCTCGTACCTGCCGGCCCCGGTCCTGGGGACGTCGAAGAGCCGCCAGGCATGCTCGATCGCAGAGCGCTCAACCCCGGCCCCGAGCAGTAGGCCTAAGAGCAACCGCGCCTTAAGCCCGTCGAGCAGCCCAGCTGGGAGCATCCCCATGCGGCGTAGGTCGCGCTCCCCCCCCGGGCCCCCGTAGGTGCACCGCAGGGTGGGGCCACGACCAGCGCGCGAGCTGTAAACCACGGGCATCACCGCAGTGAGTCGCTCGAGAAGCGGTGACCAGCTCGGTGGGACGGATCCCCCTCCCATGGTCTCAACGACCAGGGCACGATAACCAAGGTCCGCAACCGCCCCCAACAAGCGCCCGTCGTCTGCCAACGAGGCCGTGATCAACGCGACGGGAGGCGCAACGACAGCCGGCGAGAGGGCGAACAATGGCCGGTCAATCACTGTGGACGAGGTGATGCGGACCGTGTCCTCGAAGACGGACCCGACAGGACCCGATGCCGAAGATTCGAAGGCAGCGAGGCTGCTCGTATGGCCCTTCCTCACTTGCCAGGCCTGGTGCACGTTGCCGTCCAGCACAACTAGGCAGCCAAGGCCGCGCGCCTGTCCGTCGGCGGCAACGCGGAGCGCGTCCCGAAGGTTCGCTGCTCCATCCGCGCCGGGAAGCCCGTCGTGCCGCATCGCACCCGTCACCACAAGGGGTTCGGGGTGCCGCCAGAGCAGGTCGAGGACGAAAGCCACCTCTTCAAGCGTGTCTGTACCCGTGGTCACGACGGCGCCCGACATCCCGCCGCGGACGAGCCGGTCCAGCGACTCCGCCACGATCGAGGTGAGGAATGCCGTATCCACGTCGGCAGAGGCAACCGGGGCTGTCTGGACCAAGTGGACCTTTGGAAGCCCCGTTGACGCGCGGCTTGCTTCTCTCAGCACAGAAACCATATGCCCGCGGTCCGTGGACGGGACCGCTCCCAAATAATGGTCCCAGGTACACGCGATCGTCCCTCCCAATGTCACGACGGCGACCGTCTTCTCCTCAGACATCTACGTGACTCCAGGGACGCGAGGTCAGCGTCTTCGTGACCCCTGCGCTCCCTAACATCAAGAGCCTGGCCGCATTATCAATCTGCGGTCTCGTCATGCGCGATGTGGGACCCGAAACATTCAGCACCGCGATGATGTGGCCCTGGTTGTTGCGCACAGGGACACTTACCGACGTCAGTCCGACCTCGATCTCCTCTGAGGCGAGTGCGTAGCCTCGCCGCCGCTCCACCCGTAGGCGTTCGAGTAACTCTGCTACGTCACTCGGGCAGCTCGAACCAACTTGAGGCCCGCTGTTGAAATCGTCCGATGTCAGGGCGTCCACCAGGTCGTCCTCCGCATCGAAGAGGAGTGCGCGGCCCGAAGCCGTGCAGTGCATTGCCGAGCGGCGCCCCACCCAGCCTCCACCTCTCAGCGAGTTCTGGGACTCTTCCCGCAGGACCGTCAAGCAGCGATTCCCCTCCTGCACACTCAGTAACGCGACCTCAGCCGTGCGCGCCACCAAGGCCTGCAGAATTGGGCGCGCAGCGTTCACCAATACCTGATCCCCAGCTCCAGCAGCCATCACGCGCACTCGCCAGCCCAACCGGTACCGGCGGGTTTCAGGGTCCTGCTCAACAACCCGCTCCGCGCTCAGCGCCTTCAACATCCTGGAGACCTGGCTTCGCTCACGCCCAACCCGGCGAGACAGCTCACTAACCGAGCGATCGGCAGGTCCTCCAGCCGGGCCGGTCTCGAAGGCAAGCAATAGTTCGGCGACCTTACCGGCGGTCGATACAGCCATCTTGCTCTCCACCAACTTCACCTGCGAGAGGCCACATGCACTGATCAAGCTTAACGATCGTCGGTACAAGTGTTGCCAACATGTTGCGCTGGTAGCAACAGCCTTCGTTCATCGTGTCCGCCGCGCGTAGCGTTACGGAAAGTGACGGCTCCGAGGAAGGACCCCCTACATGCCGATCAATCCCGGACCTTTAGAACCTGACGAGATCTTATACGGAACCCAGACAAAGTTGTCCTTGCAGTACTTCGACGGGCCGGTGCGCCGCTTAAGGGACGTTCCTACGTTCGTGCGCTACTACGCGTTGCTCAAGCAGGTGGCTGCCACCGTGAACTGCTCGTTTGGTGTGCTCGACGAGGTGCGCGCCAAGGCCATCGAGTCGGCTTGTCAAGAGGTTGCGGCCGGTCTTCATGCAAACCAATTCCCCACGGCAGTGGTGTTAGGTGGGGGCGGGACTACAACTAACATGAACGTAAACGAGGTCCTTGCGGCACGGGCTACGCAACTCGCAGGAGTGTTGGTTCATCCCAATGATCATGTAAATGCTTCTCAGTCCACGAATGACACAGTCCCGACAGTCGTAGCCTTAACTATCACGAGTTTGTCCGGAGGACCCCTTAGTGCGCTGGATAACTTAGCGACCGTGTTGAGCGAGAAGGCAACCGAGTACGAGCACACCCGCTATCTCGGACGGACTTGCATGCAGGACGCTGTCAGCGTCGGAGCGAGCGAAACCTTTCGCGCGCAAGCGCACGCAATTCAAAGAACGGCCCGCGGGTTGGATGAAGCGGTGCGGGCGCTACACATCCCCTTAGGCGCAACCGTGCTGGGAACCTCCATCGGGGCGCCTGCGGGTTTCGCTCAAGCATGCACGGATGCATTGGCGGCATTAGTTGACGTGGAGGTCAGTAGAGCAGAAGATCTTTTCGATTCCCTCGCGCACTTAGATCCCTATGCAGCGATAGCGGACGCAGCTTGCCGCGCCGCAATCACCGTCGCGAAGATAGCATCGGATATACGTCTTCGCGCCTCTGGTCCGCACGGAGGGTTAGCAGAGATCACCATCCCAACAATACAAGCAGGATCCTCGATCATGCCAGCCAAGGTCAACCCGGTTGTGCCCGAGTATGCGATGCAACTCAGCTTCCGGATCCGAGGGATGGCCTACACGGTCAATTGCGCAGTGGCAGCCGGCGAGCTTGAGCTCAACGTCATGGAGCCCGTCATCTTCGACTCGCTTCTCAACATCTTTTCCGACCTTGAGCAGGCGTCGGCAACCATGGCCGCACTGTGCATAAAGGGCTTGGAATGGAATGGCGCCCGACGAGTCGAGAATCTAAGCTACGCAGTAGATCAATGGGTGGATCTAGCAGCACGCTCCGGCTACGAGGCCGCGACTGCCGCCCGGCGAGTGGGGCATCCCGAAGTCCGAGCAGTCGGGACGGGTCAGAGAGCCTGAGCCGCCTTCCGATGCGCCCCGGGATGAGGCGCCGCGACACGACCTCCGCCGCCGCCAAACCCGCCGAGCGCGCCTGCGCCAGCCCTAATCTCGGGGGGGCGATCCCGATGACGCGGATCGTCACCGTAGTGGCTCACTGACAGGTCACTGCGCTCGGATACGACCACCCATAGGCCACTGCGGCCTGCCCAACTCCTGAGAACGCCGACGTTCAAGATCCGAGCTGCCAGCGGCCACAGCGCCAGCAGCGACCAGCGGCATGCGACCTTCGCCCTGCCGTGAGAAGTCCGTGGGGCACGTGAGTGGTCGGCTTCAGCCCCTCCCGGGGCTGGCTCGTCGCCGGCCGCGTACGAAGTTGAGCCGAGCCCTCGCCGCCGTTTACCAGTCGGGCGGATCCGCGTGGACACCCGGCTCAAGTGAGCTCAGCCACGCGACCACATCGGCGATCATCAGCTCGGAGAAAGCGGGAGACGACGAGAGTCGCTGACCGACGGGTTCAGGACCGCTAGCAAGATCATTCCGCAGCCGGTTCTTGATCGTTTTCCGAAAACGGGCCGATCCACGCTCAGAAACTGCCTCGGTCGCTGGTCCTGAACGCGGTCAGCAGCGCGTCGGTGAGCATGCGTGCGGCGTCACGCGATCCGTTGCTGAGCGCGGCGCGGGTCACGGTCTCGTCCGGGGGGACGGCGAGCCGTTCCCGTCCGAACGAGGCGAGGGTGACTCGGTTGGGGGAGTGTGGCCGGTGACGCGGCCCTCGGCGACGTTGAGAGGGCTGATGCCGACAGCGAGGGCGAGGCGGTCGACGTCGCCGGGTATGGCCGCTCCTGCTGTCCGCAGGTGGCGCGCTCCGCCACGATGGGTCCGGGTACAGCGGCCCGACGCCGGGCGCCTACGCGCGGACGACGGGTCGCTGCAGGTGCGGCGCAGCCCGCTGACGAGCGCGGAGCGAAATCCGCACATCGGCAGAAGCGAGTGCTCGCGGCGTGACCCGCCCACGAAGGACGACTACCTAAAACGTGCGGATCCTCCGCGTTCGCAGGTGTTCGCAAAGCGGCAGGTCTCGCGAGCAAAGCCCTCCGGGCGAGGACGCGCCGGTCACTCAGCCACTGCCTGAGGAGAAGCGGTCTGCAACGATCAACCCTGCGGGAGCGGGCCCGGACCGAGCGACCCGAACCCTCAATAGTAGGAAGGTCGGGCGACCTCATCGCCACGGTCAGTCAATCCAGAACCGGCCGTCTAAGTCCTGAGCACCTTCACGGCCGTGCGGTTCCAGGAGCACCAGCTGCACGATGTCGTCAACCATCTCCTGCAAGCTCACGACAATGTCGCCACACGGGGTGCTAAGCATGTCGTTCTGGATGGTTCCGTAACGAACAGAGCACTGCCGCCAAAGTAGCTGAACGGCGAAGTCACCGGACGGCGCGCGTAGAACGCTTGCCTCTTCCAAAAGATCAACGGCGGCCAGCAGCAACAGCTGAACCAAGCTTTCGGCCTCTTGCCTGGTCAAGCTGATCCCCCTTCCGCTGTCACGGGCGTCGACCTTGCGCTTGTTCGGGATCGGCGCCTGACCGTCATTCTGCAGCGTCGATTCGCCCCGGCGTAGGAGCGCCTCCCACGCGCGAGCAAACTTTCGCGGTGGAGATCAACGCGGGTAACACTCGTAGAGCACACACCAGAGAACGTCCCGATGCTCGGCGTTCTCAGGCGTTCGTCGGCAGGGGAAGGGGCGGGGGCGCGGCTCTGCGCGAGAGCGTGCACGCCGCCACGCCCGGCCAGCAGAAGCGGACGTTCGCGGCGATGATCATGAGGGTAACGGCTCCCCTCCGGAGTCGCCGCCGCGTCGTAGCGTGATGAGCGTGACCCAGATCCCCTTGGCTAGGCTGGTGGCGATCTCGCTGGACTGTGCCGACCCGCAGGAGCTCGCAAACTTCTACCGAGCGTTGCTCGGCGGCCGCCAGTTGTGGACAAGGGAATCCAGCGTCGGGGTCGAGGTGCCAGGCGCGGTATTGGTAGCGCAGCAGGTCGATGGATACGTGCCCCCGCTATGGCCGGGGACGTCAATCGTGCACCTTGACCTCACCTCCGACGATCTCGGCGCGGCTGCGGAACGGGCGGTCGCGCTGGGGGCCACGCTGCCGGAGCAGAAGGACCCGCGCTGGCGGGTGCTGCTCGATCCCGCTGGGCATCCGTTCTGCCTGACGCCGCTCACGCCGGACTCGGTGTACTGACCGGCGCCTTGCGCGCCGTCGCCAGCCTCTACGCCCGGCGACCGGGAGTACGCGGCGGTCTCGACGCGCCGGGTCACTCCACGCAGAACTCGTTGCCCTCAGGGTCGGTCATGACGACGAGGTCACCGCAGCGTCCAACGACGCTAGCGCCTAGAGCGACAAGCCTTTCGATCTCTGCTGGCGCGGCAAGGAGGGGCCGCAAGTCGAAGTGTTGACGGTTCTTCGCGGACTTCGACTCCGGCACCCGGACGAACCACAGACTCGGACCTCCCCAGCCTGCCGGCTCAACCCAGGCCCGTTCGGGACTTTGACGAGGTGTCATCGACGGTTCACTCACGTTCACCCTTCCGGCCTTCCCCTCACCTGCCGCCCTCGGATGGAACGAGGACCGCTTCGGCTTCTACCCCGAGGCTTCGCACCCCGCCGTTGCCAGCGACGCACGCCGGGTGGGGACGGGCTGTTGAACACTTACCCGGGCTACGTCATCGACGTCACCGCCGACCTCCACTGAACGCGCCGCTTGCACAAGCGACCTCGTGTCTCACCACCTGCGAAGTGCCTCTCTCGTTGGATCTTCTTGTCCATCAGCAAGACAGGAATCCCAGCAACGACAGGCGCTTTTGCGGTTCGCGGCACGTGTCGACCTACAAGATCAGATCATTACTGCAAGCGCGGGTCGCTACATCTAGGGCAGGTTTTCACCCTGCAGGAACCAGGCCAACACGTCGCGGACAACGGCCGAATCATCTCCATCGGCTCCAGCACGACCATGCTGCCCTCCATCGGGGGCGGCGCGCCAGAAGGGGGGGCGCCGTGGCCGTGTCGGCGGACACGGACCTGGCTGGGCAGTTCGAAACCATTCCCCCGGCCACGGCCTGCTCGTCGTCTTATATCCAGCGGACGGTGTCCTGCCGGCTAAGGCGTGGAAGACGTTCAAACCACGGGTTGGGGCCGGGGTGTCCGATATTGACCACGAGGATGGCATGCCAGCGGCCGTCGGGGAAGAATTCGGCGTCGATGCCGGCGGCTTCGAATCCCGACATCGGGCCTGCGGCGAGGCCGTGCGCACGGACGGACAGGATGAAGTAGCCGGCTTGCAGGGTGGCGTTGAACGTCCCGCTGGTAGTTCTCATCGCCTCGTCGGCCGCAAAGACGTCTTTGAGCTCGGGCCGGAAGGGCAGCAGCGTCGGGATGTGCTCGTGAAATTGTGTGTCCACCGCGAGGACGGCGACGGCGGGCGCTGACGCGGTCTTGGCCCGGTTGCCCTCGTTCATATGTGGGACCAGCCGGTCTCGCCCGGTTCCGGCCCGGACGTAAAGGATGCGCAGGGGCTGGGTGTTGGCTGAGGTGGGCGCCCATTTGGCCAGATCCCAGATTTCGGACAGTTCGGTGTCGCTCACCGGCTTGGGTGCGAACGTGTTCGCGGTCCGGGCGTCGGTGAACAGCGTCGCCCGCCCGGCGGCGTCCAGGGTGGCCAGCTCGGCTGCCGTTGCGGTTACAAGATCGGTCATGACGAAAGCTCCTACGGGTTTGTCCGGGTGGGGTGGGGTGGGGTTGGGTGGCGCGCCTCGTGGCTTAGAAGAGCGGTCGCTCGATGAGGTTGCGCAGTACGAGGGCGTTGGGGACCTCGATAAGACGGCCGCCTTCGTCGGTCCGGCCCAGCTGCACGGCGGCCAGCCCGAGATTGCCGACGAGCTCGGCGACCTCGTCACCGGCTTCCGGGAAATCGGTCGAGATGAAAATGACCCGCCGGCCATCGTCGGGGTTGAGCTCGGCCTGCAAGGTGTTCGCCGGCAGCTGATTGAAGGCTTTGACGATCTTCGCGTGGGGCAGGCGCTCGGTGACGTACTGGGCGGGGGTCCGCCCGCGCACTATGGCTTCCCAATTGGGCGCGTAGTGCGCGTTGGTCGTGTCGACGACGGTCTTGCCGTTCAAGTCCGGCAGGGACTTGCTAAATTGCTCGACCGCCCCGAACGGGATCGCCATGAAGATGACGTCACTGGCCAACGCCTCCTCCACTGCTACTGCATGAACGCCCGGCCCGATGGAGGATGCGAGTTCGGAGATGGACTCCGGCCCTCGGGTGTTGGCGATGCTGATCTCGATCCCGGCCCGGGCGAACAGCCGGGCCAGTGCGGAGCCGATGTTCCCGCTGCCGACGATCGCGGGCCGCGTTGCTGTCGTCATGTCCATCTCCCTGTCTGGTTAACGTGTGAACCAAACGGTACGAGCCTTTGGTTAACACGTCAACCAGGGGTATCGTCATGGCATGGCGGCGCGATGGTTGGATCCGGGAGAACAGCGCGCCTGGCGCAGCCTGATGGAGATGCAGGACGGCTTGTCTGAGTTCATCGATCGGCAGCTCCGCAATCGGTGCGGGCTCTCGCACGCCGACTACCAGGTCCTCGCCCATCTCTCCGAAGCGCCCGAGGGCCGGCTCAGGTCGTTCGAACTCGGCGGACTGCTGCACTGGGAGAAAAGTCGGTTGTCCCAGCACCTGGGCCGGATGCAGAAGCGCGGCCTCGTATCACGGGAGAGGTGCCGCACCGACCAGCGCGGCGCGGTCGTAGCCATCACCCCCCGCGGCAGCGATCTGATCGAGGCCGCAGCCCCGCAGCACGTGGGCGACGTCCGCGATGTCCTCATCGACCACGTCACCGCGGCCGAGTTGGAAACGCTCGTCGCGGTCGCCGGCAAAGTGCAGGATCGTCTGTTTGCGCTGGGGAAAGGCGGGGTCGGGTTCTCCTCCTGGCTGCAGCGACTGCAGGAGATCGAGGCACGCCCGTACGCCACGGACTCATGAACCTCTTCTGCTCGCCTTGTTGATGACACGACTGGTCGGGCTGCGCGCCGCGGCGCTGGCTACCCGCTGGTGCGGGGCCGCGTTCAGCCTCACCCTGATCGCCGATGCCGGCGCTGCACCGCAGGCACTGCAGGCGGCAGGCCGAACGCCTGTTCGCGGCCGCAGGTGTCAGGGTCATTGTCGTCGTCGTCGTCGTCGCTGTCGCGGTCAGCTGCACCCGCCGACGCCGAATAGACAGATACGGCAGGGTAGGCGGTAACGACCACGCCGCTGGGCCCAGAAGGCAAACATTCACCGATTCGCTCGGATTAGCAGCCGAACGGCTGTCGAAAGGATGCACTGATGCAAGCGCTGTGGTTCGAAGATGTTGGCAAGTTGGCCTGGCGGGAGGTTGAGGACTTGGTTGTTGGCCATCCGCTGGAAGCGATCGTGCGACCCGTCGCCTCGACGACCTGCGACCTGGATCGGGCGATCGTGCGCGGCCTTGTGCCGCTGGGCTCCGGTTTCCCGATCGGGCACGAGTGCGTGGCGGAGGTGCTCGAGGTCGGGGCCGCTGTGCACCGGGTCGCGGTCGGTGACCTTGTCGTCGTGCCGTGGCACATCAGCTGCGGCGTATGTCCACCGTGCCGAAGCGCGCTGCCGACGGCGTGCACGACCGTCCCCGGGCTGCAGGGCTACGGCGCTTCGATCGCCGGTGACTGGGGCGGGTTGTTCTCCGAGCAGGCGCGGGTCCCCTACGCCGACGCCATGCTCACCCGCCTGCCCGCCGGGGTTGAGCCGGCAGCGGCCGCCGCGGTCAGCGACAACCTCACCGATGCCTACGTCTGCGTCACCCGGGGACTCAGCCGGCACCCCGGCGCCCGCGTGCTGGTGGTGAGCAGCCTGCCGAGCCTCGGGCTGTTCGCGGTCGACCAGGCGCTGGCTGCGGGAGCCCGGTCGGTCGACTACGTCGACAAAAGCGGCCGGCGCCGGGAGGTCGCACGGACACTCGGGGCCGATGTGGGGGCAGAAGTCGACGCCGGTACCCAGCACCTGCAGTATCCGGTGGTCATCGGCGCCACCAGCGAGCCTGCGCTTCTGCGTCAGGCCGTGCTGTGCCTAGCGCCCGGCGGGCACCTGTCCAATGCCGGGATGTTTTTCGCCGACACTCCGCTGCCGCTGTGGGACATGTACCAGCGAGACGTCACGCTCTCGGTCGGCGCTGTCAGCGTCACACCGCACGTTCCAGCCGTCTTGGACCTGCTGCGGTTCGGCCGGTTGCGGCCCGAGCTGGTGATCTCAGTCCACGACGCCGAGGAGGCCCCCAACGTGCTGTTGGCTCGGGACATGAAACCGGTCCTTGTACGACCGCGACTGAACGGCACCTCAAATCTGTGAAGCACGCCTTCAAGTCTCTTCAGACCGTCCATCGATCTTCAGCGACCTATCCCGCCAACGACCTCGCGCTCGCGCTCGCCAAGAGTTGCGACCATTGACGTGGTGTCCGACGTGCTCGCCGAACGGGGAGCCGACCGTGAAGTTCCGGCAACGCGAGTTCGACCCTGTCGCCGGCAGCTCCTCGACATCGGACAGGCGCGGGCTTGCGCGTGTCAGCAGGCGCCTCGTGCAAGCCCCAGTCGAGCACAGGCTGGCCTGGTTGCTCGAACCTGATCAGGAAAGTGGGTCAGGCTGACTGCTGAGTGCACGATCGAGCGACGACGCCCGGACGTAGCGTTCCTCATCTGGCGACGGTGCAGCGACCGTGACCGGGGCCGCATCGAGACGCGAGATCACCAGGCCGCCACGCCCGCGCCCGGGCCTCGTTTTACTTCCAGTGAGTGGGATGACGAGCATGTGCCGCATGGCAACCCGCGCGGGACTCCTGTCAGACTCCGAGGCGGACGGGTAAAACGAAGCGCTATCCCAGATGTTGCAGTAGACCGCTGATCTTGGTGGCCCGACACGGGCGCTGAAAGCGCGAAAGTGCCTGGCGTTGCTGGGAAACTTGTCTTGCTGATGGACAAGAAGACCCGGCGAACGAGAGGCACCCCGCGAGTGCAACCTACAACGCGCAGGACTGTTCCCGTCATCACCTGC
>JAABUT010001824.1_pt1 | contig 22656 bp, 27 predicted proteins | sample 5559281 | NCBI WGS metagenome assembly JAABUT01 (sample SAMN10711880, study PRJNA513359) | rock metagenome | isolation source: Antarctica rocks | place: Antarctica: Victoria Land, Ricker Hills nord | collected 2016-01-04
TGCCAGGCCATACCCATGGGCGACAGCGACGGCGAGCGGCGGCTGCAACCGCATCGAAGCCCTCGACACGGCGGGACAGCGATACGCGGACCCTCGGGGCCTGCGTATCGCTGTCGTCCGTGAGCATTCACGGTCGGCAACCGTGAACACCCATTGTCTGGTCTGGCTGGTGAGGTGTTCACGGTTCTGCGTAGCCCCAGGTGAGAGCCATGATCAACCTTGCCCGCACAATGGCTGCACACCGAGTTCATGATCATCGCACGAACGGTGGTAAATCTGTGACCGCCTCTGACCACATGTGACCTACTCAGGCGCAGTCACTGCCGTCGGCCGCCTCGGTGGCGCCAGGTTTTCTAGGGCAGCCGCGAGCACGGCAGGCGACGGTGCCCAGCCGTCGCGGGTCCGCTCCCACACCGCTGAGCGCGCGCGCTCCCCATGATCACCGAACGCGAGCACCACGGCAGCGGCTGCGAGCCGTTTCTGTGGGTTGAACCAGTGTTTTGTGGCGCTCCCGAAAAACTTCTTTTTGACGTCCTCCTGGGTGTACGTGGCCTGATGTCGCATGAAGTCCAGATGGGTCTGCTCCTCGTCAGGAAGGGCCTCGCCCGGGGGGTAGGCAACAACCCACATGATGCCGTCGCACCACGTGCCGTTCCGCACCTTGTCGATGTACTCCTTGGCGTGCGGCAGCACTTCTTCGACCAAGACGCGTTCCGGCCAGTCTCCGAGCACGGTGGCCATCTCCTCGAGCGTCGCGGTCCCTTCGTCACAGCGCCGCGAGATCTGCTCGACTCCCCCGCCACGCGAGGAGCGTTCCAGTCGAGCGAGCCTGCTGTGGGGCAGCGTCATGATGCACCGCCTTCGACGCAGGAACCGCCCACACTCGGAACGACCACCGGAGGGCCGTCCGGTTCCCTGGTGACTTCATCGTCGACCTCGTCCTCCTCCTCCACGAGGCCCTCCTCGAGCGCCGCGAGCCGGTCGTGGAAGTCGTACGCCGCCTCGACCTTCAGCGACGTGTTGAGGATTAGAGTGGCCGCCCGCAGAGCCAACGCAGGGTCAGCCAACTCGAGGATCGCCTCGACACGGTTCAGTGCGCTCGCGCGGAGGTCCACGAGGCGCGCCACTGCCTGCCGGCGCAGCTCACTGCGCGCCACAGCCACTGCGCGCGCCACTTCGGGATCTCGCAACCTGCGCTGAACTGTGCTCATGCTCACCCCGGCTGCGGCCGCCACTTGGGCCAGCGTTCGTCCGGCCGCAGCCGCTGCCACTAGCGCTGCCTCATCGCCATACGTCATGTCGCGTCTCCTCTGCTGGTGCCTACACACCTTCGAGAGGAATTCGCATCGGTAGAACAGGGTGTCCGCGACCGAGCCACTGCAGTGGAGTCGCCCGGGGCTTCGCAGAAGGGCGATGGCGCGAGCTGTGCTGCGGCGCCAGATACGCACGCAGCTCTTGACACACCGCAATCCGAAACCGCCGTAATCAGACGCGCATCTCCAGCGACAGGCTCGGCGGCGAGTGCCCCCAAGTGGCCCTTGCTGCCGCGGCGGGCCGATCACGGCAACTACTTCCGGCATCCAGCCTCGGCCTTGATCCCGGCACCAGCGCAAGCGGTCCAGTACATCCGGCTGGACCCCATAGCTGCCGGCGAAGGCCACGGTGCCGTCCGAGCGAGCGACAGGCTCGAACCCGGCGCTCCACTCAGCGACCACCTCACCGTCGTAGTCGGTCAGCAGATGCTCGGCGCAGAACATCAGCTTGAGTAGCAGCAGCTGTCGTGGATAAAGCCGATCTCCCATGTAGGTTGCGTCAGCCGGGTCCCGGGCTGCGTCACGTCTCCCCCTCAGCGCCAGCCGCGGCGCAACTTCCGGCCCACATCACACTCCCTGAGTTCTCACGCAACAAGGGGAGCATTCAAAGTGGCTCCCGTAACGGAGAGGCATGCCACGGCAAGCTGACCCTGTCAAACTGCTCAGGAGCCCTAGGTGGTTGAAGTAGTTGGTGAACAGGTTGAGCGCCACGAAGGCAGCGGTCTCGGTCAATTCAACGTCGCTCCAACCCGCGTCGAGGGCGCCCTGCCAGGTGCTGTCGTGGACGTGGCCGACGTTCGCCGCCTGCTCGCGGACCAGCGTCAGGAGCGCGGCAAGCTTGGGGTCGGCGACCGACCCGCGGCGGATGTCGACGGTCTCGGACTCGCTCAGCCCGGCTGCCTTGCCGCCGGCGGTGTGGGCGGCCTGGCAGTAGGAGCACTCATCGACGTTGCCGACGGCGAGCGCGATCGCCTCGCGTGTCCGGCCGTCGAAGGTCCCGGTGTCCTGCAGCGCCTCCTGGATGGCGGCGTAGGTCTCCAGCACGGCTGGTGAGTGGGCCATGGCGCCGTGGATGTTCAGGACCTTGCCGGACCGGGCGCCGAGCGCCTTCAGCGTGTCGAGGCTGCCCTCGGGAGCCGAGTGACGGTGTGGACGGGGATGCGGGTCATGGGAGTCCTTTCTAAAGACAGTGAGCCAGGTGGTCCCGTCGTGCGCAACGTCCACAGACGGCCTGGCTGCCCGGAAGGTCACCTGGGTGACCCTTGGCGTCTCGTCCTCGGCCGCGCCTTCGTTGTGTCGACCTGGGTGGAAGGGTCGACCGCGCCGCACCCATCACCATCCCGAGGAGGAGCGCCTGTGACGACAGCAACCCGCCCGGGTGTCCCTGACCTCAACACGGTGCTGTGACCGCGCCCGGCAACGACCCGTACGAGGCGGGCGCGAGCGGTCATCGGTTGGCGGCCGCGATGGGCTGCGCCGCGCTGGTACTGCTGGCGGTCGCCCTTGAGCTGGTGTCCGGGCAGGCCGCCAACTCCCCTGAAGACGCCCGGTGGGGATCGTTCGTCCCGCTGGGGTGGCCGCAGCCGGTCCGGGTCGGCTGGTGGGTTCTTATCGCGGCGGCGGCGGCGCATCGTCTTCTCCTCGACGAGCGGTCCGGCTGGCGTCGCCGCTTGCTGGCCGCGGTCGCCGCCATGCCGTTTGCCATGTTCGCAACCGGCGTCGCCTTTGGCACCAGCTGGTCAACCTGGCACTGAGCCTCGCGGCCCGGGCGCGAGTCAACAACGATGGTCTCGCCCCGGTGGCGGGAGGTGAATATCGCATCCTGAACTGCCGTCCACGATGACAAGCGGCGAGGCGTGCGGCACTCTCCATCGGGCACAGGTGGCCGGACGGCTACCGGAGCGGGAGGGAACCATGGTCGACGAGCCGATGAGCTTCGAGAGCTTCCGCAAGTCTTTCTACTACGGCGAGCACAGTGACATGCAGGCCAAGTTCCTCGCCGCGATGACCGACGAGCAGGCCGCTGATGCGCTCGCGGACATCTTGGCTGGCCTGGGCGAGGCCTTCGACACCGGTGACCTCGAGCCGGTGCGCAACGCGGTCTATGAGGCCCAGGTCGTGGCCTACGCCCAGGATGATGCGCCGCCCGTGACGGACGCCCCGTTCACGCTATTGACGGGCGACCTGGCGGATCGACGGGTCGCGCTGATCTCCGCCGGCGGCGTCTTCCGGGTTGACGACGACCCGATGGGGCCGGACGGACCGACGCAGCAAGAGTCCTTGGCGATGATCAAGGACTTCTTGCGCGGTGCGCCGACGCTGTCCGAGATCCCTCTCGACACGCCTGACGAGATGCTCACAGCGCGGCACCCCGGCTACGACGCGCGGACAGCGCAGCGCGACCCGGGAACGGTCTTTCCCCTGGCCGTGCTGAGGGAGCTGGCAGCGGAGGGGGCGGTCGGGCTCGCCGATACGCACTACAGCTTCACCGGTGCCACCTCACAGGTACGGCTGCGGGAGCAGGCAGCGCCGCAGTGGGCGCAGCGGTTGCGCGCCGAAGGCGTCGACGCCTGCTTGCTCGTCGCCACTTGACCGGTCTGCCACGGGTCGGTCGGACTCGTCAGCCGGGCCCTTGAACAGCAGGGTGTCCCCACCGTCTCCGTCTTCATCCGGGCCTTCGCCGATGTTGCCGGGAGGCTGCGGGTACCGCGTGTGCTCGTCACGCCGCACCTGATGGGTCGCACCGTCGGTCCGGTCGGCGACCGGGCGCGGCAACGCGAGGTCGTCGAAGCGGCGCTTCAACTGCTTGTCGAGGCGCAGGCCCCCGCGACGCGCCGCCACCTGTGACTGGTTTGGCCTCACGACGAGCAGCGAAGGATCCTGACATGCCAGCAGCGAGTGTGATCGTGTTCGACGTCAACGAGACGCTGTCGGACCTGAAGCCGATGTCGCAGCGGTTCGTCGACGTCGGACTGCCGGCTCAGCTCGCCCAGACGTGGTTCGCCCAGGTGCTGCGCGATGGCTTCGCGCTAGCTGCCGCCGGAGGTGCGGCGACTTTCTCGACCATCGCCGACGGCGTGCTGCGCAGCCTGTTCCCGCAGCACGCCCCGAACCGCGAACCGGACCAAGCTGTCCAGCACGTGCTGGACGGTTTCTCGTCACTGCAGGTCCATCCCGACGTGCCCGCCGGCGTCCGTGCGCTCGCGAACGATGGCCTGCGCCTGGTCACGCTGACCAACGGCGCCACCAGCGTCGGCGACGCGCTCCTCACCACCGCCGGTGTGCGCGAGCAGTTCGAGACTCTGTTGAGCGTCGAGGCCGCTGGTCGCTGGAAACCGGCCCCCGAGTCGTACGCGTACGCCGCCCGGGAGTGCGCAGTGCCGCCCGCGCAGATGCTGCTCGTTGCGGTGCATCCCTGGGACATCGACGGCGCCGCCCGCGCCGGCCTGCAGACCGCATGGATCGACCGCTCCGGTGCAGCTCCGTACCCGCCGTACTTCGCCAAGCCCGGCCTCACGGTGTCGGGCGTCGAGGACCTAGCGCGCACGCTCGCCGCCCACAGGTCGCCCAGTACCTGACCCGGACTCGGGACGCCGTCGCCGTGATGCAGCCGGCTGCCCGCTGCTCGCTGCCAGGTCATGGTCGTGTGACGCATGTGGATGTGCCGCCGAACGCGCGCGATCAGGGCAGCGGATCAGGTCCCATGACGTCGCGCAAGCCGTCCTCATCGAGCAGCACGGTCGACCCGTAGGCGGTCGACACCAGGCCGCTCTGGCGCAACTCGGCGATCACCCGGGTGATCGACTGACGGCGGGCACCAAGCAGATGAGACATGGTCGTGTGGCTCAGACGGACCACCCGCTGCTCGCCGGGGCCCGCCTCGGCCAGGTCCAGGAGCAGGTACGCCACCTGAGCGACGAGCGGCTTGCTGGTCACCACGACGAGCCGCCGGCGGTCGTCGTCCAGCCGCCGCGCGATCGACGTCATCCAGCGCAGCGACAGCGACGGCGAGCTCGCCAGCAACTGTGTCCACCGTTGCCGTGACAGAGAGATCATCTCAGTGTCGCGGCTGGCCACGGCATCGAACGGCATCGGGTTGCCCAGCAGCAGCGGGATGTCCATGATCACCCCGCCCGTGCGTACCACCGCCATCGTCGCTCGGCCACCGTCCTGCCGGGCCATCAGCTCGAGCTCGCCCCCCCAACGACCTGCACGTGGGTCGCCATCGAGCCGGCAGCAGCGACCAGGGTGCCGCCCTCGACGTACCGGACGGTCTCGATCGTGCGCAACTGCGCGAGCTCACCGGGTCGCAACAACCCGAGCGTCTCCAAAGAAGTGGAGGAACGAATCCAACGCCCAGCGGCCGCGGGTGTGGTGGCGGGCATCCGTCGATCATGCCCTGCCCCGACGTAGCCCCGGTGGCAGGCGCCGGACCCGATGAAGCGGCGGGGCTGGGACGAGCTGCAGATGTCCCGCGGCAGATCGTGAGCGGCCGTCGGGTCGCGCCGCGCGCGAGGGCCCCCCCGCCGGCCGCCGCGCTCCCCCGACCTCAGACCTTGCCGACGGCCAACAGCGCGCCGGTGCTGGATGTCAGGAACGGGATCAGCAGGTTGGCTACGAGCTGACCACGACACGCCGGGTGACCATGCCTGACACGAGCACGTCACCCTCGTTGACAGCGCTCAGCAACGAGCCCACGACAACGGCGACCGGAACGCAGGTCCGCAACGTCGCTCCCCGCGACAGCTGCCGCAAGGCCTGGCGTGGCTCAGCCCAGGGCTGCAGCGGAGCTAAGGACACTGAGCCTCCTGGTTCGTGCCGCGTTAAGCGATGAACAGCCGCAGCCTGCCTGTTCACGACGGCGCACGCAGACCTCCGGCAGCCTGGGTTGCCGTGTGCAAGACACCGCCTGTACCCACCCGGCCGGGCCGCGTCAGGTAGCGGACAAGCCTGTTGCCCTAGGGCTGAGCTCACGAGCGGGCGCGCACCTCGGCGACCAGGTCCTGCACAGCGGCAGCAACCACGTCCGGATGGTCCTCCGGGGTGAAGTGCCTACCGCCTTCGATGCGCTGCACCGTCGTCCCGAGATCGCGGGCGAAGCGCTCGCCGTACTCGATCTTCTGGAACGGGTCGGCGACACCCCACACGATGCGAGCCGGTACGCCAAGTCTCGGCAGGGCGTCCTGCACCGCGAGGGTGTCGCGGACGTTCAGGGCGGCGACCTGGCGGGCCATCGCGGCACCGCCGCCATGCTGCTCGTAGGGCAACATGTGGATGCCGAAGGCCTCTCGTGCTTGCGCCAGGGTGTCGTGGCCGCGCGCGAGCAGCATCCCCACGGCCGGCTTCAAGGCGACGGCCGGGAGCGTCGCCAGCAGCGGCGCTGCCGCCCGCATCACCTTGACCGAGGGGATTGGCCAGGAGTCGTAACCGATGCCGTTGGTGATGAGCAACCCGGCGCAGCGCGCAGGCTCCCGTACGGCGGCGATGTGAACGACGCCGCCGCCCAGATCGTGTCCCACAAGGACGGCCCGGTCGATCCCGAGCTGGGCGAGCCAGGCGTTGAGCCGGTCGGCCTGCGCGCCAACCGAGATGTCCCTACTACGTCCGGCCGCGATGCTCTGGCCGTACCCGGTCATCTCGAACGCCAGGACCCGCATCCCGGTCAGCTGCGGCAGGACGTGACGCCACAGCGCCGGTGAGGTCGGGATGCCATGCACCAGCACCACCGGCAACCCGGCGCCCTGCTCGAGCCAGCGGACCGGTGTGCCGTCGACGTCCGCGGTGTGCTCTGAGATCACGTGTTGCCTTCCCGTCGTCGTACCGGGCTGGTCCTCCCCCGTGCGCTCGCGCCCACACGGTGTCGACGGGACCACTCGCGCACGAGGTGGGAGCTAGCCGGGTGCGATGCGGCGCGTGAGCTCCGTCGTCCAGTCGGCGGAATCCAGCACGCAGCGGGCGAACAGCCACAGGAGCAACCGGTCCGGGTCGAGATGCAGCAGGTCGCTCATCCGGCACACCAGGGCGCGCGGGTCCGCGCGCAGCCGATCCTCGCAGTTCAGCAGGTGCTGCAGCCCGTCATAGGTGGGGTCACCGACGTAAGGCTTCGGGTCGATCACCAGCCACGGCTCCCGCTCGGCAGCCAACACGTTTTCGGCGTGCAGATCGGTGCACAGCAGCACCCGGCGTTCCGCAGCCGCCGGGAGCGCGCGGAACAGCGCCGTGCCCTCCTGGGCCAGACCAGGATCAACGGACCGGTGACCACCTGCCACCTCCAGCTCGAATTCATTAGCCCAGCGATCGCACATCAGCTGCAGCGGCCGGAAGCCGTGACCCGCTGCGGGTTCTCGCCACAGCCGGTGTAGCAAGCCCGCGATGACGGTGTCCTGCTCCGCCTCGGGCCGCCCTGCCAGCGTCGTGCCCGGCACGCACCGCTCCAGCAAAAGCGCTGTGGTCTTGTCGTCGCAGTCCTTCACGGTCACCAGGCGGACAGCACCGTCGCCGTCCCACTCGCGCAGACCGTCGGCCTCGTGCTCGGCTTCCGAGCGACGCCAGGCCACTTTCAACACCAGATCCGCACCCTGAGCACCGCGGACTGGAGCTACCCACGCCGTCTGGCCACCCGGTTGGAAGGGGTCACCAACCCTGAGCGACCAGTGCTCCGCCACCTGCTCGACAATCGTGGGCAGCGTCGCGAGCCAAGGGTGCCGCCCTTCCCGCTCCACCGCGTCGAGCAGGTTCCGAGGCATCGATAGCTCCACGACCCTCATCTTCTTCCCGCGTCGTCATGAAAGGCAGGATCATGGCGCGAAGGGTCACCCGTCCCCAGGCCCGTGCAATCACGCGGCACTGCGCGGCGTCCTGCCAGGGGAGGAGGTGACCGGTGACACCGCAGGCGTCTGAGGAGTTCCTGCAGATGACGCTGGCGCACCTCGATGCCGTACACGCCCTCGCCCGGCGACTGGTGCGGGAACACGCCGAGGACCTGGTCCAGGAAACCTGGCTCAAGGCGTACGCCGCCTGGAACGGCACACCGCCCCGCGACCCGCGCGCCTGGCTGGTGACGATCTGCCTCAACACGGCCCGCTCGTGGTACCGCCGGGACGCCGCCCGACCCGAGCTGCTCACCAGCGACCCAGCTGGGACACTCGCCGCGACCGCCGACCCGGCCGCCGACGCGATCAGGCGGATCCGGGCCGACGCGGTGCACGAAGCCCTATGGACGCTGCCCGAGGTGCAGCGGATCGCGATCACGCTGATGGACCTGTCGGGGTTCACCGCGCAGGAGGTCGCCCGGCTGACCGGCGCCCCACGCGGCACGGTGCTCGCCCGGGTGCACCGCGGCCGCAAGGCACTGGCCGCAGTCCTGCGCACTCACGCCCCCCAGGACCCCGATCGGACCGGCACGGAGCGGGCTCATGAGCAGCACTGATCGGTCCGGGGCCGGCCGCCAGGCGACCCATGACAGCGAAACCGCCGCGGCGGACTACCTCGGCGGCGGGCTGCGCCCACGGGCGGTGCGTGCCTTCGAACGGCACCTGCTCAGCTGCGAGCCATGCTGGCAGGAAGTCGACACGGGCCGGGCCGGCCGTCGACTCGCCGAGTCGGCCCGGCAGGTCGCCCCCTCGGAGCTGCGCGAGCAGCTACGCGCGATCATCGCCAGCGAGGTCAGCGCGGACGCGCCCCGGGCCGGCCGGTTCACGTCTGGGGATCCCCTCCGGCCCAGCCGGCGCCGGCCGGATCAGCCGAGTTGGGGCCGGCTGGCGGCGCTGCGCGCCGCCCACCTCACCTGGATCACCGCGGGCGGTGGACTGGCGCTCGCCGGCCTGGCGTTGCTAGCCGTTATAGCCGCCCCCTCAGGCCCTAGCGGCTCGCCCCGTCAGCCCGCCGCGATCAGCGCCGCCGTCGCAGACTTCCGCGCGCTGCGACTACCGGGCACCGAGGTACCGCGCACCGCCGCACCGGACCTCAGCCAGGTCAAGCTGCGCCCGATGGGGGCCGCCGCCGGCGTCGTCGCAGGCCGGGCGGTCACCGCCTACGCGTACCGCGACAGTGCCGGGCGGGACCTACTGATCTACCTGTCCCAGGAGCCGTTCCCGACCGCCCCCGGCGCCGAGCGGCCGGGTGGACCAGACGGACCGTGGATCGCCAGCGCCCGCGGGGTCACCGTCCTATGTGCGCGCAGCCCGCACGCCATGCTGGTTCTCGGGCTGGATCGCCGGTTGGTCCTCGATGTCGCTCGCACCCTGAACGTCACCTGAGAGTCGGCCTACGTACGCCGCCACCACGCTGCCTTGACCCGCTGCAGGCCGTGCCGGCGCGGCGCTCAGCTGGCCGAGCCGGAGTATCGAGCGCCCGACCGGGCGCGGCAACTCAGCCTCAACGAATGTTGAGCACCCTGTCGTCGCCAGGTGGGCGGCCCTCGGCCAGGTCCAGAAGCCGGTCGACGGCGTACGCGAGCGGGTCGGTGCGTCGGGTGACCAGCAGGTCGACATCCAGCACTCCGGAGGTGACGGTCGGCGCGAAAGGGGACCAGAACGCCCCGTCGACAGTCACAGTGAGCTCGGGAGGCAGGTTGGTCTCCCTGGCCGTCACACCCATGTCGCCCGTGCTGGCGCGACCGCGGCGCACCACCGGCCGAACGATGTGATGCTCATCGGACACGCCGAGGCTGCGGTGCAGGTCGCACAGCCGGGCCAGCTCGGCCGCGTCCTCCTCCAGCAGGGTGGTCGCGATGCGCACCTCGTGCCCACGCTCGACGAGCCGCGGAATGGCCTGGATGACCTTGCGGAAGTTCTCCGGTGCCCGCAGCAGGTCGTTGTCGTCGGCCTCCGGCCGGTCCAGGCTGATTTGCAGGGCGACCGGCAGGGCGGCCAGCGGGCCGATCCGGTCGAGCAGCCGCCGCGTGAACAACGTGCCGTTGGTCAGCACGAGCACCGGCAGATGTCCGGCCAGCTCGCGCAGCAGCTCTGGCAGGTCGGTGCGCAGGAAGGGCTCGCCGCCGGTGACGCCCAAGCCGGAAAAGCTCAACAGCCCGGCCTGCTCCGCCAGCTGCAGCATGCGGGAGCCGGCCAACTCGCGGCGCGGGACGCGCGGAGCGGACTCCGTGAGGCAGTAAGCGCAGGCCAGGTTGCAGTGGTAATTGCTGTACAACCACAGCCGCCCGGACACCGTGTTGTCCGCGATAGCGCCGGACAAGCGGGTCATCGTGGCGGTGCTCACCCGGTGCTCACCCGGCAAGGCCTTCGCGGGCCAGTCGCGACAGTGTCTGCGGCGCGGTCGGCAAGGCCAGCGACGTGGCGTAACGGTTGAGCATGAGTGTGGCGGTTGCACAGACGGTCAGCTCCACCACCGCGCCGTCCTCGAAGTGCGCCGCGAGCAGCTCGCGGGCGGCCTCCAGCTCCAGCTCGCTACCGGCGTGCACCGCATCGGACCAGCTGATGACCGCCAGGTCGGCGGCGTCGTCGAAAGCCGGAGGGAGCGGCAGCTCGCCGCGCAGGCTGCACACCTGATCAAGGGTCAGGCCACTGTCCAGCGCCACGACCGTGTGCGTCGACGTGCAGTAGCGGCAGCCGGCCAGGGCCGACACCCGCAGGATGACGATCTCCTTCGTACGCGTCGCCACCCACGACCCACCCAGCGCAGCGCCGATGAAGGTCAGCGCAGCCGGCAGCAGGTCAGGCACATGGGCAAGGGAGGCCGCGATGGGGCCTGGGTCCCCGTCGGCGAAGTACGGGCGAGTCGGCAACGGCGCCGAGGCAGCGTCGAGCAGCCGCACGCGCGGGGCCGGCTCCACACCCGACAGCGTGGTCAGGAAGGCCACCGCCCGTGCAGGCGATCCTGCACGGCGCGGGTGCCGTCTAGCCCCCACACTCGCCCGGACGGCAGCCAGACCAGCAGGAGGATCGGCACGACGTCGAGCGGCTGCTCGAACAACCACCTGTCGTTGCTGAAGTAGAGCGCTGCCAGGAAGCCGAACTGCAGCAGGCCGAGCAGTGCGCCGAGTCGGCTGGCCAGACCGAGAACGAGCAGCAGCCCGATGCCGATCTCGCCAGCGGTGAACACCCACTGGAAGAAGCCGAAGTGGGCAAGGAACACGTCGTTCACTAGCGGCCGGATGCCGGGCAAGGCGTGCTGGGCGTTCTTGTTGGCCTCCACGTTCAAGATGAAGCGAGTGTCGCTGCGGTCGATCAGGTTGGCGACGTACGGCCCCAACGTGACCGCATGGAACTCGAACAGCTTCGCCAGGCCGTCGAGCAGAAACACCAAGCCCAGGAAGCCACGCAGCAACGCCAACCCACGCGCCAGGCTGACCGCGGACGGCAGCAGCGGTCCGACTGCGGCGATGGGTCCGCGACCCGCTCGCGCTGTTTCCTCAGGTGCTGTGGGCATGTGGCTCCCTTTCGAGGACGGGCGTCCCTCTACGTGGACGCTGTACAGCCAGTCTTGATTGCACGTTGCGCGACAGCAGTCGCGACGTCTGCCATGGACCGGGAGATGGACGCGGCCTGGCCTAGGAGTGTAGGCAAGGGCCTTGAGCACAGTTGATGCCATGGGGGCACAGCGACCCAGCGGAGGTGTTGCGATCAAGCCCCAGCGCAGACATGAAGGAGCAACCGTGAAGTGGACGCTCACCATCTGCAGCACCGCGTCGTGCCGCTACCCCGAGGTGGGGTCGTCCTCATCCGCGCGGTAGAGCGCCCGCCGGCGCTTTCGCTCCTGCTTCCTTTCGTCCTGGTCTCCTTCGCGGCCAACTCATTGATCACCCGCTATGTCGTACGCGACGACCTGCTCGACGCCGGCCTGCTCACGGCGGTCCGGTTCGTGGCCGGGGCGGCCGCCCTGGTCCTCCTGAGCCTGGCCCGACACGAGCGCGTCCAGGTGGGCCGGGCCAATCTTCGGCCGGCGCTGTGGCTCGGGATCTATGCGGTCTGCATCTCCTATGGCTACCGGCATATCGGAGCCGCCGCAGGCACCTTCATCTTCTACGCGACCGTGCTGCTGACCCTGATCGTCGACGACCGCCGGCGCGGGACCCGACTGCCGCCTCGCCGGCTGGTCGGCGCCGCAGTGGCGCTGGCGGGCATCGCGGTCTTGGCGTCGGGCTCAGTCGGCACGGTGACACCGCTCGGTGTGGGCCTGCTCGTGGCGACCGGGGTGGCCTGGGGCCTCTACACCGCAGCGGGTCGCGCCGTCGATGACCCGCGCACCGCCACGACCGGGCACTTCACGCTGCTCGCGGGGGTGCTGCTGCTGCCGGCCGGTGCAGGTCTGGCGACGGGGCCGCACGTGACCGCCGAGGGCATGGGGTGGGCGGTCGTGATGGGAGCCGGCACGACCGCCTTCGCCTACGTCGCCTGGTACGCCTGCCAGCGCGTCCTCACCGGGGCCCAAGCCGGTCTGGTGCAACTGGTGATCCCGGTGTTGACCACCGTGGGTGCGGTCGGCCTGCTCGGCGAACCGCTGTCAGCCCGGCTGATCGTCGCCGCCGCGCTGGTGGGCGCGGGCATGTTCCTGGGGCGCGCGGCTCCCGCCTCGCCCTCCTCAGTCAACCGGTCCGCCACTCCAGCTCACGGGGGCCATCGCTCCTAGCCGGCCGGCGTCGCGGATCGCAGACCACTCCGACCGCCCATCGTCGACACGGCGGCCACCCCCGAGTCGCAGGCCACCAGGACGATCTCGGTGTGCCCGGTCATACCGGCGAAGACCTCGTCGTAGGTCGGCTCGGCTTGAAGCCGCCTTGGTAGCCGACCGACGGGTTACGCCGCCGTCGGAGCCGCCAGAAGATCCGCTTCGTACCCCAGAAGCAGCTCATCCCGAACAAGACGGCCTCGACGCCGTCCCCGAACAGCAGGCCCAAGGCAGCGTCGGGCTGTACCGGCGCAGGACCTGGACACGGGCGCAACGCCATACAACCTGACCGGCGCTCGACCCGTACCCGGGGACCTTCCCAGCCCACGCTGCCCAACCGAAACGCGTGTTGCCACGGTCCGCCGTAGCCTACGGCGCGCTGGGGCGGCTGCAGCGTCTGGGCCAGCTCCTTCCCCCGAGGGTCGCGAGCAGGCTCGGCCCACTCCCCCGGCTGGCATCGCCGGGGGTTCGCTCTGCGTGCCCCCGCGCCACTGGCGTCGCAGCCGGCCAGCGCCGCATGGCGCTGCAACGGACCGCAACACGTTCGTTCCAGACTCCCGTCACCCTCGTAACAGTGCGCGGTATTGGTCCGGCCTGCAACGCTCAGGTGCGGTCGACTGGGATCGACAGGTCATCGTGCAAAAGCGCAGGTAGCCGGAGATTTGGCCGAGTCTTCGAGCGATTTTCGTAGGACCAGGCCTGGTCGCCAGGGTGGGCGTGGACCAGCAGAACCCAGTGCCACGATCAGTCAGAGGAGCCAGATTTGCGGTGGTTTATGTGGTTCACCGCGACGCCAACGATCATGACGACCAGCATGATACTCATGATTGTGATGGCAAGAACCATCTTCGAGGACATGCCTTGCATTGGGTTGTGCATCGTGTCAGCACTGTAGCCGCGGCGCGATACCCCGGCACAACCGCGTCCATAGCGTCCCAGAAGACTGCCCGGTACCCGCGGAGCCTGGCGGCGGACCGCAGGGGCTGCTGATCGGTGGCCGACCTCCACCGTCCAATGGGTGGCGTCACTCTGAGTGACGTGGTCGGCGGGTTGGAGCACGGACGCCGTGACGTCGTCCTCCGGTACATACAGCACCGGCAGCGAGCCAGTCTCGTGCAGCAAATGCCCACGCGCGATGTCTAGGACCGCTACATCGTCGAACACGGCCCGGACCCGTCGCGGAACGTCGACGAACAGCAGCAGGTGTTCGGGACCATCGCTCCGGTAGTTCGATACGACGGCGGCATCCTGCCGCGACAGTGGCCCGTTGCTGATGGTCAGACCCATCACGCGCTTTCTTCTCCGCTGGCATAGCCCAGCCGGTTTCGAAGCTGACTCGGCCGCTTCGGGACCAGGTTGCTCGCCCAGCACGTTCGAGCACGCCACCAGTGCGACAGGCCGCAGGTGGCCAACGGGGTCCAGGCGCCTTCCCCCCGGCCGACCCGGCCGTGGACCTGGCTCAGCTGCTACACGTCGCCCCCAATGCTGGGAGCAGGCAGCCCTCGTCGCCGCCCAGCTAGCCGGCCGCGCCGAGCAGCCTGGATCTGCGCGGCAGCGCCCAAGCCGCCGATTCCCTACTGGCCCTCTCCCAGGTCCTGCTGCGGTCCTGCCCCGCCCCCACCGAAACCGCCGAGGAAGCCTCGCCGCCACCGCTTCCCGGATCCAGGCCGCCGGGATCAGTTGTTGGAACGCCGCCGCCGACTGGGGCGTCGTCACGACCGCCACGCCAGCCAACCCGACACTGCTGAGGGCAACCTCCACCCTGGACCACGTGATCAGCCTGTTCGCGCGGACGGCCGGGCACTGGGCGTCGCCGAGCAGCACGCGCCACTGATCAAACGACTCGCACAGACCAGCACCCTGTACGCGCCGGCCTGCAAAGTCACGCCACCATGGAGCGCCTTACTGACCGGCTCGCCCGTCGATGGGTGCCGGTCACCCCCGTCGAAGCCCGCCACCTCCCCGAGGGCTAGCAGCAGCTGCCTGACCGAACTGCCGCCGCGCGCCTGGCGTTCACCGCGCTCACCCACCCATGAGCGTCGCACTACGTCCGCGTCGGCTCAGCTCCGCCTGCCGCGCAGCCCGGCAATGTCGCTCACCGCCGGTGCCAGCCCCACCAGCGCGACTTTCGACGCCATCCCCGGGCCGGACATACCCTGGCCGGCGTCGCTGGCAGCGCACGTGTGAAGCCCTGGATCCCCGACACTTGGGCACTGGCCGATGCCCTCGATCGAGTGGCACTCGCAGGCGTCGACGTCACCACGACACGAACGCGACAGTCAGCCAGGGCCTCTCCCGACGAGCACGCCGTCAGGGCGCTGCACTACCGACTGGTGCAGATGTCCAGCGCCGCCACAACACCCACACAAGCGTATTGACACCGATGCTGCGCCAGAGTCGCGCCAGCGAGCCAAACTCACGCAGGCTCCGCGACGCTGATCAGCCTCGAAATCGTGCACAGTCCCGGTGTCCGATCGCCGCCCCTGCCGCGGTCGAGTCTACGGTCGTGGTGTGCGAAGGCGTCACCACGTGATCCGGTGGGTGCTCAATCAGGCACTTCGTTGAGGGGGGGCGGCGTGGCTGAGGATCGTGCGGCCTTGTGGCGTCTTCAAGCAGCACCAGTGCGCGTCGTCTGGCTGTCGTGCTGGCGGCTGGGCTGCTACCTGTCGTTGCGGATGGGATGCTGAACGCATGGCCGGCCGAGGACTGCGCGCTGCGCTGCTGGTCGCGCTGCTGGCCGGGCTGGTGACGTTCGCGGCGTTCCCGCCGGTCGGCGTCTGGCCGTTGGCGATCGCCGGCCCGGCGGTGTTGATCATTGCGGTACGGGGCCGGCGGTTGCGCGCGGCGTTCGTGGTGGGGGTGTCGTTCGGCGTGGGGCTTTACGCCCCGCTGTTGTCCTGGCTGGTCAACCTCGGCGTCGTGCCATACCTGGCGTTGGCGGTCCTCGAGGCACTGATCGCCGGAGGAGTCGGAGTCGCGCTGGCCTTGGCCTGTCGGGTGCGATGGTGGCCGCTGGCGGTCGCCGCGGTGTGGGTCGGGGCGGAGGCCGCCAGGGACCGGGTGCCTTTCGGGGGGTTCCCGTGGGGGCGGCTGGCGTTCAGCCAGGCGGACGCACCGACGCTGCGCTGGGCCGCGGTTGGGGGCGCGCCGCTGGTCAGCTTCGTCGTCGCGTTGGCGGCCGGCTTGCTCGCGTGGGCGATCCTGGAGCGCCGGCTGCGCTCGGCGCTGGCTGGTTTGGCCGCGGTCGGCGCGGTCGGCGCCGGGGTGGTGTTGCCGGCCGGCGCGCGCGTGGACCGGTCGCTGGCCGTCGCGCTCGTGCAGGGCAACGTACCCCGCTCGACTGACCTGCTCGCTCAGGAACGCAAGCTCACGGTGCTGCGCAACCACGTTGCGGCCACCCACGCGCTCGCCGCGCGGGTACGCGCTGGCACGGTGCCGGCGCCGGCGCTCGTCATCTGGCCGGAGAACGCTACCGACCTTGACCCGGCCGTTAACCCGGTTGTGTCGGACCTGATCGCCGGTGCGGTCGCGGATGTGGACCGGCCGGTCCTTGTGGGTGCCGTGCTGGATGCGCCGGGCAATCACGTCTACAACGCCGGTCAGTTATGGCGCCCCGGTGTCGGCCCGGTCCAGACGTATGTCAAGCGCCACCTGGTGCCGTTCGGCGAATACATCCCGTTCCGGTCGCTGCTGACGCCGATCGTCCCGCAGATCGCGCTGGTCCCGACCGACTTCGCGCCCGGCCAACAGCCGACAGTCTTCCGGGTCGGCGGCGCGCGGCTCGGCGATGTGATCTGTTACGAGATCGCGTTCGACGGCCTCGTCCGGTCGACGGTGAACGCCGGCGCCGGCCTGTTGGTCGAACAGACCAACGACGCGAGCTTCACCCGGGACGGGCAGCTCGGCGAAACCCAGCAGCAGCTGGCAATGGCCCGGTTGCGGGCCGTCGAACACGACCGGTCGGTGCTGGTGGCCTCCACCAGCGGCGTCAGCGCCGTCCTGACGCCGGACGGGTCAGTGGTGGCCAGCACCCCGACGTTCGTGCAACGCGAGCTCGTCCACTCGGTGCCCTTGGTCACGGCACGCACGCTCGCGGACCGAGTCGGCGACGGGCCTGAGGACGCGATCAGCGCACTGGCGTTGGCGGCGCTCTACGCCGGCGGGTGGCGCAGCCGGCCCTCAACGCACCTGCGGCGAGCCGGTCCCGGCCCGAGCCTGCCCGACACCCGACGGCGCGTTCACAGCTCCGCGCAGCTGGTCGACGGCACCGGTTGCTACGCCACGGTAAACGCCGAACAGCACCAGTCGTGACGCCGTCGCCAGCCGACACACCGCGGCCCGTGCCGGTCTGGGGACACATCTGGTCGTGCACCAGCAGGACGTCCAGTCCATCGTGAACCTAATGTGGGCAGGAGGCGGTGAGGCCATGACGCTCATGGGCGAGTGGGTGATCAGCACAACCGCCGTGCGCTGCGTCGGCGACACGCTCTCGTGCAGGGCCGGCTGGTGAGACCACCATTTCGGGTGAGCGCGATCGGGAATCCCGACGCCCTGAGAGCGCGCTCGCCGCGGAGCCGGGTGGTGACGCTGTTCCAACGCTACGCCGAGCGCTTGGGTCTGCATTACGGCGTGCAGACAGCTGGGGACCTGCGCCTGCCGGCCTCCGACGGCACGCTCGTCCTGCCCCACCTAGCCAGCTCATGAGTGCGGGCGTGCGCACGGTGCTGCGCGGGTTCGGGCAGCTGCTCATCACGGCCGGCGTTGTACTGCTGTTGTTCTGCGTCTACGAGCTCGAGGTGACCACCCTCTACACAAACCAGAAGCAGCACACCCTCAATCGACAGCTCACCGACACCTGGCAGCGAGCGCACCCGAGTGCTCCCAACGCGTCGGCGCCGGCCGGCCCGGTGCTCGCGGCCTTCACGCCAGGTGAAGGCATCGCACGCATCTACCTGCCGACACTCGGGAAGGACCAGGTCCACGTGGTGGTTGAGGGTGTCTCGCACGAGGACCTCAAGACCGGCCCGGGCCACTACCCGGGTACGGCGCTGCCCGGAGAGATCGGCAATGTGGTCATCAGCGGCCATCGCACCACGTACGGCCAGCCGCTCAACCGGGTCGACGAGCTGCGGACCGGCGCGCCCATCGTGCTCGAGACCGCGGATGCATTCTTCACCTACGACGTCACCGGCGAAACGGTGGTTGAGCCGACTGCGGTCGGAGTGATCCTGCCGGTGCCGAACCAGCCTGGCGTGGCCCCGAGCGAGCGACTCCTGACATTGACCACGTGCAACCCCAAGTATTCGGCGCAGCAGCGGCTCATCGTCCGGGCAAGACTGGTCTCGCGGCTGACCAAGACCGCCGGCGCGGTGCCGCCGGCGCTGCAGCCGGCGCGCTGAGGTGTACACCTGGATGTGGCGGCATCTGCCGGGACCGTTGATTGTGCGGATCCTGCAAGCGCTGCTGCTGTTCGCCACGGCCGTCCTGCTGCTATTTGTCGTGGTCTTCCCGCGGGTCGAGCAGCTGTTGCCTTACAACGACGTCACCGTGAAGCAGGCACCGGCCACGGCACAAGGCGGCACGTCCCCCTCCTGAGGAAGCGGCCTTTCGGACTCATCAACCTCGCGGCGGCATACTCGCTCAGCAAGGCGAACCGGCAGAGCATAAACGTCGAGTGCAGCTTCCAGCACATCCTGAGCGACCTGTACGCGTTCATCGACACTGCGGTCGCCGCCGGGCGGACATCTTGTACCAAGTTCCCGAACGGATGCTCGGGAGCTCCTTGTCCTAAGTACGTCCGCCCACCGCCCCACCGCCCCACCCCCCCGTCGTCCCCTTGAAGGAGAACTCATGGACCTACGCGACCGCTCGATCCTGCTCACCGGCGCCGGCAGCGGCATCGGCCGCGCTCTCGCGCTGCAGCTCGCCGACCACGCGCCCAGGCTGACCCTGGTCGGCCGACGGGCCGAGCCGCTGGAGGAGGTCGCCGCGGAGGTACGTGAACGCGGCGGACAGGCCCTGGTGGTGCCGTCCGATTTGACGTCCCCGGGCGCCCCGCCGCCGTCGTCGCCGCCGCGCAGGAACAGTTCGGAGCGATCAACGTCCTGGTCAACAACGCCGGCAACGTCCGCGCCGGGCGGCTCGAGGCCGTCGAGGAGTCCGAGGTGCTCGCCCAGGTCGCGCTGAACCTGACCGCCCCGATCCTGCTGACCCGAGCCGCACTGCCTGCGCTGCGCGGCTCAGGCGACGGGCTCGTCGTCAACGTCTCCTCGGGCATCGCCCTGATCGGCATGCCGTTCTACACCACCTACGCCGCCACGAAGGCGGGCATCGCGCACTTCGGGGAGGCGCTGCGCCGTGAGCTGTACGGCGAAGGCGTGCACGTTCTCAACGTCTTTCCCGGCGCCACCAGCACCCCCATGATGGAGACCTCGAAGGCCGGCGCGGAGCACGGCTTCGACTACGAGAGCCCCGAGGAGGTCGCGGCCGCAACCATCGTCGGCATCACCGATGGCAGCCTCGCCGTGATCCGGGGCGGCGAGACACGCGCGCAGATGATCGCGCTCAACCGCAACGACCCCGCCGCCGCGACCAGCTCCTCAACGGCCGCAAGCCCGAACTCGAGCGGGCCGTCGCCGGCCACTCCAGCCTGTAACCCCTTCCGAAGGAGCAGCCCCAGCATGACCGCGTCCCTGTTTTCCCCCTACCGTCTGGGTCAGTTCGAGCTCCCCTCCGGCTCGTCATGGCGCCAATGACCGGCAATCTGGCCGACGTGGACGGCGTCCCGACAACCTCGCTGGTCACCTACTACGCGCAGCGCGCCGGCGCCGGATTGATCGTCACCGAGGGAACCAAGCCCAGCGCCACCGGCTACGGCTGCACCGACGCCCCACTACATCGGCTACCCCGCGCTCGAGCAGGCCGCATGAGGCCCGCCCGTCAAGCTGGGCTGCACGGCGCATGAGTCCTCAGCCCAGCTCGACGGGCGGACACGGCGGCCGGCTGTGGTGGCGGCCGGCGCTGGCGATGTTCGCGGTCGGCTACGGGGCGAACCAGTTCGTGCCTCTGCTCAGCGTCTACCGCCGCGCCCTGCGCCTGTCCGACGCGCAGGCGACCGCCGTCTTCGGGGTGTACGCCCTCGGGCTGATTCCGGGCCTGCTGCTCGGCGGGCGGGCCAGCGACCGCTACGGCAGGCGTCCGCTGATGCTGGCCTTCACCGCGCTGTCGCTCGTCGCCACTGCCGTGCTCATCACCGGGCAATGGGGGCCCGGCGGCTTGTACGCCGGGCGGCTGCTGACCGGAGTCGTGTCGGGCACCGTTTTCACGGTCGGCACGGCATGGGTCAAGGAGCTTTCCGCCGGCGCTTCACCCGGCGCCGGTGCGCGCCGAGCCGCCGTTGCGCTGACCGGGGGCTTCGGCATCGGGCCGCTCGTCGCCGGGCCGCTCGCGCAGTGGGCACCCGCCCCCGAAGTCCTGCCCTACCTCGTGCACCTCGTCCTGGCCGCCGCCGTTCTTGCCCTTCTGCCTGGGGCTCCCGAAACCCGAACGGCAGCACCCCAACCCCATCGCCGGTCGCGGCTGCTGCCGGCGTCGGTCTCCTCGGCCCGGTTCCGGTGGCTGGTCCTGCCGCTCGGTCCCTGGGTCTTCGGCAGCGTGACGCTGGTGTTCACGACCCTGCCCGCACACGGTGTCCGGCCAGTCCCTGCTCTGGGCGTCGCCCTGCCCGGGCTGCTGGCGGCAGCATCACTTGGCGCCGGCTTCGCAGTCCAGCCATGGGGACGACGGCTGCACGCCCGCTCCGCCGACCAGGACGGTCCCGGCGCAGCTGCCATCGCCCTCGCCGTCGTGACAGCAGGAGGTCTGGCAGCGGCCGAAGCCACCGCCCGCCCCGGCCTGCTCGCCGTCACCGTCGCGGCACTGCTGCTCGGCGCTGGGTACGGGCTGTGCCTGATCATCGGCCTGCGCGAGGTCGAGCAACTCGCCGCGCCCGATGAGCTCGGGGCCGTCGTCGCGGTGTTCTACAGCCTCGCCTACAGCGGCCTCGCCATCCCATACCTGCTCGCCCTCATCGCCCCCCACCTCGGCTACCCCACGGCGCTGCTCGGCACCGCCGGCACGGCCGCCGCAACCCTGCTCATCGTGCTGCTCCGGGCCGAGCGCCACCCGGCGTCGAAGCGACCGCCCGGGCAGCGTCACGCCGCGCAGTAACAGCCGATGGTCAGGCCACCGGACGGACGACGGTCTTGGTGACCTGACCGGCCACCACCACGGCTCCCTCGGCCGGTTGCCGCACCGACGGCCCGTCGAGCCGAAGCCCAAGTTCGTCATGCAGACCAAATGCCGGCGAGGATCGCGACCGCGCCCGGTCACCGACCCGCCTGGCGACAGCCGCCACGTCAACATCCGCAGCCGCCGCTCGCCGCGCGCCGTCGGCGGCATCTGCATGCCTGCCCTCATCATGCTGCGCAAATGGTTGTCCCGGGTCCAGAATCGACCATGCTTTGGCCCGCGCTCCTATGGCCGGATCGAGAACCAGAACCGGACTGTCGGTAAGCACTCGGCACTAGAGCGCCGGCTGATGCGCTCATCCGCAGGCGACCTTCGGCGCATGATAGCGGTGGTAGTGGTGGTGGTAGTAGTAGTAGTAGTAGTAGTAGCAACGTTTGAGGTTAGGACGCGAGCATGCGGTTGTGCTGGTTTTCCCGGCGGTACGTGGCGGCGGCTGTGTCGCTTGTCGCCTTCTCGACCGCTGGGCTTGCGGTCGGGGGCCAGCCAGCGTCGGCAACTGGCCCTTCCGGTGGCGCGTCCGCGGTCCTGGCCCGGATGTCTCTCGCGCAGCGAGTAGGTCAGCTGTTCATGGTCGGCTCGGCGGCAGGGTCGCCAACGTCGGCGACGCTCTCCGTAATTCGGACCTACCACGTCGGGAACGTCATGCTGACGGGCAGGTCCTCACAGGGCACGGCTCACACGAAGACCGTGTCCGATGCGCTGCAACGGCAGGTCAGCACCGCCTCGACGTACAACGTGCCGCTGTTCGTCGCGACCGACCAGGAAGGCGGCAAGGTTCAGGTCCTGAGCGGCTCGGGCTTCTCAACGATGCCGTCGGCGCTGACTCAAGGCGGCTGGACGACGACGTCCCTGCGGTCTTGGGCGCAAACCTGGGGCCGCCAGCGCTGAACAGCGCCGCGGTGGCGCACCCGGCCTGCGCAGCCAGCGCGCTGAACTCCGCTGGGCTGTAGGTGGCGGGGTAGGTCACCGGGTTGCTGCAACTGGTTTGCACCGTCGCCAGCGTCACCGGTGAGGTGGTCAGCCCGCCGCGGCTTTGTCGACGTTGCCGGCGTAGCAGTCAGCGCCGGCGCCGGGTGACTCCGGCGGGGCGTACGTGAGGTCGGCGATGTCACTGTTGGTCACGTTCCCGAACCCGCCGTTGGCTTTGAACGCGTTCCCGACGATGTGGTTGGGTCGAGGCGAGCACCATCGGGACAACCTCTCGTCAAGGGCCCACCCCTGGGCGGGCCCGGTCTCGTCAGGGTCGGGCAGGTTCCGGGGACACGGGGTCAAGCGGGGCGGGGTCAAGCGGCGCGGGGCCCAGCGGCGCGGGGTCAGGTGCGCGCTCGTCACGGGTGGGCTGGGCAGTGCGTGACATCGCGGTGCCGGGTCCGTCGAGTGCCTGTTGCAGCAGGTGTTCGACGGGCGTGCCGTTGATCGCGGCATC